>Ga0316604_10000453_pt1 | contig 50406 bp, 43 predicted proteins | sample OWC_soil_day20_C_FD_207650 | JGI IMG/M metagenome (GOLD analysis project Ga0316604, IMG submission 207650) | Wetland soil microbial communities from Old Woman Creek delta, Ohio, United States - OWC_soil_day20_CT | ecosystem: Environmental > Terrestrial > Soil > Wetlands | place: USA: Ohio...
TCAACGACGGCGCCGCTTTCCCCTTCGTGATGCTGGGCCTGGGACTGCTGGGCATGCACGAACTTGGCAGCTGGGGCTGGCGATGGCTCGCGATCGATGTCCTCTGGGCCTTGGCCGGTGGCTTGCTCATCGGGAGCCTGCTCGGTGCGCTGATCGGCAAACTGGTGGTCTATCTGAGAACGCGCCATCAGGAAGCGGTCGGGCTGGATGAGTTCCTGGCACTTGGGCTGGTTGCCCTGGCTTTCGGTGTGGCGCAATTGCTTCAGGCTTCGGGATTTCTCGCGGTCTTCGCCGCCGGGCTTGCCTTGCAGCGAGTCAAGGAACGCTCGCGCCACCAGAAGGCGCCAGACGAAGGGCCGGCCGGTTTGCAAGGCAAGGATGCGCACCTGGCTGTCGCCACCCATCCCAATCTCGCCAGCGCGTACATGATGCAGGCGGTACGCGGCTTCAACGAACAACTTGAGCGGATAGCCGAACTGGTGATTGTCCTTGCCGTTGGCGCCATGCTGGCCTATGTCCGGATCGATGCATGGGCAATTGCCTTCCTTACCCTCCTGTTTTTCGTCCTGCGCCCGGTGTCGGTCTGGCTGGGATTGCTTGGCGCCTCAGTGTCCGGTGATCAGCGTTTCCTGATTGCCTGGTTCGGCATCCGCGGTATTGGCTCTGTCTATTACCTGATGTTCGCCCTGAATCATGGCCTCTCAGGTTCGCTGGCCGATCAGGCGATCAATATCACCCTGCTGGCGGTGGCTGCTTCCATCATCCTGCACGGGGTTTCGGTGACCCCTTTGATGGCGCTCTATGGCAGGCGGCAGGCCGGCAGGAGCAGGCGTTCGCTATCAGAGAACCGTCGCCACGACATTCGCTGATCGCCCCGCTTCGGCATCGGCCAGCAGGCAGGCATCGTTGCGCACGGCATGCGCAATCGGTAGCTTGGCGTCTTGCTGCCAGGCGAACAAAGCGGGGGACTTTTCAGCACCGGTAACCAGGACCAATTGTTTTCGGCAGGCCCGCAGTGTCTGGAAGTTCAGGCTGACCCGCTCGCTGGGGGGCTTGGGTGCGCTGTGTACCGCGATCACCGGTGCGACGTGGTGGCCGTTCAGCGAAAACAGACTGGCGGTGTGCCCATCTTCTCCCATGCCAAGCAGCACGAGATCGAAAGGCTGTTTGTCTCGAATGGTGGCTGAGTATTCTTCCGCCGCACGTGTTGCGCCATGTTCGGCCGGAATCGGGTGGATCTGCCCGGCCGGCATCGCCACGCGGGAAAGCCAGACCTCATTTGCCAGGCGTGAGTTTCGTCCGGGGTCGTCAGCAGGCAGGCAGCGTTCGTCAGTCCAGAATATCTCCCAGGCACGCCAGTCCTGAACCATCCCGGCGAGCATTTCATAGGTCCGTCGCGGTGTGTTGCCTCCGGCCAGGACGATGCGAAATACTTGCCGCTCACGGATCGCAGCCTCGGCTTCGGCAATGATGATACGGCAGGCCTGAGCTGCCACTTCCTCAGGGTTTGCCAATATTTTGGTGTTGACCGGCAGCATCAGGTTTCCCCTTCGGATTTGCCATTGCAGCTCAAAGTCTGCCGCCATGCCCGATCCGCCTGACCAAATATCTGGTCGGCTGCTTTCGGCCCCCAACTGCCGATCGGATACTGCAATGGCGGGCGTTCATCGTCGGCCCAGCCGCGCATGACAGGATCGACCACATTCCATGCCGCCTTCACCTCGTCATAACGCAGAAAGAGGGATCGATCGCCTTGAATGACGTCCATCAGCAAGTCTTCGTAAGCGTCTGCCTTGCGTTCGCCGGGATTGCCAACCGAGGCATCCATCGATATCTGACGGGTGCGCGTTTCCTGGCCGGGCACCTTGGCCGATATTTCCATCTGCACCACATCGTCCGGCTGAATGCCGATCAGCAGCCAGTTCGGATGTACGGCGGAGGCACCTGTTCCTTGGAAAAGCTGCATTGGCGGTTCGCGGAAACGCACGGCAACCATCGAACGGCGTTCCTTGAGGCGCTTGCCGGTACGCAGATAGAACGGCACATCGCGCCAGCGCCAGTTGTCCACATACAGCTTCAGCGCGGCATAAGTCTCGGTATGGCTGCCGGCGGCGACTCCTGCTTCCTGCTGATAGCCGGCATACTGGGCGCGCACCGTATGGCTGGCCAGTTGCGGCAACTCTAGCGGGCGGATCGAGCGCAGCACCTTGACCTTTTCATCACGCAGCGACTCGGCTTCCAACGAAACCGGCGGCTCCATCGCTAGCAAGGCAAGAACCTGCAACAGGTGGCTCTGGATCATGTCGCGCGTTGCGCCGCCATGCCGGTCGTAATAATTGGCCCGCCCATCCAGGCCGACCGTTTCGGCATGGGTGATCTGTACCTGGTCGATGTAATGCCGGTTCCACAGGGGTTCGAGGATCATGTTGGCGAAACGCAGGACAAGCAGGTTCTGGACGGACTCCTTGCCGACGTAATGATCGATCCGGTAAATCTGCTCTTCCTTGAGGTGCGTATTGAGTTCGTGCTGCAAGTCGCGGGCCGATTGCAGGTCGTGGCCGAACGGCTTTTCGATCACCATCCGTCGCCAGCCAGCGCGTTCCGTCAGCAAACCGGCCTGGGCCAGCCTGACGGTGATCGGCGCGTAGAACTCGGGGCTGACCGAGAGGTAGAAAATAACGTTGTTGCCGCAGTCGCTGGCCCCGATCCAGCTGTCCAGCGCCTGATAGAAGGCGGCATCTTCAAGGTCGCCGGCGAGATAGTCGAGGCGCTGGAGAAAGCGGTCGAGCAGTGCCGTATCGCTGGCTTCCAGACGCTGCCGAACCTCGCTGCGCCAGCCATCCCGCGTATGAGGCGTGCGGCCGCAGCCGAGAATGCGGACATCGGGTGCCAGCTGCCCGAGGCGGTGCAGCTGGTACAGGGCGGGCAGGAGCTTGGCCATGGCCAGATTGCCCGTCGCCCCGAAGATCACATAGGCATGCGACTCGCTGGCGCAACTCATGGCAGTTGCTCCTCGACCCCGTCGCCCAGCCAGCGGGTGTGGAAGTTTTCCGACCCCTCGCGGTCGGTGCGCTGGTAGGAGTGGGCGCCGAAGAAATCGCGCTGCGCCTGAATGATGTTGGCCGAACCATTGGCGCAACGATAGCCATCGTAGAAGGCGAGGGCAGAGGAGAGAGCGGGCGCCGCGACGCCGCTGCCGACGGCGAGCATCACGGCCTGCCGCCAGCCGGCTTCGGCGGCCTTGATTTCGGCGATGAAGAAGGGATCCTGCAACAGGCTGGGCGGCACCGGTGTACGGGAAAAGCTGGCCTTGATGTCGGCCAGGAAGCGGCTGCGGATGATGCAGCCGGCGCGCCAGAGCAACGCAATTTCGCCGTAGGGCAAAACCCAGCCCTCGGCTTCGGCGGCCGCCTGCATCAGCATGAAGCCTTGCGCGTAGGAAACCAGCTTGGCGGCATAGAGCGCGTCGTGCAGGGCGCTGAGACAATCGGCGCGAGCTGATTTCGCCACCGCGACCGGTTTGCTACCGAGCAGGGCGGCCGCCGCCACCCGTTCGGCCTTGCGTGCCGACAGCATCCGGGCATGCACCGCTTCGCCGATCAGGGTCAGCGGCACGGCGTGGTCGAGTGCGTCCTGAGCCGTCCATACGCCTGTGCCTTTCTGCCCCGCACGGTCGAGGATGTTATCGACCAGCGGGCTGCCGTCCTTGTCGCGCTGGCGGAGGATGCGACTGGTGATATCGATCAGGTAGGACTCGAGGCGGCCGGCATTCCATTCGGCGAAGGTGTCGGCCATTTCATCGTGGCTCATGCCCAGCGCGTGCTGCATCAGGTGGCAGACTTCGGCGATCAGCTGCATGTCGCCGTATTCGATGCCGTTATGCACCATCTTGACGTAATGGCCGGCCCCGCCGTCGCCCAGCCACTGACAGCAGGGTATGTCATCGACGCGGGCCGCAATCGACTGGAACATGTCGCGTATGGTCGGCCAGGCCGCGGCGGCGCCGCCCGGCATCAGCGATGGACCGTGGCGGGCACCTTCTTCGCCGCCGGAGATGCCCATGCCGACGAAATGAATGCCCTTGGTCGCCAGTTCACGGCAGCGCCGCTGGCTGTCCCGGTAATTGGAGTTGCCGCCATCGATCAGGATATCGCTCGGTTCGAGCCTTGGCAGCAGTTGCCCGATCACGGCATCGACCGCCCGCCCGGCGGTAACCATCAGCAGGATGATGCGCGGCGGGGCCAGATGGCTGACCAGTTGTTCGGGGCTGTCCGCCGCCGCGATCACCCGGTCCTGGCCGTGGGTGGCGACGAATTCCGTGGTCACGGCCAGCGTGCGGTTATAAACGCTGAGGCGGAAACCCTGGTCGCTGAGGTTGAGCGCCAGGTTGACGCCCATCACCCCGAGGCCAATGACGCCGATATCTGCTGTGCTCATGCCTGTCTCCGCCTTTGAGGCCTGGTCTACGCTGGACAACGGGAAAAGCGGCTTGTTCCCAAGCCTTGCCTGCCTCAGAGAATGAAGTGGGTGTTGATGAAGTTCGATTTATTGCCAAGCACGATGGCATCGAGCAGTTTTTTGCTGGCCTCGGTCTGTTTGGCGGCGACCATCGTCCGGATTGAGAAGGCGCGCAGGGCGTCATGGACGGACAGGGTACCTTCGGCCGAATCCTTGCGTCCGACGAAGGGGAAGACGTCCGGGCCGCGCTGGCACTGGCAGTTGATATTGACCCGGCAGACCTGATTGACCAGGGTATCGACCAGCGAGGCGATCTGCCCCGGATCGCTGCCGAAGATGCTGACCTGCTGGCCATGGTCGGAGGTGATGACGTATTCGAGCGGCGTTTCGATATCCTCGAAGGTCGCGACCGGGATGATCGGGCCGAACTGTTCCTCGCGGTAGAGTTTCATGCCCTCGCTGACCGGGAAGATCACGGCCGGATAGAACAGGGTTTCAACCGTGGTGCCGCCGCCGGGGTTGATGACCTTGGCGCCCTTGCTCAGGGCATCGGCAATGCACTCGTTCATGTAGGTGACCATCGCCATCTCGGGCAGCGGCGTCAGCGTGACCCCGGCTTCCCAAGGCATGCCGATGGCCAGCTTGCCGACTTCCTCGCAGAAGCGGCGCAGGAAAGTTTCGGCGATCGACTGGTGCACCAGGATCATCTTGATTGCCGTGCAGCGCTGGCCATTGAAGGAGAGGGCGCCGGTGATGCATTCCCTGACCGTCAGCTCGATGTCGGCGTCGGCCATGATGATCGCCGCGTTCTTGGCGCCGAGGCCGAGGATGGCACGCAGGCGGTTGGTCTTCGGGTGCGATTTTTTCAGTTGGTCGGCGACTTCGGAGGAACCGATCAGGGCCAGCACATTGACCTGGCCGGAGCCCATGATGTGCGGAACGACGACGTGGCCCTGGCCATAGACGATGTTGATGACGCCGGGCGGGAAGGCGCTGCGGAAGGCTTCGAGCATCGGGTAGTAGAGCAGCACGCCGAAACGCGGCGGCTTGAAGAGCACGACGTTGCCCATGATCAGCGCCGGGATCAACGTACTGAAGGTCTCGTTCATCGGGTAGTTGTACGGCCCCATGCACAGCGCGATACCAACCGGCGAGCGGCGGATCTGGGCGATGGTGCCATCGACGATTTCGAAGCGCGAATTGCTGTTGTCGAGCCGTTTCAACTCCTCGACGGTGGCGCGGATGTAGTCGATGGTGCGGTCGAATTCCTTCTGCGAATCGGCCAGGCTCTTGCCGATTTCCCACATGATCAGGTTCACGATCTCGCGGCGGCGAGCGACGATCTGGTTGGTGAAATCGCCGACACAGGCAATGCGCTCGGCTACCGACAAATTTGGCCACGCGCCACGGCCATGATCGTAGGCGGCCACCGCCGCTGCCAGCGCTGCATCGGCCTCGACGGTGCCGGTGACCGGCACGCTGCCCAGTTCGACATGACTCAGCGAGCCGTCACTACCCTGCACGCAGACCGGCGAATGCACCGTCCGCGTCTCGCCCTTCCAGATCCGCATTTCACCGTTGATCAGGATCGCGCGCTGGTGAATTGGCGCAATGATGCGGCAATCGCCGGGGATCTCGCTTTCGCGAGGGAATAGCGCAGTCAGCTGATCGGCGGTTTTCATCCGTTAGTAGCGGTTGGGATTGTTCGGGCGCGAGTCTTGACGGTCAGGTACCCCGTCGCGGTCATGGTCCCTGTCGCCCCGATGGGATCCGCCATCGCGCCCGCCGCGATGTTCGCCACCATCCCGGTATGGACCGTCGTAAACCACGCAGCCGGAGAGCAGGCTACCCAAGGCGAGCATCAGTACGAGTATTTTTTTCATGGTTTTTCCTGATCAGGTTTCGAGTTTTACCGACAGCGTGATCGGTGCGTTGAACAGCTTGGATACCGGGCATTCGCGTTTGGCGATATTGGCGAGTCTTTCCAGTCTGGCCTGGTCTGCCCCCGGAACATTGGCGACCAGTTCAAGCTGGATGGCAGTAATCGAGAATGCGTTATCGACCTTGTCGAGCGTGACAGTGACGTGGGTTTCAAGGCGATCCGGCGTCATGTCTTCGTTTTCCAGCAGCGCCGCCAGTGCCATGCTGAAACAGCCGGCATGGGCGGCGGCGATCAGTTCTTCCGGGTTGGTTCCAGTGTTTTCCTCGAAGCGCTCCTTGAAACCGTATTGGGCATTGTTCAGGATGCCGCTTTGCGTCGAGATCTTGCCGGCGCCTTTTTGAAGTCCGCCAGTCCAGGCGGCTGATGCAGTTCGTTTCATGGTGATTCCATTGATGGTTGCTCAGTTGGCAATGCGCATCGGCTTGCCGGGGAGTTGGGCCCGGATTTCGCCGTTCGGGTAAGCCTGGCTATGTACGTTCACATACAGGTTACCGGCCAGGTAGCTGGTGTATTGGGCTTCGCTGAATTTGGTGTCGGCCGGGACGGTGAAGGCGTTATCGTCCTTCCTGATCAGGGTGATGATCGGCGGTCCATTCTTGCCGACGGCGCCCTCGTGGATATGCGCCATCGTCGGCACCATGCCCTTGGTGTCGATACTGCCGCTGACGGTGCGATTCGGCAGAACGTTGATATTCACCATGCCGGTCGCCGTCGTGGTGACCGGTGGCACCTCGGCGGCGCCGGTCAGCGAAATCGAGATCGGCGATTCGGCATAAAGGTTGGCTGCGGCCAGCAGCAGGGCGAACGGCACAAGGCGGCTGAGCCAGCGAGCGGAACTTGATCGTATGGTCATTTGGGGCACCTTCAAATGAATGGTCGAGTCGTGATGGTGCGCCGGTCGGGGGGGCTTCTCTGTTCGCCAACACACACAGCAGGAATTCACCGGCATCTATGTTGGCTGGCACACTGAAATCTTTGCCTTTGTCATGCATAGTCGTGACGGCAGTAGTTGGCTGCTCAGGCATTGGAGATCGCAAATGAATGACGAAATCGAACACCTGCCGGGTACGCGGCACCGCGCGACACAGACCGGTTGTCGCCACTGGGCGCCGATTGCGCCACTGCTGGCTGATGAGAAAGATAGGTCCAAGGAAAGACTGGTGATGCCGCAGCTCGGCGAATTCACCGTTGCGCACGTCGAGCCACCCGGTCCTGAGTAAAGCCTCGCCATGGAATTCAAGGACTATTACAAGATCATGGGGGTGGCGCGGGATGCGACCCAGGACGAGATCAAGCGCGCCTATCGCCAGTTGGCCCGCAAATATCACCCCGATGTCAGCAAGGACCCCGAGGCCGAGATTCGGTTCAAGGAACTCGGCGAAGCCTACGCGGTGCTCAAGGATCTGGAAAAGCGCGCCGCCTACGACCGGCTGGGTGCCAACTGGCAGGCCGGGCAGGATTTTCGGCCGCCACCCGATTGGAACGCCGGTTTCGAGTTTTCCGGCGATGGCGCGAACGGCAGGGGCGCCGAGGATTTCAGCGACTTTTTCGAATCCTTGTATGGCCGTGGTTTTGCCGGTGCCGGCCGGGGCCAGCGGGAGTTCCATGCCCGCGGCGAGGACCGTCACGCCCAGATCATGGTCGATCTGGCCGACGCCTATAGTGGCGCCACCCGGGTCATCACGCTCGGCACGCCCGAGGTGGATACCAACGGCCGGGTGACGATGCGTTCACATCAGCTCAACGTGACCATACCGCGCGGTGTTCGCGCCGGTCAGCACATTCGTCTGACCGGGCAGGGCGCACCCGGTATCGGTCAGGGCAAGGCAGGCGATCTTTATCTTGAAGTCGCATTCAATCCCCATGCCCATTTCCGGGTCGAGCAGCGCGATGTCTTTCTCGACCTGTCGCTGGCGCCATGGGAAGCGGCCCTCGGGGCAACGGTCAGCGTACCGACGCCGGATGCCACGGTCGACCTGAAAATTCCGCCCAATTCGAAATCCGGCGGCAAGCTGAGACTGAAAGGCCGCGGTATTCCGGGCAATACGCCGGGCGACTTTTACGTGGTTTTGCAGGTGGTCTTGCCAGTGGCGGAAAGCGAGGCCGACAAGGCCTTCTACGCCAGCATGGCCGAGCAGTTCAAATCCTTCAAACCGCGGTCTAGACTGGGAGCGTAAGCATGGACAAAGACAAGATGCTGCCGCAACCGAGCGCGATCATTCTTGAAGAGCAAACCGACCTTACGCTGAGTGACGTCAGTCAAGCCTGCGCCGTGCGCGTCGAAACCATCGTCGAACTGGTCGACGAGGGGGTGCTCACGCCCAGCGGCCGGGAGCCGCATCGCTGGCTTTTTACCGGCACCCACCTGCGTCGCGCCACGGTGGCCATCCGTCTGCAGCGTGATCTCGGCGTCAATCTGGCCGGCGCTGCGCTGGCCCTGCAACTGCTCGATGAACTCGAAGCCCTGCAAGCCCGGCTGCGCAAAGCCGGCGCTCTATGAAAACGGAATAAGGATAAGCCAATGTTGACCACACACACGCCGCTCGCCGCCGACGAACTGGATCGAATGAACGCCTGGTGGCGCGCCGCCAACTATCTTTCGGTCGGCCAGATCTACCTGCTCGACAACCCGCTGCTCAAAACACCACTCACGCTGGCGCACATCAAGCCGCGTCTATTGGGTCACTGGGGTACGACGCCGGGACTGAACTTCATCTACGTACATATGAACCGGGCGATCAAACAGCACGGTCTGAACATGATCTTCATTGCCGGCCCCGGCCACGGTGGCCCGGGCGTGGTGGCGAATACCTGGCTCGAAGGCAGCTACAGCGAGTTCTACCAGAACATTTCGCAGGACGAGGAGGGCATGCGCCGGCTGTTCCGCCAGTTCTCCTTCCCTGGCGGCATTCCCAGCCACGCCTCACCGGATACGCCGGGATCGATCCACGAAGGCGGCGAACTGGGTTACGCGCTGTTCCATGCCTATGGTGCGGTGTTCGACAACCCGCACCTGATCACCTGTTGCGTCGTTGGCGATGGCGAGGCGGAAACCGGGCCGCTGGCCACCTCATGGCACTCCAACAAATTCCTCAATCCGCGCACCGATGGCGCCGTGCTGCCCATCCTCCACCTAAACGGCTACAAGATCGCCAACCCGACCATCCTGGCCCGGATCAGCCACACCGAGCTGGAATGCCTGTTCGTTGGGTACGGCTACCAGCCGCTCTTTGTCGAAGGCGATGATCCGCAGACCATGCACCAGTTGATGGCAGCAGCCGTCGACACGGCAATCGCCAGCATTGCCGCCATTCAGCGCCGGGCGAGGGAAGGCGGCGACGAGAGCCGCCCGCGTTGGCCGATGATCATTCTGCGGTCGCCCAAAGGCTGGACCGGGCCGAAAACGGTGGACGGCAAGCAAAGCGAGGGCTCCTGGCGTTCGCATCAGGTGCCGTTCAGCGACATGGACAAGCCGGAGCATGTGCAATTGCTGGGCGAATGGATGGCCTCCTACAAACCCGCCGAGCTGTTCGACAAGGATGGCCGGCTGATGCCCGAGATCGCCGCACTGGCCCCGACTGGCCAAAGGCGCATGGGCGCCAACCTGCACGCCAACGGCGGCGCGCTGCTGCGCGACCTGCGTTTGCCGGATTTTCGCGACTACGCCGTGGCGGTGCCGACGCCAGGTGGCTCAGTGGCCGAGGCGACGCGGGCCATGGGCGTCTTCCTGCGCGATGTGATGCGCCAGAACCCGGACAATTTCCGCGTCTTCGGACCGGATGAAACCGCTTCCAACCGCCTCGGCGCGCTGTTCGAGGTGACGAACCGGACATGGATGGCCGAGCATCTGGCTGGTGACGACCATCTGGCGCCCGATGGCCGGGTCATGGAAGTGCTGTCTGAACACGCCTGCCAGGGCTGGCTCGAGGGCTACCTGCTGACCGGCCGCCACGGCCTGTTCTCCTGCTACGAAGCCTTCATCCACATCGTCGATTCGATGTTCAATCAGCATGCCAAGTGGCTCAAGATGTGTGGCGAGATTCCCTGGCGGCGGCCGATTGCCTCGCTCAACATCCTGCTTACCTCGCATGTCTGGCGTCAGGATCACAATGGTTTCTCGCACCAGGACCCGGGCTTCATCGACCATGTGGTCAACAAGAAGGCCGACATCATCCGCGTCTATCTGCCGCCCGATGCCAACACATTGCTTTATGTGACCGACCGCTGCCTGAAGAGCCGCAATCTGGTCAATGTCATCGTCGCCGGCAAGCAGCCGGACTGGCAGTGGCTGGACATGGAAGCCGCGATCAACCATGCCAGTGCAGGGATCGGCCTCTGGGAATGGGCTTGCAACGACCAGCCGGGCGAACCGGACATCGTGCTCGCCTCGGCCGGGGATGTACCGACACTGGAAATGCTGGCTGCCATCGACATCCTGCACCGCATGGTGCCGACCCTGAAGATCCGCTATATCAACGTTGTCGACCTGATGACCCTGCAGCCGCAGGAAGAGCATCCGCATGGTCTGTCGAGCGACGAGTTCAATTCGCTGTTCACCACCGACAAGCCGATCATCTTTGCTTACCACGGCTATCCGTGGCTGATTCACCGGCTGACCTATCGGCGCACCAACACCAACTTGCATGTGCGCGGTTACAAGGAGGAGGGCACGACAACAACGCCTTTCGACATGGTCGTGCTCAACAATCTGGACCGCTACCATCTGGTCATGGACGTGGCCAAGCGGGTGCCGAAACTGCACGCTCAGGCGGCACACATCAAGCAGGCCATGCGTGACAAGCTCAACCAGCACACGCAATACATCCTCGAACACGGCGAAGACATGCCGGAAATCCTCGACTGGCAATGGCCGGGAGCAAAATCATGAATAAATCGAGGAGCACCAACCCGCTGCTGGCGATCAAGGCGCTTGGCCAGCACCTCTGGCTCGACAACCTGTCGCGCACCTTGTTGCGCGAAGGCGGCCTGCAACGCCTGATCAACGAGGACGGCATCGATGGCGTGACCTCGAATCCGGCCATTTTCGAGAAGGCCATCGCCGGCAGCCCGTATTACCGTGAAGACTTGGAACGCTTGCGTGGTACCGGCCTGGATGCCGAGGCCTGTTACGAATCGCTGGTCATCGCCGACATTCGGGCGGCCTGCGCCATGTTGCTGCCGGCCTTCAGGGCCAGTCGTGGCGAGAGCGGTTACGTCAGCCTGGAAGTTTCGCCGGCGCTGGCCAACGATACGGCCGGCACCGTTGCCGCAGCCCATCGCCTGTTCGATGCGGTCGGGCGCGACAATCTGCTGATCAAGGTGCCTGGAACACCGGCGGGAATTGACGCGTTTGAAGCCTTGAGTGCAGCCGGGGTTTCGGTCAACGTCACCCTGATTTTTTCACTGGCGCAATACGAGGCAGTCGCCCAAGCTTATCTGCGCGGCGCTTTGCGCTGGGTGGAGAGCGGGGGAAAAGCCCGGCATCTGCGTTCGGTCGCCAGCATCTTCCTCAGTCGTGTCGATACGGTGGTTGATAAACGCCTCGATTTACTGGGCACCGCGCATGCCGAGCGGCTCAGCGGGCGGGCCGGTGTCGCGCTGGCCAAATGTTGCCATGGCCGATACCGCGACATTTTCCACGGGCCTGATTTTGCCTTGCTGCGTCTGGCCGGCCTCCGGCCGCAGACACCGCTCTGGGCCAGCACCGGCAGCAAGAATCTGGCGTACAGCGATGTGCTCTATGTCGAACCGCTGATCGGTGCAGAAAGTATCAATACGCTGCCCGATGCGACGCTGGCGGCTTTTCGTCAGCATGGGCAGGTGGCCAATCGCCTGCAGGAAGGCCTGGAGGAAGCTCAGGCACATATTCAGGCCCTGCTGGACCTGGGTATCGATCTGAACGCAGTGGGCGAAAGCCTGCAAAGCGATGGCGTAAAACTGTTTGCCGAGGCCTATCAGAAGATCTTGCTTGGCTTGCAGGCGTGAGGTCCTGGCCGATTCGTGCGCTTACTGCTCGGTCAGCTTGAGCAGGATGTCGGCGTACCAGGCGCCGTTCAGTCCCAGTGCTTCATCAGCGATCAGGTCGCGATTGCCGACGTCGAAGCGCGATGAATGAATGCCGAGCAGCATCCATGGCAGATCGCCGTGGGTTGGTGCCGATTCGGCAATGCGCATGACCACCGGCGCTCCGCTGCTGCCGCGATGGGTGCGGGCATCGGTCAGAAAGAAACCTTCCCCCTGAAAGCGCAGGCCGAATGACGAAGCGATGATGGCGTGGCGCACCACCGGGGTGTGATGCAAGGCGTCATGGAAGCCGAGCGGGAAGCCGACAATGAGCAAGGACGAGCCAACCTCGACCTGGTCGAGGCTGCTCAACAGATGGCGCGGACTGAAGGCTCGATAGACAGCCGTCTTGGGCAGAGCCTTGCGGTTGATCTCGATGACCGCGACGTCAATTTCACCGGCCGCATCCAGCCCCTGGCGCCAGAGGCTTTTTCCATCGCGGTAGAGTGGAATGGAAAAGCCGGTGGATTCGGCCACGTTGGCGGCATTGGTGTGCAGCTCGATCTCGATTCGGGTCGGAAAGTGCTTGCTGGTCTTGCCGAACAGCACATGCCGGCTGGTGACCAGAAACAGCCGTTCATCGCGCTCGAAGAAAAAGCCGCTGGCGTTGGTCAGCAATGTTCTTTCGTTGAAAGTCGAGATACGGGCGGCGGTGAGTAGTAGCGGTTCGATCATGGGCGAGGGCGGCAGCAGACGAAATGGTAACGGTTCAATTGATGGCTACTTTGCCACAGCGTTTCAGTGCGCAGCCCTTTGTTGGCAAGGCTCTTAATTAATTCTTCTGCGGAGAGGATTCTGCCAACAATAGGGTATCGTGCCATTTTTGCAAGGACGCATTGTCGTCCGGCCGTCCAACGGTGGTCAGTGCCCCTGGCTGTACCCAAGAAATGATTAGTCATTGCATTGCTGTTTGCAGCCACGTTCGACCGTTGCCCGAGTGCTCCCGTCAGGCTCGAACAGGCTGGCCGGACGGGAGCAGGACTGAATGCGAAGAAAGAGCGCCTTGGCCGTAGTGGCGGCCAAGGTTTCGAATGCTTATTTACCCTTGATGGCATCCTTGACGTCTTCTTTCAGGTCGCCGTAGGCCGCCTGGACTTTGCCCCCGGATTTTTGAATCTTTCCTTTCAGTTCCAGTTCGTCGTTGCCGACGAGCTTGCCGGCGACTTCCTTTACTTTACCTTTGGCTTCTTCAATACGACCCTTGGCTTGATCTTTGTTCATGCTTGGCTCCTGAGCGTTACATCAATGGTGGGACGGGGCCGGAACTGCAATCCGACACCCGTGATGCATAGAATAGGCAAGGTTCTACCGGCAATCGGTACGCTGGCACGCATAGCGAACCGCTCAGGCCAATGTTCGCGAGCAGACAGAGGCCGCTGCGGGCCTGGCTTGATAATCGGGCCACTGACGACACCGCTTGGAGGCTGCTCAAATGGCAAGGCGAATACGAAAAACGGTCTGGAGCCGATCATTCCAGAGTGCATTGAAGGCAATGACGCGAACGGCAATGCGTGTCGGCACCAAAGCAATCAAGGAAAGTTTGCGGGCCGCGCCGCTGACGAGCAAACGCAAACCCGTCAAAAAGGCGATGGCGCACTCGGCCAACTGGACGAAGGGGATCGCCATCGGCGCCGCGGGGCCTCGTGGCTATCGACTCTATAAGCCGTCCGGCATGCGGCGCAATGAGACGCGCCCCTTGCTCGTCATGCTGCACGGGTGCGGGCAGGATGCCGAAGCGCTGGCTGCCAGTAGCCGGATGAACACGATCGCAGCCCGTGAGCGATTTTTCGTGCTCTACCCCGAGCAGGATCGCCTGTCAAACGTGCAAGGTTGCTGGAACTGGTACGACACCCGGACAGGCAGGGCGCAGGCCGAAGCCAATTCGATCAGCGCGGCCATCGAGCAGATTTGCCTGTCGCAAGCGGTAGACCGCAGTAAAGTTGCCTTGGCCGGAATTTCAGCCGGGGCGGGGATGGCGGTGTTGCTGGCGACGCATCATCCGGAACGTTTTCGGGCCATTGCCATGCATTCGGGAGTCGCACCGGGTGTTGCGCATTCGTCGGCCAGCGCCATCAAGGCCATGTTCGGGCAAAGCGTGACAAGCTCGCCGCTCCCGGCCATTCCGCCCGACGTGAGGCTGCCGGCCTTATTGGTCATCCACGGTACAGCCGACCACGTGGTGGCGCCGGGGAATGGTGCCGAAGCGGCCATGCGCTGGGGGGAACGGGTTGGCGCCAAGGCGAGCAAGCCGCGCCTGGTACAGCGCGGTGCGCGTTATGCGGCGACCATTACCGATTATCGAAAAAGCGGCCGCTTGGTCGCGACGCTTTGTGCTGTCGACCGGCTTGGGCACGCCTGGAGCGGTGGCGCCGCAGGGCATTCTTACAGCGATCCCAAAGGCCCGGACGCATCTCGAATGATCTGGTCTTTCATCGCCAGGCAATTTGCCCGTTCAGCAGACTAGCAAGCGGATTAGGTGCTGTCAGCCAGTTGTCCATCCGGTTGTTTTAGCGTTGAAGTGCTCAGTATTCCCCCTGGCATCCGGGGCATTCAGCAGTGACCTTCATCAACATGGAAGAGCTGGGCAAGCTGTCATTTGCCATCCCCGTCTCGATTGATCCAGAACCATGAAAAATATTGAAACAGGACCAGTTCCCAGTTGAAATATCCGATGTCTGGATGCTTGATTGCCTGGTCAGGGCAAATATTATTTATCTGGTGGTCGTAGGCGACCTTCGAGTCTGGACGTTTGAGCGTTCTGTAGGCCTCGGCGACATCCTTGAATTTCCGCTCCCCATCCCGATCATTGGTCACGTCTGGATGAAAGCGTTGGGCCAGCGTGCGGAAAGCCGACTTGATTTCGGCACAAGAGGCGCATCGATCGATGTGCAAGGTTGCATAGTGATTCTGGCGATTCATTGTTGTCTCCTTCGTGTTGGCGGCCCGCTTCGCTGGATCTCCCCTGTCGTCGATAGGTGCAGCTGTCGCCATTGCCTCTAACCTACTCGGTACTGAACATTCGTCTGTTCGCTACCTCGCATAGGGCTTGATCATTCTGGCGTTTGCGGACCCCCTCTATGTGCGCCAGCGAACGGTTCCATTGCAGTCTTGATCCTATTCTGAACCATCAACGCCAGTGACCCGTCCGCGAGAACGTTGTTGCGTTCGCCTCGGTGTCGATCTCTCAATCTTCATCCAATTCAACATAGACAGGACAAAACCATGACTACCAGACGCCACGTTTTGAAAAACATGCTTCTCATCACAGCCGCCACATTTTCGCTGGGTACATTGAGCAGCCAGGCCATTGCTGCAAGTGCAGAAGACCTTGACCAGGATGCTTCCCAGGCGCTGCAAACCCTTTACAAGAGCAGCCCGGTTGCCGAAAGCCTTGGTAAAAAAGCCAAGGGCATCCTGATCTTTCCCAAGATCGTCAAGGCCGGACTGGTCTTCGGCGGCAGCTATGGCGAAGGCGTACTGACCAAGGACTCGAAGCAGTCCGGCTATTTCAATTCCGTGTCCGCCTCGTGGGGCTGGCAAGCCGGTGCAGAATCCTACGGCTATGTCGTCTTCCTGATGAGTGACAAGGCCATCAAGTACCTCGATCAGTCCAAGGGCTGGGAATTCGGTGTCGGGCCAAGCGTGGTCGTTGTCAATGAAGGAATTGCCAAGAACCTGTCGACCTCGACGCTGAAAAACGACGCCTATGCCTTCATCTTCGACCAGCAGGGTCTGATGGCCAGCCTGAGCATCGAAGGTACCAAGATCAGCCGTATCAAGCGCTGATATCACTCATGCCTGCTGCCGGCAGGCATGACCGGGGCGAGGGCGGCCGAGCGCTTGCCGTTGTCCCGGTGACGCCAACATTGGGGCGCTTGAGCGGCCGTTCGTTCCTGTGCCGGGCAAGCGGATACAAAAGGAGAAACACCATGCTCTATACGATCGCAGTTGTCTTGATCATCCTCTGGCTACTTGGCCTGCTCACCGCCTACACCGCCGGCGGACTGATCCACATTCTTCTGGTCATCGCCATTGTCGCCATCCTGCTTCGGGTGATCCGGGGAGGCAACGTCCTCTAGTTTTTTTGGCGGTTGCAGGTTTGTTCCTCAAGCATGGGGCAGCGCCAAATTTCCGTTCCCGTTGAACGGCCATTGGGAGTTGCCATTGCCGCCATTGGTCAAATGGGGGGCCAACGGCGGCAATGAAACGCTTGGCAGTCTGGAGCATCGCATACAGATGATGAGGCCCCCCTCAGCGTCCATCACCGCCAATGAACGTGGCGAGCCGCGCGGATAGGACGCCGAACAGGATTTAGGAGGCAAGCATTCCAAGGAGGGGAAGATGCCGAAGCCAACCGATGCGATGGTCAATGGACAGCCGAAATCCAGATCACGGCTGACGCTGAAAATTGCAGATACCAAAGAAGAACTTGAAGGCTGCTTCGCTGTTCTGCACGATACCTATGTCGAAAGCGGTTTCATGAAGCCGGATCCATCGGGTATGCGCTTGAGTGTGCATTACGCACTGCCGACCACGACCACCCTCTGCGCCATCTACGAAGGCCAAGTGGCGGGCACCGTCTCGCTGATTCGGGAAAGTCTTCTCGGGATGCCGCTACAGGAAGCTTTTGACCTCACTGAGCTGCGCTCGAAGGGAGGTTGTATTGTCGAAATATCGGCGCTCGCCATCAGCCGGATGTTTCGCAAAAATAGCGGCAACATCCTGCTTGCCCTGATGAAACTTGTCTATGACTACAGTATGGCCCATATCAATACCCGGCATCTGGTCATTGCTGTCAATCCAAGGCATATCAGACGCTACGAGTCACTCCTGCTGTTTCGTCGCCTGACGGAAAGCGTCGTTGAAAGCTACGACTTCGCCAATGGGGCGCCGGCTGTTGGTGCCACCCTGGATCTGCAGGAACTGCCAACGGAGTTACCTGTCCGCTCCTACGCCCAGTGGCTACATAACAAGCTTCATGTCTGTTTGACGCGTTGTGAAAACCCCGATCACCACGTTTCAGAGCAACGATATTCTTCGTCTGATCATCAGCGAATGACCCCGGAACTGCTCGATTACTTTTTCAATATACGAACCAGAATCTTCGCCACGCTCAACGCGTTCGAAAAGGCGCTGCTTCATAGCATTTATGAGCGGCCCGAGTACAAGGTGGTGCTACCCCCGATACTCAGCCAAACGACAAGTCGCGTTGCCATGCCCCTGCCTGCCATGGGTAGCGGAATGGTCCGAAAGATGGGGATTAAACGCGACAAGAGATTTGACGCACAGTGATCTGCTTGCCTAGCTTTGGGTCAGGCAGATGCGGATCAACAAAAAGCAAACCTCAAACGCTCCCGGATCAATTCGAGTTGCCTGGAGATCGGCTTGATGGCGCTAATTCGCCGTCTTTGTGGCGCCTGTCGTCGGCTGGCATCCAGCTGCCAACCACTTCGGCGCAAAAACTGGCCAGGTTTTCCATCGCTTTTTCCACAGCTGCATTTGCCGCGATGACGCCCCCGTGGGGGTCTCCTTGTGCCGCTGCAACCATCTCGTCAAATTCTCGCCAGGCCAGGATCTGACGGGTTTTGTTGTCAAGCAGATAGGCTCGCAGGGTGAATCGGACGCGGCTTGGTGTGTTGTCAAATTCATGCTGCAGACGAAGGATTTCCACATCGAGGCGCAAGTCGCCGGCAGCCGCGCTGGGCGTCAGGACAACCGCGCGGAAGGCTCCCGTGTTTTCGAGCGCGGCGACCACGCTTGGGGCGATCATCCGGGCCGGTGTGTCTACCCATTCGCTGTGGGAGAAGTATTCCAGTTGGTGGGGCTCGCGGATGTAGATGATGCGGTGGCTATCGAAACCAGGCGCGGCATGCGGTGGATTGACGATCAGTGTCGGGAGCTTGGTTGCCCCTGACGCAGGCGTCGACAGTTTGACCCCAGGGCGGGCCGTATAAAGCGAATAAAAGGCAGGCTGTGCCTTCTGGTTCGTGTCGAGAATGCTGCAGGCGCCAAGCAGTGCCAGAAAAATACCGGCGCTACCCAGCCAGCACAGGCGTGTTTGGGATGATCTGATCATGGCTTCCGAGCTCCTCGTGATGACTCTCCTGGTCCCTCCGGCACTGGCCGGTGCCCGAACAACAGGCCGGAAGGATCACGTTCGGTTTGTTCGCTGAGGCGGCGCAGCGAGGTGGTCAGCGCACTCAGTTCACCAAGCAGACGTTCCAGCTGGGGCAGGGTTTCAGCGGTGAAGCGGCTGGCATCGCTGCCTAGCGAGTTGATGGTCTGGCCCGCACTGGCGCTGGTTTTTGCCACTTCGTTGCCCATCTTTTCGACGGCATCAGCGCTACGGCCAAGGCGGGCGATCAGCGGCTCAAGCCCGGCACTGGCCTGGGCGGAATGTTTCATCGTCCGGGCCGCATCGATCAGGCCGGCATCGATCGTTTCCTTGCGTTCGGCGATGGTGTGCGCGACGCTGGCAAGGTCGGCCAGGGTGCTCTTGAAGGCTGCCTGGTTTTCCGCGCTGAGGATGGCATTGAGATTGTTCGAGGTGCTGTCGAGCTTGGCCAGAACACTGCTCAGTACATTCTCCAGGCGAGCACTGAGCGAGGGCTTGGTCCGGATGAGCGGATATTCGCTGCCCTCTGCAGCGCGCAGCAGCGGCGCATGGTCGGCACCGCCGCTCAGTTCGACATAGGCAATGCCGGTCAGGCCCTGCGTTTTGAGGACGGCCACGGTGTCCTCCTTGATCGGCGTGCCGCGCTCGATGGCGAAGATCAGGTTGACCCGCTCCGGGTTGCTTGGATCGAGCTGGATTTGGCGCACCTTGCCAACATCGACGCCGTTGTATTTGACCGGCGCATTCAGGTTAAGGCCAGCGACCGATTCGTCTTCGATCGCCAGATAGAGGTCATATTTCTTCTGGAAGGCACCGCCCGAGGCAAGCCAGAGCGTGGCAGCGACCAGTACGGCACCGAGGACCAGGACGAAGGCGCCGACAACGGCGTAATTTACTTTCGTTTCCATCATTTCATCCTGTCTTGTTGATGGTTTGGTGCGGCAGCCTGCTGCTGCGCCGCCCGTCCGCGCGGGCCGTCGAAGAACTTCCGGGTGGCGGGAAGGTCGATCCCGGACAATTCGGCCATCGTTCCGATGCCCTGTACCTTGCCGTCGGCCAGCACGGCAACGCGGTCGGTGACTTGCCAAAGGAGATCGAGGTCGTGCGTGATGATGACGATGCTCAGGCCAAAGAGATCACGCAGTTTTCTGATCAGCTGGTCGATTTCGTCGGCGCTCTCGGGGTCGAGGCCAGCCGTCGGTTCATCGAGAAAGAGCAGTTCCGGGTCGAGCGCCAGCGCACGGGCGAGAGAAGCTCGTTTCATCATGCCACCGCTCAATTCGGACGGATATTGCGCCCCGACTTCAGGATCAAGGCCGGCCATGGCCAGCTTCCATTCGGAAATTTCATTGATCAGCGTGTCGCTCAGTCCGGTGTGCTCACGCAGCGGCAGACCGACGTTTTCCCTGATCGTCAGCGAACCAAACAGGCCGCCGCTCTGGAACATGACGCCCCAGCGCTGGCGCAGGGCCAGGGCGGCCGCATCGCTGATATTTTCCAGATCAACACCGAGTACCTTGATGGAGCCCGACTCGGGTTGCTGCAGCAGGATGATTTCCCGGAGCAGCGTCGATTTTCCGGAGCCTGAGCCGCCGACCAGCGCGAAGATCTCCGCCCGGCGGACGACCAGATCAAGTCCGGCATGCACGACATGATCACCGAAGCGCGTTGTCAGTTGGCTGATCTCGATGACGGTATTGTCCGGGGAAGCCAGGCTTGTCATCTCAGAGATCCAGTGCGCTGAAGGCGACCGAGAACAGCGCGTCGGCCACGATAACCAGGAATATCGACTGGACGACGCTGCGCGTGGTCTGGCGACCGACACTGTCAGGCCCGCCATGGGTGCGAAAACCCTGAAAACAGCCGATTGTGACGATGATGACGGCAAACACCGGTGCCTTGCCAATGCCGATCAGATAAGCGGTGACGCTGACCGTCTTGACGAAGCGGTCAAGGAATTCAGCGTAACTGACCGCAAGCTGGGCGCGCGCCATCAGCATGCCGCCCAAGACGCCAAGGACGTCGGCAAACACCGTGAGCAGCGGCAGCACGATGATCATGGCGAAGATTTTTGGCAGCACCAGCAGTTCAAGCGGCGCTATGCCGATGGTGCGCATCGCGTCGATCTCCTCGGTAACGGCCATGGTGCCGATCTGCGCGGCGTAGGCCGAACCGGAGCGACCGGCGACAATGATGGCCGTGATCAACGGTGCGAATTCGCGCAACATCGAGAGGCCAACCAGATCAGCGACAAAGATGTTGGCGCCGTACTGCCTGAGCTGGTCTGCTCCCTGGTAGGCGACGACGATGCCGAGCAACAAGGCGAGAATGCCAACGATGGGCAGGGCGTCGAAGCCGGCGCTGCGAATGTTGTAGAGGATAGGGCGCCAGCGAAGGCAGCTCGGGCGGGCAAGGCATCGTCCGAGAGTGAGGGTGCATTCCCCGACAAAGCCAAGGAGTGCCATGCCCTGTTCAAAAGCCGCCGCCGCGCCCAGGCCAAGGCTGGTGAGCCGGGTCGGGGGCTCGCTGGCAGCCTGCTTGCCGGTTCCAGCTTGACGACTGACTTCCTGGCCAACAACTTCAAGTAGTTTGGCAAAGTCAGGCTGCAAATATATGATTTCAATAACTATAGAATCACAAAAAAGGCGACGGCGCAGCTTTTCCATGACCCAGGCACCTGTCGTATCAAAGGCCTCAATCCGCGAAGCATCAATGACCATGGTCGAGCCAAAAGATGCTGACAGGGCCTCGAGTTGCGTTTCGATCTGACCAATGCCATGCGCCGTCCAGGAACCTGATACCGCCAGTTCCTGTGAGGATGTCCGGGTGATTTCAGCCGGCGCCACCGGGATGAGAGTCATGGCTCGCCTAAGCTTTTGTGCTTGAAAAACGCCAGGCTTCCAAAGACTTATCGGCCGCGTCCCTGACCACGCTCGTCCGAGTTGTCCCGTTCCCGTTGTTGTCCTTGGCGCTGGCCTTGATCCGGCTGGCGGGAAGCTGGTCGGTCCTCATTGGGCGGTCGAGCCTGCTGCTGGGCAGGTTCAACCTGTGGACGCAGGTTGGTCTCGCGCGGAGGCTGCGGATTATTGCGTGGGGCAGGGCGCTCTTCCATCCGTGGGTCCGCCTGAGGGGCGCGCTGTTGCTCCCGGTTTTCCCGGGCCCGTTGGGGTTGCTGTTCCTGATTGGCGGCCGGGGCATCCTGCCTGACTGAAGGAGCGGGGCGTTGCGGTGCCGCCGAAGGCTCGGCGTTTCTCCGTTGGGGGGCTTCCGCTCTGCCGCGTTGATCATGTTCGGGCTGGTTTCTCGGCGGTGGCGACGCCTGGGATTGCTGGCGAACCAGCGGATCGCGTGCTTGGTGGCGATAGTTCTGGCTTTGCAGGACCGGCTGCCGATCCGGGGACGGGTAACGCTCCCCGGCGTAATTGCGTTGATAGGTCGGTAGCGGGGCCGGGGCGGGCGTGGCTCGGCGGTTCCAGTGATCCCAGCCGCGACGGCGTTGCGACCAGTCATTGCCCCAATGCTCATCCCAGCGCGGCGGCGAGTTGCCTTGCCAGCCCATGAAAAAGGTCGGTGGACGGCGGTAGTAGCGCACCGGAACACGCAACAGGTAGAGGGGAATGAAGTCCGGATCGACCATCATCCACGGGCCGTTGTACCAGGAACTCGAATACCAGCGGTCAGACTCGAAAATCCAGTACATGCCGTCGTAGAAAAAGTAGTTTGAATTCAGGCCCGAGGCGTAATAGACCGGGTAGCCGGGCACCCGGACCAGATTCGGGTAGGTCGACAGGCTGATGCTGACGTTATCCGTCTGGAAACCGAAGCCAAAGCTCACCTGAGCCGGTGCCGGCGCAGCAAAATGGAGCAATATCCCCAGGACGATCAGTTGTTTACGCATTGCCTTCCTCCGTTTCAACAGGTGGCAACGGTGAGTCGGTCAATGGCCGGCCGGTTGCCCATTCATCAGAACGATTGTCCGGGTGTGACGGCGAAGGTCTGTGGGGTAGCCCACACAGCGGGATGCCAGGCTCGATTCGCCGCCCATCCTGTCTTTACATGACAAAAAAATGGCGCCCTCAGGCGCCATTCTGATTACTGCTTGAATTTCGACTGTGCGTCGCTCAGTCCGGTCTTCAGGTCGTCCCACATCTTGTCGGCGGTCACTCTGACCTGTTCCCAGGCGTCGCCGGTTGACTTGCCGAGTTCCTTCATCTTGTCGCCGGCCGCGTGCTGCTTGGCGCGTAAGGCCTGAATCTCTTCCGCGCGCATGATTTTCATGTCGGCGGTAAAGCTGTCTATCTTGGCTTCCAGCAGATTGACCTGAGCGCTCCACTCCTTGAGTTGTGCGCCCATTTTTTCTCTATATTCTTTATGCAGTTCCATGATTTGCTCCTTTAGTGCGGGTGGTGGTTCGTACTTATTTGCTGGCTGTAATGACGAGCTGGTTAGTCACGTCCTTGACACCGCTAATCGCCATCGTTCGGGCCCTGGCCTTGTCACTGTTGGCTTTCGAATCAACCGTACCGCTCAGCGTGACAACCCCCTTGATGGTGTCGACACTGATTTGCATCGACTTGAGGCCTGGTTCACCCATTAGTTCAGCTTTGACTTTGGCGGTGATTTCCGTGTCATCGAATACCTGAGCGGTTTTCTCGCCTTGCTCGGTCATCTTCTTTTCGACTTTTCCGACGGTATCGCCGACCGTCTTGCCGGTATCGCTGGCGACCTGATCCATTTTCTTGCCCGCCTTTTCGGCTGATCCTGGCTTGTCGCAAGCGCTCAGGCCGAGCGCAAGGAGCAGTGAAACGGCAATAAACGTGCTTTTGTTTTGCATCATGACTTGAATCTCCGGTGTGGTTTTTGGGGCTAAATCCTGCCCAGCAGTACAAGAACGAGCAGGATGACCACGACCAGCCCGATGCCGCCGCTTGGGCCATATCCCCAGCCCCGGCTATGCGGCCAGCTTGGAATGGCGCCGATCAATAACAGGACCAGAACGATCAACAGAATGGTTCCCAAGCTCATTTCTTTCTCCTCAGTGTTGCGGGGCATTAACGATTAATGCGGTGCCTCTCATCTTACGGAGGCGATCACCGTGGTCTGTTCGCCAGCGCACAGACCCGGCATTTGCCAGCACTGAAGATGCATGTCAGAGGAATGGAGTGGCCATCCAGTCGGATGGTCCGTCCTTCCCTACAACCACGCATTGCAGACACCAGGAGAAATCATGAGTACAGAAATCACTACCACGCCGGGATCGACCGAAAGCCCGAAGGAAAGCCTGTTCAAGGGGATGGTCGGCAAGGCCGACCATCTGCTCAAGGACGCCAGCCATTCCGTGGCCGAAGAGTTCTCCGCAACGCGCCATGCGGTGTCGGAAAAGGCTTGTGGCGCCGCCAATTTAACCCACGAATACGTGCGGGCGAATCCCTGGAAAGTCGCCGGCATCGCCGCGGCCGCCGGTGTCTTCATCGGCGCCTTGATCAGCCGCCGCTGATCCACGCTTACCCCCATCAATTCAGGAGCCATCAATGTCTAGTGTCGGTTATCACGAACCCGTCGACGAACTACCCGCCGAAATCCGCGACATGCACCGGGCGCTGGTTTCCCTGATGGAGGAACTGGAGGCGGTCGACTGGTACAACCAGCGTGCCGCTGCCTGCCAGGATGTTGGTTTGAAAGCCATCATCGAACACAACCGCGATGAGGAAAAGGAGCATGCCGCCATGCTTCTCGAGTGGATACGACGGAAGGACGAGCGCTTTTCCGGACAGCTCAAGGAGTATCTCTTTACCGAAACACCGGTGCCTCACCAGTGACCGGCGAGCTGTTCTGAAGCAAGTCAGGAGACCGGGCGATGAATGATGCTGCGCTTCACGTACTTCTGGTTGAAGACAATTCGGACGACGCCCGACTGATCGAAGCGGCACTGGCTCACCAAGGAGGGGCGACCTACCAGATCGAAAAGGCTGGACGTCTGTCTGAGGCCCTGAACTGTCTGGGCAAGGCGAATTTCGATATCGTCCTGCTCGATCTCAGTTTGCCTGATGGACAGGGCATAGCAGTTTTCGAGCAGGTCTCCCGCCTGGCGGCCAATGCACTGATTCTCATCCTGAGTTCGGCCGACGATGAAGAGGTGGCACGCCTGGCCGTACAGAACGGCGCTGACGATTACCTCGTCAAGGGCCTGGTCGATGCCCACTGGTTGCCGCGCACGCTGCGCTACCTGATAGAGCGCAAGACAACACGCCAGGCCCTGACTCTCAGCGAAGCCCGTTTTCGTGCCATGAGCGATGCCTCGCCGCTTGGCATCTTCGTCTCGGACATCCACGGCGAATGCGTTTATACCAACGCGGCCTATCACAAGATATCGGGGCTGAATCTGGAACAGACCCTGGGCACCAACTGGAGCATGGCGATACATCCCGATGATCGCCAGCGCGTCCTGCTCGAATGGCGGGCAGCGGCGCTCGGTGAGGCAACATTTCAGACGGAAGCCAGGTTTCTGCGAGCCGACGGCAGCATCGTCTGGGCCCGCCTGAATGCGGCGGCCATGCTGGATGGCCAGCATTTGCGCGGCCATGTTCAGACGGTTGAAGACATCAGCGAACGCAAGATAACGGAGGACGCCCTGTTCGAGGAAAAGGAGCGCGCCCAGGTAACGCTCAATTCCATCGGCGACGCGGTATTGACGACCAATCTGAAGGGTGATGTGACCTACCTGAATCTTGTCGCCGAGATGATGACCGGCTGGCCCAGGGAGGCGGCTATCGGTCAGCCGCTGTCCGAGGTGTTCAGAATTCTCAACGGTACAACTCGTGAGGTGGCGCCAAATCCAGCGCAGCTGGCCATTCGCGAGAATCGAACGGTCGGGCTGGCCGCGGACAGCATCCTTCTTCATCGTGATGGTCTGGAAGCTGCTATCGAGGATTCGGCGGCGCCGATTCATAACCGGGACGGCCAGGTGGCCGGTGCGGTCATTGTTTTTCACGACGTCAGCGAGTCGCGGGCCATGGCGCTGAAAATGGCGCATCTGGCCCAGCACGATTTCCTGACCGGCTTGCCGAATCGGGCCTTGCTGACTGAGCGCCTTTCGCGAGCGATTGGCCAGGCGCGGCGGCACAACAAGCGGGTCGGAATGTTGTTTCTCGACCTCGACTATTTCAAGCATATCAACGACTCCCTTGGGCATGCCGTCGGCGACCAGTTGCTGCAACAGGTCGCCGAGCGTCTGATCGTCTGCATCCGCGATACCGACACGGTTTGCCGGCAGGGCGGGGATGAGTTCGTGATCCTGCTTGCCGAGATCGAGCAGGCGAGGGATGCCGCGCCGATTGCTGAAAAACTTCTCGCTGCTTTTGCCGAACCCTGCCTGATTGCCGGGAATGAGCTTCACGTCTCCCTGAGCATCGGTATCAGCATTTATCCCGATGATGGGATGGATGCTGATGCCGTGATGAAGAATGCCGATACCGCGATGTATCACGCCAAGGCCAACGGCCGGAACAATTACCAGTTTTTCACCACCGAAATGAATACCCGTGCCGTCCGGCGCCTGTTTATCGAAGGTAACTTGCGCCGCGCCCTGCGCCAGGGGGAGTTCATGCTTTATTACCAGCCCAAGATCGATCTGGCTTCAGGGCTGATGATCGGCAGCGAAGCCCTGATCCGCTGGCAGGATCCGGAACATGGGCTGGTTTATCCCAAGCAGTTCGTGCCGATCGCCGAAGAATCGGGTCTGATCGTCCCGATTGGCAGTTGGGTACTGCGTGAAGCCTGTCGTCAGGTGCGTGCCTGGCAGGAGTCCGGGCTGGTGGCCGTGCCCGTTTCAGTCAACATTTCAGCTGTCGAGTTTCGCCACAAGGACTTTCTCGAAGGGGTGGCACTGATCCTGAAGGAAACCGGCATGCTGCCCAGTTATCTCGAACTGGAATTGACCGAAAGCATCCTGATGCACGATGCCGAATCGTCGGCGACGGTACTGGAAGCGCTGAAGACGATGGGCATGCAGCTGGCCATCGACGACTTTGGCACCGGCTATTCGAGCCTCAGCTATTTGAAGCGCTTTCCGATCAATACCCTGAAGATCGACCAGTCGTTCGTTCATGACATTGCTATCGATCCGGACGATGCCAGCATCGTCGGCGCCATGATCGGCATGGGCAAGAACCTCAAGCAGCGCGTCGTTGCAGAGGGCGTGGAAACCGAGGAGCAACTGGCTTTCCTGCGCACGCTGCATTGCGATGAAGGGCAGGGCTTCCTGTTCGGCCGTCCTTTGCCGGCCGATGAATTCGCCCGCCTGCTGCTCAATGACCGTGGTTTTTCCGCCGACCTGAACTGATACCGGGTGCTATGTGTGCCAACACACCGACGCATTCGTCATCGCTGACTAGTCTCTGTCATTGAGGCGTCGAAGTTCCAACGGGAAGCGGTGCCGGAATCAGGAAGTCCCGTGTTTCCCCCAATTGGAGAGTCCCATGAATCAATTCAGCAAATATCTGTCCGCCCTGTTTCTGTCACTGACGCTGCTCACCGCCGTTGGTTGCGCATCCACTTCCAAGTCGGAAAGCACTGGCGAATACGTCGACGACGCAATGATCACCAGCAAGGTCAAGGCCGCCATCCTAGGCGAATCCACCCTGAAATCCGCTGAAATCAATGTCGAAACCTACAAGGGTGTCGTGCAGTTGAGCGGTTTCGTCAGTTCGCAGGCCGCTGCCAGCAAAGCCGTCGAGGTCGCCCGTACGGTCAAGGGCGTCAGCTCGGTCAAGAACGACATGCGTATCAAGTAATTGACGATCAGCCCGCGGGCCGGTGCAGGAATTTGGTCTGGCACCGGACCAGTGGATTGAAGTAGTCAATCTCACGGTGCGCCATGCATCGTGAGATTTTTTGTTTCTGGAAAGGCCGTTCAATTTGAAATCAGGCAAGTCGCTCCCGGGATATTTTCGCCAGTTGATCAAAGGCCTCGGCGAGGCTGAATGGTCGGCTGCCCAGTCCACCGAAGAGGCACCGCTACGGGCCGCCCTGTACAGTGCCGATCAGATGGCGCAGCATGGCAAGGCGCTGGCCGCCGCTCACCGGCTGGCGGCGGGTCCGGTCGCGGATCGCCTGCTCGGTCGCCTGGCCGCCAATGAAAATACCCTGGTCGATGTTTGCCGCCGACTGACCTCGGTTTCTACCGAAAAACGACGGATCACGCCGGCTGGAGAATGGCTGCTCGATAACTTCTACCTGATCGAGGAACAGATTCGCACCGCCAAGCGGCACCTGCCCAAGGGTTACAGCCGCGAATTACCGCGTCTGGCCAACGGTCCATCGGCCGGTCATCCGCGCGTTTACGACATTGCGCTGGAAACCGTGGCGCATGGCGATGGCCGGGTCGATCCGGAAACGCTGAGCCGTTTCGTCGCCGCCTATCAAACGGTCACCGACCTGCGGCTCGGCGAGTTGTGGGCGATCCCGATCATGCTGCGCCTGGCCGTGATTGAAAACCTGCGCCGGGTCGGGGTTCGCATCGCGGCCGGCTGGGACGAGCGCAACCTGGCCGAACTGTGGGCGGACCGGATGATCGAGGCCGCCGAGCATGACCCGAAGAACCTGATTCTGACCATCGCCGACATGGCGCGCTCGCAACCGCCGATGGTCAGCGCCTTTGTCGCCGAACTGGCTCGCCGCCTGCAGGGCCGCGGCCCGGCGCTGGCGCTGCCGCTGACCTGGATCGAGCAGCATCTGGCCGAATCGGGCCTGACGATTGCCCAGATGGTGCAGGCCGAGACTCAGTTGCAGGCCGCCGATCAGGTGTCGATCAGCAACAGCATCGGCAGCCTGCGCATCCTGGGCGCCATGGACTGGCAGAAATTCGTCGAAAACCAGAGCATTGTCGAACAAACCTTGCTCGGCGATCCCGGCGGCGTTTATGGCGAGATGGATTTCGCCACTCGCGACCGCTACCGCCATGCCACCGAAGCGATAGCCCGCAAGTCCGATCTGAGCGAAGGGGCGCTGGCAGCCCGGGTGGTCGAACTGGCCCGTGCCGGGGCGGAAGAGGGCGGGGCGGCTGGCCACGTTGGCTTCTACTTGGTTGGTCCTGGCTTGCCGCAGCTCGAAGGCGCCGTCGAAGTACGTCATACCTTCCCCGAGAGCGTGCGCCGGGCGGCTAGCCGCATGCCGCTGACGATCTACCTCGGCGGGGTCACCGCAATCGCCATGCTGCTGGCCGGCAGCCTGGTCATGCGCGCCATGCCGGCCGGTTTGCCGCTGTGGGCAATGATTTTGCTCGGCCTGGTCGCCTTGCTGGCGACCAGCCAACTGGCCGTCTCGCTGGTGAACTGGCTGGCCAGCCTGCTGGTGTCGCCGCACCCCCTGCCGAAAATGGATTTTTCCGAAGGCATCCCATCAGCCTCGCGAACGCTGGTCGTCGTACCGACCATGTTGACCAGTGCGAGCGGTGTCGAGAGCCTGATCGAGGCCCTGGAAGTCAGATTCCTGGCCAATCGCGATCCCAGCCTGCACTTCGCGCTGTTGAGCGATTTCCTCGATGCCGCACAGGAAACGCTGCCGGAAGACGCCGCCCTGATGCATATGGCTGGCGAACGAATCAGCGCTTTGAACACGAAATATTGCGCTCAGGCAGAATTCACCGCACCCGACATCTTTTTCCTGTTCCACCGGCCACGCCGCTGGAATCCGCAGGAACACGTCTGGATGGGTTACGAACGCAAGCGCGGCAAGCTGGCTGATCTGAATGCGCTGCTCCTGAATGGCACGCGCGACGGATTTTCGCTGATTGCCGGTGATACAGCAGCGCTGCTTGGCACCCGCTATGTGATCACGCTCGATACCGACACCCAGTTGCCGCGCGATGCCGCACGGCAGTTTGTCGGGACGATGGCGCATCCGCTCAATCGCCCGCGCTTTGACGAGGCCCGGCAGCGGGTCGTCAGCGGCTACGGCATCCTTCAACCGCGTGTCGCGGTCAGCCTGCCGGGTACCAACCGCTCGCGCCTGGCTCGGCTGTACGGCGGCGAGCCCGGCATCGACCCCTATACCCGCGCCGTGTCGGATGTTTATCAGGATGTCTTCGGCGAAGGCTCGTTCATCGGCAAGGGCATCTACGATATCGCCGCCTTCGAGCGTGCGCTGGGTGGCTGTTTCCCGGAAAACCGTATTCTCAGCCATGATCTTCTCGAAGGCTGCTACGCCCGGGCCGGGCTGCTCAGTGACGTGCAGTTGTACGAGGATTGCCCGGCCAGCTATCGGGCCGATGTGATTCGTCGCCATCGCTGGATGCGCGGCGACTGGCAACTGGTCGGCTGGCTGTTCCGGCGCGTACCGGGTGAGGGCTTGTGTCGGCATCGCAATCCGCTCTCGAATCTGTCGCAATGGAAGTTGATCGACAACCTGCGGCGCAGCCTCGTTCCGGCCGCGCTGAGCGTACTGCTCGTGCTTGGCTGGACCGCACTCGCGCCGGTGGCGTGGTGGACGCTATCGATTCTCGGCATCCTGATCGTGCCACCGATTTTTTCCGCCTTGCTCGATGCCTGCCGCAAACCTGATGAAGTCCTGCTCCGGCAGCACTTTGCCGCCGTGGCCGGCTCGGCCCTGCGCCATTTCCGGCAGCTAGGATTTGAACTGGCCTGTCTGCCCTATGAAGCATTTTTCAGCCTCGATGCCATTGCCCGCACCACCTGGCGCTTGCTGGTGTCGCATCGCCGACTGCTCGAATGGAATCCGTCGAGCGAGGTCGAGCGCCAGTTGGCCGGGCGCCGCCGTAGCGAGTTGGTCGCCTGCCTGCGCAGCATGTGGGTCGGTCCGTTGCTGGCCATCGGGTTGGGCGCCTGGCTGATGCTGGCCGGTCCGGAACAGATGTTTATCACGACGCCGGTTCTATTGCTCTGGCTGGGTTCACCGTTCATGGCCTGGTGGCTTAGCCGCCCGCTGGCGGCCCCCAAGGCTCACCTGACCGCCGAGCAGGGCTTCTTCCTGCGCCGGATTGCCCGGCGGACCTGGGCCTTCTTCGAGCATTTTGCTGGCCCGGAGGATCACTGGCTGGCCCCGGACAATTATCAGGAATACCGGGTCGCCGCCGTCGCTCACCGCACCTCGCCGACCAATATGGGGTTGGCCCTGCTGGCCAACCTGAGCGCCTGGGATTTCGGCTACATTCCGACTGGCAAGCTGCTAGAACGCACGGCCAACACGCTGCAGACCATGCTTGGGCTGGAACGTTATCGCGGCCATTTCTATAACTGGTACGACACGCAGACCCTGCAACCGCTGCCGTTGCTTTACGTGTCGACGGTCGATAGCGGCAATCTGGCCGGGCATCTGCTCACCCTGCGCGGTGGCCTGCTCGGGCTGGCCGAAGCACCGATACTGCAGCCACGCTTGCTGGCCGGTCTGAACGACACGCTCGGTCTGCTCGCCGAATCTGCGGATGAAACCGTGGCCGGCACACTGGCCGCCTTCCGCAAGGCGCTTGATGCGGCGATGCTTAATCCACCGCCGACCATCTCGGCCATGGCTCGGCTGCTGCGGCAATTGGCAGAGGGCGCCGACGAATTGGCGACTGAGGTTGTGGCGAGCCTTTCCGTGCACGATGAAACGCCGCTTGAGAATGAGTCCGCCGAATGGGTGCAGGCGCTTGTTCGCCAGTTGGCCGAGTCGCAGTCTGAATTGGAGCAACTGCTCCCCTGGCTGAGTCTGCCGCCACCGCCGGTGGGGTTGGAAGTGTTTGCCGGAATCGCCAACGAGGCCACCTTGCCGACCCTGCGCGGTCTTGCCCGGCTGTCCACCGAACGCTGCCCGGACATCGAGACACACCTCGCGATGGACTTGAATGCCGAACAACGGAACTGGCTGGTCGAACTGTCGCGCCAGATTGTGGCCGCCGGCGATGTCGCCACCCGGAGAATTGCCCAGATCGAGGCGCTGGCCGTTCAGGCAGGCGACCTGGCCGAGATGGACTATGACTTCCTGTTCGACAAGGCGCGGCACCTGCTGACCATCGGCTACAACGTGACTGAACGCCGGGTCGATAGCAGTTACTACGATCTGCTGGCTTCCGAAGCACGCCTGTGCAATTTCGTGGCCATCGCGCAAGGGCAACTGCCGCAGGAAAGCTGGTTCTCGCTTGGCCGTCTGCTGACCGGCACCGGTGGCGAACCAGCGTTGCTTTCGTGGAGCGGCTCGATGTTCGAGTACCTGATGCCGATGCTGGTCATGCCCAATTATGAGAACACCTTGCTCGACCAAACCTGCAAGGCCGCCGTGGCGCGGCAGATCGAATATGGCAAGCAGCGCGGCGTGCCGTGGGGCGTGTCCGAATCCGGCTACAACACGGTCGATGTCCATCTCAACTACCAGTATCGCGCTTTTGGCGTGCCGGGGCTGGGACTGAAGCGCGGCTTGGCCGAAGATCTGGTCATTGCCCCCTATGCCTCGGCGCTGGCGCTGATGGTGGCGCCGGAAGCGGCCTGCCTCAACCTGCAACGAATGGCCGACGAAGGCTTCGTCGGCAAATACGGTTTCTTCGAGTCCATCGACTATACGCCGGCCCGTCAGCGGCGCGGCCAGTCGCACGTCGTGGTCCGTTCATTCATGGCGCACCATCAGGGCATGAGCCTGCTGGCACTGGACTACCTGCTGCTCAATCAGCCGATGCAAAAGCGCTTTGTCGCCGACCGCCTGTTTCAGGCCATCCTGCTGCTGCTCCAGGAACGCATTCCCAAGGTCACGACGCTGTTCTCGCACACGGCCGAGCTGGCCGATGCACGTTCGGCATCGATTTCAGAAGAGACGCCGATCCGTGTCTTCACCACCCCGGATACGCCGGTGCCGGAAGTCCAGTTGCTGTCGAACGGTCGCTATCACGTGATGGTGACCAATGCTGGCGGCGGTTACAGCCGCTGGAACGATCTGGCCGTGACGCGCTGGCGCGAGGATGGCACCCGCGACCATTGGGGCAACTTCTGCTATATCCGCGAACTGGCCAGTGGCGCCGTGTGGTCAACCGCCTATCAGCCGACGCTCAAGCGGCCGGATCATTACGAGGCGATCTTCTCGGAAGGGCGCGCCGAATTCCGCCGGCGCGATTCGCTCGATGGCGGGGAAGGGGAGTTCGAAACCTACACCGACATCGTTGTCTCGCCCGAGGATGATATCGAGCTGCGCCGGACCAAGATCACCAATCGTTCACGCCAGCGTCGCGAGATCGAGGTCACCAGCTACGCCGAGGTCGTCATCGCCCCGGCGGCGGCCGATGAACTGCACCCAGCCTTCAGCAACCTGTTCGTGCAGAGCGAAATCCTGCACGGGCGCAATGCCGTACTGTGCACCCGCCGTCCCCGTTCGCTCGACGAACAGGCGCCGTGGATGCTGCACCTGATGGCGGTCCATGATGCCGTTTCGAGCGCCGTTTCCGCCGAGACGGATCGTTCCCGTTTCATCGGCCGCACCCGTAGCACCGCCAGTCCGCAGGCCATGGATGAAGCCGGTCGCCTGTCCGGCACCGATGGTTCGGTGCTCGATCCCATCGTCGCCATCCGTCACCGCATCGTGCTTGAACCCGAGCAGTCGGTGACCATCGATCTGGTCACCGGTATCGCCGAAACGCGAGCCATGGCCCTCGGGCTGATCGAAAAATATCAGGACCGCCACCTGGCCGACCGCGTCTTCGAACTGACCTGGACGCACAGCCAGGTCGTGCTGCGCCAGCTCAATGCCACCGAAGCCGACGCCCAGCTTTACGCCCGGCTGGCCGGCTCGGTCATCCATGCCAATGCCTCGCTGCGCGCCGATGCCTCGGTGCTGATCCGCAACCAGCGCGGCCAGTCCGGCCTGTGGGGCTATGCCATTTCCGGCGACCTCCCCATCGTCCTGCTGCAGATTGGCGATGCCGCCAATATCGATCTCGTCCGCCAACTGGTGCAGGCCCACGCCTATTGGCGCCTGAAAGGGCTGGTCGTCGATCTGGTGATCTGGAACGAAGACCATGCCGGCTACCGGCAGCGCCTGCAGGATCAGATCATGGGCTTGATCGCCTCGGGCATCGAGGCCAGCGTCATCGACCGGCCGGGCGGTATTTTCGTGCGGCTGGCCGAACAGATTTCGAGTGAGGACCGCATCCTGCTGCAATCCGTAGCGCGGGCCGTGATCACCGACGGCCGCGGCAGTCTGGCCGAACAACTCGACCAGCGAGCCCCGGTTGAAACCCGTGTGCCGCGTCTGGTGCCGAGCCGGCGCTATCGCCCCGAAGCCCCACCGGCCGCCACCGTGAATGGCCTCGATCTGCTGTTCTACAACGGACTGGGTGGTTTTTCCTCCGATGGCCGGGAATACGTCATTACCCTGGCCCAAGAGCATGCCACGCCGGCACCATGGGCCAATGTGCTGGCCAACCCGAAATTCGGTACGGTGCTTTCGGAAAGCGGCAGCGCCTACACCTGGTGCGACAACGCCCACGAATTTCGCTTGACGCCCTGGCACGATGACCCGGTCAGCGATGCCGGTGGCGAGGCCATCTACCTGCGCGACGAAGAAACCGGCCACGTCTGGTCGCCAACACCTTTGCCGGTGCGCGGCGCCATGCCTTATACGATCCGCCACGGTTTCGGTGTCAGCACTTTCGACACCAACGCCGGTGGAATTCATTCCGAACTCAAGGTTTATGTCGCCATCGATGCGGCCGTCAAATTCTCGGTGCTGAAACTGACCAACAATTCAGGTCGCCCGCGGCAAATCTCGGCCACCGGCTACGTCGAATGGGTGCTCGGTGATCTGCGGGCCAAATCGGCCATGCATGTTAGCACCGAGGTCGCGGCTGACAGTGGCGCGCTGCTGGCGCGCAACCCCTACAGCCCCGAGTTCTCCGAGCGCGTGGCCTTCCTCGATATCGATGAGCCGAGTCGAACGCTAACTGGCGATCGTAACGAATTCATCGGACGCAACGGTACGCCGCAAGAGCCGGCCGCGCTGAAGCGGGCCCGTCTTTCCGGCAAGGTTGGCGCCGGGCTTGACCCGTGCGGCGCCATCCAGCTGGTTTGCGACCTGGCTGACGGCGAGGAACGCGAGATCGTCTTCCGCCTTGGTGTCGGGCATGGTACCGACGAAGCGAGCCAGCTGATCCAGCGTTTCCGTGGCCCGCTGGCGGCGCGCATGGCGCTCGAAGCGGTTGAAGAATACTGGATGCAGTCGCTCGGCGCCGTGCAGGTCGAGACGCCGGACCCGGCGCTCGATCTGCTGGCCAACGGCTGGCTGGTCTATCAGACGCTGGCCTGCCGGATCTGGGCGCGCAGCGGCTATTACCAGTCGGGTGGCGCCTTCGGCTTCCGTGACCAGTTGCAGGACATGATGGCGCTGGTCCATACCGAACCGGCACTGGTCCGCGCCCATCTGCTCCTTTGCGCCAGCCGCCAGTTTGCCGAAGGCGATGTCCAGCACTGGTGGCATCCGCCGTCAGGGCGTGGCGTTCGCACCCGTTGTTCCGACGACTACCTGTGGCTGCCGCTGGCCGTCTGCCGCTATGTGCAGTGTACCGGCGACACTGGCGTGCTGGATGAATGCGCCTGTTTCCTCGAAGGCCGACCGGTCAACCCGGAAGACGACTCCTACTACGATCTGCCGGTCCGTTCGGGCGAGGTCGGCAGCCTGTACGAACACTGTGTCCGTGCCATCCGCCACGGCCTGCGCTTTGGCGTCCATGGCCTGCCGCTGATCGGTTCCGGCGACTGGAATGACGGCATGAGCCGGGTCGGCATTCAGGGCAAGGGCGAGAGCGTCTGGCTGGGCTTTTTCCTCCATGACGTGCTGCATCAGTTCAGCGCACTGGCGACGAATCATGGCGATACGCCATTTGCCGAATTCTGCCGGGGCGAGGCGGCCCGATTGCACCAGAACATCGATCAACAGGGGTGGGATGGCGCCTGGTATCGCCGTGCCTATTTCGACGACGGAACCCCGCTCGGCTCCAGTTCCAGCGCCGAATGCCGGATCGATTCCATCTCGCAGAGTTGGTCTGTCTTGTCAGGTGTGGCCGATGCTTCGCGCGGGCGACAGGCCATGCAGGCCGTCGACGAGCATCTGGTGCGCCGACAGGCCGGGCTGATTCAACTGCTCGATCCGCCTTTCGACAAAACGAAGCTCGACCCCGGCTATATCCGGGGCTACGTGCCGGGCGTGCGGGAAAACGGCGGGCAATATACCCACGGCGCGATCTGGGCCGCCATGGCCTTCGCTGCCCTTGGCGACCGTGAGCGGGCCTGGGAACTGACGGCGATGATCAATCCGATCAGCCATACCAGTTCGGTCGCCGCCGTTGCCACCTACAAGGCTGAGCCTTACGTGATGGCTGCCGATGTCTATGCACTGGCACCGCATACCGGTCGTGCCGGCTGGTCGTGGTATTCCGGCTCGGCCGGCTGGATGTACCGGCTACTCGTCGAATCGCTGCTTGGCCTGCGCCTGGAAGGTGACAAACTCCACCTGTCGCCCTGTCTGCCGGCGGGCTGGCCCGGGTTCAAGATTCGCTACCGCTATCGGGCAACGATATTTCATATTGCCGTACAGCTGATACCGGCCGGCCCGGAGTTTGCCGGGAGTTCGGTCAGCGTCGATGGCCTTGAACAGGCGGAGCAGGCGATTTCCCTGGTCGACGACCTGGGCGAACATCAGGTCGTGATCAGGCTTCAGTCCGGGTTATCGGTTTCCCGGTAGGGCAGTTCTGGCGGCCCGGAGTTCGGCTTCGAGGCGTTTCGCCTCGCTGATGTCGATGAACGTGATCACCACGCCGTCGATCACGTTTTCCAGTGTCCGGTAGGGCATGATCCGAACGATGTACCAGCACCCGTCGTTGCTGGTGATCTGTTTTTCGCAGAAGGCCAGCGTCTCCAAGACTTTCTGGGCATCGTCCTGCAAATCGCGGTAATCGAGCTTGTGGACAATATCCGCCAGCGGCCGTCCGATGTCGCTCGGAATGAACTTGAAGATATTGGTCGCCTGGCTGGTAAAACGCCGCACATGCAGCATGTTGTCGAGAAAAACCGTGGCAATGTCGGTGCTGTTCAGCAGGTTCTTCATGTCGTTGCTGGTCGCCGACCATTCATCGACTTTTGACTGGAGTTCGGCATTGACCGTCTGCAACTCTTCGTTGAGAGACTGCATTTCCTCCTTGGAGGTGGTCAGCTCCTCGTTGGTCGACTGCAGCTCTTCATTGGTCGATTGCAACTCTTCGTTGGCCGATTTGAGTTCTTCGTGCGAGGTCTGCATTTCCTCGCGAATGCTCTGAAGCTCTTCCCTTGCCTTGAGCAGGGCCTGCTCCAGTTCGGCGACCCGGGCATCGGCAAGCTGTTTCCGCGAACGGCGTTTGGGCTCTGGTTTTGCCGCGACAACATCGGCAAAAACGATCATTGCCATGCCGTGGAGGGGTGCGGGTTCGTCGATGGGATAAACGGTCAGGTCAAGGCTCTGGCGTTCACTGCCATCGTCAATCGTCAGGTCTTTGACGACGACGGCCTCGCCGATACGCAGTGCTTTGGGCAGGGCGAGAATCAGCTCCTGACGCAAGCCTTCGCGGGCCATCGCATGAATGTTCCAGTTGGCCTTGCCAGCCGCCGGCTCCAGGTATTTTCCGGTCCGCCCGCTGATGAAAAGGATGTCCCCGTCAGCATTGGTCAACACGGCGGCCGGCGAGAATTTTTGCAGTAGCAGTTGGTCGGCCAGGGTTTGCAGGTTGGCAGGTTGCATGGTCGGGGACGGCATCAGGGTTGGGTTGGGGGAGTCGTCGACATGGCGCGTCGGGAAATCGACATCGATTGCTCTTTGCTTCGCTTCTTGGCGGCGATAGATTCGCGCCTTGGCTTCGAGCGGGGAAAACAGCTCGGCAAAGTTACCGATGCTTTCGGCCGAACCCAGAAAAAGCGTGCCACCGGGCTTCAGGCTGTAGTGAAAGAGGGGCAACAAGCGCTTTTGCAGGTCGGCGCCCAGATAAATCAGCACGTTCCGACAGGTCAGGATATCCAACCGGGTAAAAGGCGGGTCCATCGTGACATTGTGCGGTGCGAACACCACCATCTGGCGGATTTCCTGGCAGATCCGAAAGCGGCCATTTTCTTCAACAAAAAACCGCTCCAGCCGCTCCGGGGAAACGTCGCCGGCAATACTGGATGGATAGATTCCCTGTCTTGCCTTGGCGATGGCATCCGGATCGAGGTCGGTGGCGAAAATTTGCAGCTCGATACGGTTGGTGGGTTTTGCATGGTCCATCGCCTCGCGGAAAGTCATGGCCAGCGTGTAGGCCTCCTCGCCACTCGAGCAGCCAGCCACCCAGGCGCGCAGCAGGTTGTCGTGCGTTTTGGCGAAAATCATCCCGGGTAGCACTTGTTCCTGCAGGTAGGCCCAGGCGGCGGGGTCGCGGAAGAAGCTGGTGACGCCGATCAGCAATTCCTTGAAGAGCAGGTCGACTTCCTGCGGGTTGGTCTGGAGAAAACCGACGTAGTCGGCGATTCCGCCCAGACGATGAATGCCCATGCGGCGCTCGACGCGCCGATAGATCGTGCTTTTCTTGTACAGCGAAAAATCGTGGCCGGTCTGGGCTCGCAGCAGGATGCAGATCTTCTCGAAGGCCGAGCTCTTGGCGTCGCTATCCGGCACAAGAAAGGTTTCGGGGGGCAAAAGGCGAGGCGGGTGGTGCAGACGGTCGATAATCAGTCTGGCCAGATCGCCCGGCGGGGCAACGATATCCGCCAGCCGGGCATCAATTGCGCTGCGTGGCATGGCATCGAACTTGGCCGTAGTAGGGTCTTGTACAACCGACAGGCCACCATGTTCGCTGATCGCCAGCAGGCCCTGGGTTCCATCCGACCCCATGCCGGAAAGGATGATGCCGATGGCTCGTTCGCGCCGGTCTTCGGCCAAGCTACAGAGAAAGGAGTTGATCGGCAGACGTAATCCTCTTGCCGCTACCGGATCGAGCAGGTAGAGCGTGTCGTGGAGGATCGACAGATCCTTGTTGGGAGGGATCACATAGACACAATCCGGCTTGATCTTCATCCGGTTTCCTGCCTGCTTGACCACCATCGGGGTGGACCGTTGCAAGAGCTCCGGAAGCATGCCGTAGCGATTGGGGTCGAGGTGCTGGACGACGACAAAAGCCATGCCGCAATTGACCGGCACGCCGCCCAAAAACTGCTCGAGTGCTTCCAATCCTCCGGCTGACGTACCTATGCCGACGATCGGAAAGTACTTGTCCTCAGCTAATGCGGAGGAGGGTAGCAGGGCTTGCTCGCGCTTTCCTTGAGACGGCATTGGCGGATCATACCCCCCAGAGAACTGGGTTGCCGGCCTTTATGGCGCGTTCGAGCATGTCGATGAAGGGGGCTGCGCGTTGGGCGAGACTAACCGGCGGCTCGTCATCGGGCTCGGTTTCGCTCGGGCTGGTGGCAGTTTCCGACGAACTGGCCTTGTCGGCAGCTGTCGCTTGTTGCAGCGTCGCAACCGCTCCGGGCAACTGTTCGACCGTGATGATTCCACGCGCTTCATCCGGATTCTTGCCGAGCAGGAGCAGAATTTCCTTGCCGCTCTTCTCGTGCATGATCAGATCGGCATTGGTGGCGGATTTGAAAGTAAAAAGCATGGTGATTATTCCTCTGCGGGGGTGTTGTCGCTGGTACGACGCGACAGGTGCTTGGTGCTTGTTGCATTGCCCGAGGTGTCGATGACGACCATACGGCATTCGCGGCCGTCGGCATCCGGCACTGCCTCGATCCGGATGTTGGTTGCCGGGCGGTGGGCATTGGCTGCCAGCACGGATTCACAGTGCAGCTTCTTTCTTGAGCAGAGAACTTCCTCGACAAAGTGATTGAATGCCCCGGCATGGTTGGGGTCCAGAAAAGCGGCAAAGCGATGCCGGCCTTTCTGGGATCCCTTGGTGCCGAGCAGCACGGCGCCGGCCAGATTCATGTCGATGATGACGCCGAGCGGATCGAGCGTTATATAGCCGACCGGCGCGAAGTCATAGATATCGGCGTAGCGTTCACGCAGATTGTCTGATTCTTCATAGGCGTGGCGGAGCTCTTCGTTGCTCATTTCAAGTTCGATCTGATGCACCTGCAGTTCGTGCACCAGTTGGGCGTTGTCCCAGGCGGTTTGCGGCTCCGGATGCGGCGATTGCAGCAAGCGGGCTTCGGCGCGATTGCGCACGCTGGCCGGGTTGGGGCGAGGGCGCCCGGAGCTTCGAATATCGGATTTCAGGTGGAATATCCGGTCATATTCGCTCTTGACGGCGGCGTAGCATTCGCATGCCCGGGCTTTCAGGCCGGGGCGATCCAGCACGGTGATATGGCCACGGCTGTACTCGATCAGGCCGGCTGCCTGCAGTTTTCCGGCAGCTTCGGTGATCGCCTCACGGCGCACACCGAGCATGTTGGCAATGAGTTCCTGCGTCATGTTCAGTTGATTGCCGGGCAGCAGGTCGAGGCTGAACAGAAGCCAGCGGCAAAGTTGCTGATCGACTGCGTGGAATCGGTTGCAGACAATGCTTTGTGCCATCTGGGTCATCAGTGCCTGGGTGTAGCGTAGTGCGAGGTGCTGTAGTTCGCCCCCCTGGTCGAGTTCCCAGCGGACGACTTCGACCTTGAGCCGGTAGGCGGCGCCGGCGCTCTGCACAACGACCCGGTGCGTGGTGGTTTCTCCGCCCAGCACCAGCGGAATGCCGACCAGACCATCGTTGCCGGTAATCGCCAGTTCGGCCGTGCCGCCTTTTCTGGTGGTGAAGATCAGGGAAACGATGCAGGTGATCGGGAAGTAGATGTAGCCGAACGTATCGCCGGATTCATAGAGAACCTGGCCCAGTTCGAGATGGACAAGATCAAGGTCATCTTGTAGGCGTGCGTAGTCATTGGTTGGCAGTGAGCCAAGAATGCGGTTCTGTTTCGGGCTGTATATCAATTCGGATGGCATCGCGCCTCCATTTTTATCCGCAAGGTACTTCTCGGAAATTTGATGACACAACTTGCTGGTGTCGATCGGTGTCAGGGGTTGTTTTGAACTTTCTCTAATGTGAGGCTGGCTTCGTTTGGCGCCAGTCATTTATAAAACCCCCAACCAATTTGCATGATACAGAACAAATCAAAAACGATATGTGCGCTCGCCAACATACAGAAAACTGATTTTTCGCTAGTTTCTGTAGTTCCCCATCAACAACAAGGAGAACGACCATGGGCAAGGAAAAACACGGAACGAAGGAAGGCAAGAAACCGGCCGTTTTGACGCACAAGGAAAAGAAGGTGGCCAAGCAAATCAAGAAACAGGAGAAGGCCGCGCCACACCCGCTGATTCCTCGCTAAGTTTGTGCTTTGTCACGGTGTCTCCCGGTTTTTCAAATGTCGGGCAAGGTTAGCCAATCACAAAAGGTCGAAGACTCAATGGGAAATTACTCTGTGACGCCCGCATCACCATTGCGGCAGGAGGATGTAATCGTTTCCTCCGAGGAAGAAGTAGAAAAGGAAAATCTTTTCCTGGATGCATCTATTGCAGCAGAGAGGCTGACAAAACGGGCCGAGACAACGGCGCTCGCTGTAATAGCCGCCGAGGCAATAGTGCTGATGGCACTTTCAGCGGTGACGGCAGTTGCAGGCAAGTTGGATAATGCGGCTCAGGAAACTCTGCAGGTAGCGAAGAAGGCTGCTGAGAAAACTCTGCAGGTGGCAAAGGATGACGCTGAGGAAACGCTGGCGCTTGCAAAGGAGGTGGCTAAGGAGCTACTCGAAGATGCCCGTAGAAAAAGCGAGAGGCATGGATCAGATTCCACCTAAGGGCCGCATAACGTTAGTAGTCCGCCTCATTAAATGATGAGCGTTTGCGGGCTTCGATATCTGCAGACAATCAAAGAAAAGGTTCCAATTCGTAAAGCTTTTATTGCGTTCATGGGATCCAGAGCTACATGCATCATGTCTGGTAGTTCAGTGTTTCCTGTCTGCTTGCTCACGAAGAAAATTGGCGCACCACTAATTGTTTTTCTGTGTGCGCCACGCCCAAAAACCAATCATTTTTGATGCGGACTTAACAGTAACTTAACACTTCATAATCAATGACTTGCGGTTGATTTGTGATTGTTGTAAGCTGTGATTTCGCGGCCGAGACTATCGCCTGGTTTCTGAACTCCATGAATGGATGCCGATAGCAGATGTCGCCCTGTATGTGGGCTGTTCCAGGCACGGGATGGGAGGCGAGATGAAGACACAAAGCAAAATCCCACATTCCGCACCAAAAACCATTCGGCTGGCTATTGCTCAACGTGGGCACATGTCTCACAACATATGGGTAGCTTGGTCGTACAAACTGCGAAAGACTCTTTTGTTGCCGTCGGATGCAGCCTTGTGCTACGTCGCACTATTGGAAGGTGACTCCACAGTGGTTTCATATGAATTGGAAGCACCTTCGCTGGTCACAACGGTCAATAACGCAGTGGTTGGCACTAGATTTGATGCAACAGTTAGATATGTAGACGGTTCTGTCTCTTGGGACGAAGTAAAAAGAGATATTGACTCGACAGCTCCAGGGTCGCCTTCCCTTCAGCTTCAAGCCCAATCTCAGTTGTCCGTCCTGCATGGAGTCCGTTATCGGCTCTTCACCTCTAACGATTTTCTGCCGAAGATGAATCGTGTCTGGAATTGCTTACGTATGCTGCAGGTCCTTCAAGCAGCTCAAACTTTTTCAGTCGCTAGGTCACGAACAAGTGTGCTCTCACGGCTTTCTTCTGGAGCCGCGGCAATTGGTGAATTGAAATCGCTTGATCAGAATGATGAAGCCCTTAATTTGGCATCAATCTTTGGGTTGATGTTTGAATCAGTGATTATTGGAGATATTGATTCAAAGCCAATTTCAAATGAGAGCATTGTCCACTTAGCGGGCCGATAGCAATGCGCCAAAACTCGGTACTCCAGAAAATCCCTTTAGCTCGACGTGATATCAAGAGTTGGCCTCACGTTGATGCTGATGCTTTGCCTAAGGACGAACAAACAGAATTTCTCAGAAGAAGAAAAGCGATCATCGGACTGTTATCTGAGGCTTCGTACGAAGAAATTGAGAATGAAACAGGGCTCTGTGCAGCTGACGTTAGGCGACTGCTCAGTAAATGTATCAGGCCGGATGGAGATGGCGATATATGTGGTGAACGCGCCCTAGTCCTATATGTCCATACACGTCCGTATTGTCGAAGGAAGCAAATTTCCAGAATGGTAAATTCTGGTAGGGGATATTGTTCTGGAGGACTCAATCAACTTTTTGATGAGTATCCAGAGATAGAAGAGCGATTAGTGCACGAGGTTCTAAAACTGCTTCCAGCAGGAGATAAAGTTCCGGAAGCTAAAATTTCGGTGCGTAATCTTCAAAAAGTATTCTTAGATCTATGCAAAAAAGTAGGGCGAGAAGCACAAGGTCAGTGGCCTTTTAATACGAAGACGAAGGGACTTACATCTCTTGCGAATTTCATAAAACTTATTGCCCAAAAAAAGCCCGAAAAATTCGTTAGGGCTCGTTATGGAGCGGATGCTGCTACACATCTCTCCGTTGGGTGTGGTAAAGATCGGCTGCTCGTGCCGCAGATGCCTTTTGATGTAGTCGGCGTAGATGAATTTTCATTCGATACATTTTCGACCATCACAATTCCTGTACCACAGGGTGGTGAACAAGATATTGCTATCGAACGGATCCATATTGCCGTGCTTGTTGAATTCTTATCAAAAGCAATATGTGGATGGTATATTTTTTTTACGGCATCGGCAGCGGCTTCAGATATTAGACAGGTCATACAAAATGCGCTTACCCCTTGGAAACCGCGGCAGTTCTCGATTCCAGGGTTGACATATGGCGCCCCGGACGCCGGAATGCCGAGTGGCTTAATCGCGGGGCTGGAATACCACTCATGGGCCATATTGATGGTGGACAATGCCTTGGCACACCAGGACATCAGTCTGGTAGGTGACCTCGGATCAGTCACTGGGAGCCATGTCAATTTTGGACCGGTTGGAGCATGGTATCGAAGGGCTGAGCTAGAGCGACGTATTCTCGACGTCCTGATGAATTCCGCACAGCGCCTGCCCAGCACTAGCGGTAGTGCTCCCTGCGATCCTATAAAAAATGATCCGATTGGAACAGCCGTCAAGCTCAAGATTCGCTGGACAGCAATTGAGGAGTTGATTGAAGTTGTTATAGCCCAACTGAATGCGATGCCAAGCGAGGGACTCGGTATGCTGTCCCCAATAGAACTGTTGCGACAAAAATTGTCGGATCCTTTATTTCCATTTCTTAGACGTCCTCTACCGTTGGCTAGGCATACTCCCAACTGCTTGACAATGGTATATCAGGAGGTTGTCGTCAAAGGATCGCAAAAGAATGGGCGACGGCCCTATATCAACCTTGATCGTGGCAGATACACCAATCCGACCCTAGCACAGTCATGGGGCCTTATTGGGAAAAAACTCAGAATTGGAATTGATGAAAACGAATTCCGCCAGGTTGAAGCAAGTGTGGTGGGTTCTGGTGCTGTTGTTGGGACCTTATATGTCCAAGGTGGATGGTCAAAAACTCGTCATACAAGGGCAATGCGTAAAGCGATTAATCAGCTTCGCTATCTGAAAATACTGGCAATTCCTCCCGAGGCAGACCCTGTTGCAATATATCTCCACTACCTTGGTGTTAAAGCTCGCGTGGAGGCGAAACCTAAGTCAGGCCAACCTAGAGTTTCCAAGTCAGCAAATAAGCTAGCCTCAATCGAACATCGTACCGGTCTGTCTTTGAGTGAAACGGTCCAAACGAACAGAGTGGAATATTCTAGTCCCCCATTGCTACCCGATGGGGTCTTTCCTTTGCATACATCGTTACGCGATTTGTTGTGGCATGAGAATAAACGTTAAAGGAAACGGTATGAGCATGGTGATTGCGCGCGACGAAATCAGAAAAGAACATCCGGTTCATTTAAGAAATATCGTTTATCCAACCAATGCTACTGAGGAATTTTTGGTTCAATTGGAGTCGGCAATTTTGACTCGATCTAGGGGATTGGTTTTCTTATCTAAACCATTAATGGGATTGACGAGCGCAATCAGGCTTGCCGCAGAGGGATGGTCAAAATTGCATCCGGATATCCCAATGGTCGTTGTCAGGGCAACAGGGCGGGGTAAGTTTGTGTCGCGCGGATTTTGGGCCACTCTGGTGATCCAAGCTGCCCCTAATCTGGCATCGGATGTAAATCCGGAAGTGCTGCGCCGTCGGCTACTTCTTAACTTTACTACTCGGGCCCTTTCCCACGGGTCAGATCGTTTACTTTTAGTTATTGATTGCGCGCACCACATGCAACCTGAAGAGCTAACTCAGATTGCGATGTTCCAAGATGATCTAGCAGATGATGGTGTTAATTTGGTAATAGCGTTAGCCGGGTATGAACAACTCCAAGCTATGAGCGGCATTTTGCATAATGAAGCGAGGGATGAGCCGGTTCGACGTTATTTCGAGAATGCGCATTTCTTTTTTGGAATGCGAAACGCGTACGACTTGAAGTATTTTCTGGAGTCTTTCGACGAAGATCGATTTCCTGCTGACAGCGAGTGGCCTGTTTCAAGATTCTATTTTCGTGACATGTTTGATCGTGGATGGCGGCTTGGGCAAGAGTCTTCACGAGCTTGGTCAATTCTTGAAAGCTTTGCCAGTATGAACGGGGATGCTAGCGAGATTGAAATGCCATATATCGCAAGAACAGTTTGTGCATTGCTCGAGTCGGTATATGACCGTGGATTTGAAGCGCTGTCCCCGGATAATGAGGCGTGGAAAGTTGCAGTGCAATCGAGCGGACTTATTCAGTCTCGTCTTATGGCGGCTCAGTTGGCCCTTCGAAAAGAGTAATAGCGAGCTATGCGTGCTCAATTAAAGCTCGAATGGAACTGGAATTCACGATGGCATTTGCATGGCGACTCAATCGCTGGAAATTTATTCCGATTTGTATACGCCAACGCACTTTCAAATAGAGAAATCGCGGCGATGATCATTGCTTCTTCCTCCATACAACAAAGGGGGAGCCCGCTCTATCAACATCCTTATTCCCGAGTAAATTGGCAGCGTCTGTGCTCGCGCATAGGTTTTTCTGAGGCCGATCTTCATTTGTCGCTTTTAGGAGATCTTCTCGACAGTCTGAGTTGGACGCCTGTAACAAGCCAACAATTTCGATTTTGCCCGGATTGCCTTCAGAGCGGTTATCACGCGCGATATTTCCAGATTGCCGCCTTAGCCTCGTGCCCTATTCATAAGGTGGACTTACGTGACACATGTCCAGTGTGTCGCTCTCCGACGCCGTTTTATGGTATTTGCCAGGAGTTGTTGAGGACGCCTTATTGTTGCTGGAAATGTGGTGCCTACTACGCCGGGAAGACGGTGACAATCCAACGGTTTTTTCAGCCCGAGGTAGCTAACGACAAGCTTCGCGAGGTATGGCAGCCTCTGGACGAATGGATTGCAAGGTTGGGTGCCTTGGAACTGGCCTTTGCTACGTTACGAGAGTGGGTCATAGCTAATCTCGGTGAGCATCGCCTAGAGCGTGAGGTGGAAGCCCTGCACATGATAGGGGCTGTATTGCCATTGCCGGGAGGGGACTTTTCTTGGGTAGAACCTCGATTGCGCCGGAAGTCTTTTTTTTGTTATGAAGGCGGCCGTGTTCCGCGGCCAGGGCTGATCACCGGAAATTATCTTGCTGAAGCTTATTTGCAAGTCAAAAAAGGTATCGCGAAAAGATTGTCGCTCTCACGCGTTTCCGAGATCCATGGAATCTGCCATCGTAATAGCTGGTATGCCCTGACAAACAATAGTTCCGAAGCATTGAGTCCGCCAGAGATTGCTTATGTCCTTTGGCGGATCAAGTTTGAAAATCTCTCGGATCCGGCATTGATCGGGATGGACGATACGAGGCAAGCAGTTTTTATTGACGATGATATCGTTCCATTTGCGTGGGCAAATCTGCGTCAATCAGCCTGGAAGATTTTGTTCTGGGCAGCATATCGTGGTCTGATCTATGACATCGAAGATGCACTTCGTAGAGGTGCAAATGTCGCTGATTTGCATCGCGACACCCCAACCCGTCAATGCTGTTTTCTGCCCAGCACTAATTTACGTGGTAAAGGGCGAGGTGTGGTGCTTTATCCTCAACCAAGAGTGCAGCGAGTAGCCTAATGAGGATTGGAGACGTCACCCCAAACTTGCGGTAGCCTGCGACGCGAAAGCAAACTGGCCGGACTGAATTCCAGCGAGTGGTGACACAGAACAGAGTGCAAGGTTGGCAATGTGAGATTCGCGCTTTACTCCGATCTACATCTTGAAATCAAGGCATGGGAACCGCCTGCCCTTGATGTCGACCTGGTGATTCTAGCCGGCGATATTGGAAGCCACACCCGAGGACTCGCTTGGGCAGCGGCAACGTTTCGGCAACCAGTCATTTACGTGGCCGGCAACCACGAATACTACGAAGCTCACCTTGGCATGTTGGCTGAATTGCAGAAGCCTGCATGGGAAGAATCGGGTACGTATTTTCTGGAAAGGCGTACGTTCGAACTGAACGGGGTTCGTTTTCTCGGCTGTACGCTCTGGAGCGGATTCGACCTACATGGTGCCGACAAGGCGGACGCCTATATGGCCGTCGCCAAGCGTGGTATCAACGATTACTGGATGATCCACGCCAGAGGTGGCAAAACCCTGGAGCCACGCGACACACTCAAGCTGCACCGGACTGCGGTTCGCTGGCTGGATACCGAACTTGCCAAGCCGTTTAGTGGCAAGACAGTGGTGGTCACACATTTTGCGCCGCATCGGGGCTGTGTCGCGCCACAGTACGAGGGCAGCGACATGTCGCCGTATTTCGTCACCGATCTGTCACACCTGATGCAAAAACACCGGATCGATGTTTGGTGTCACGGCCATACGCATACGAATAACGATTTCATGGCAGAAGGCGGCTGCCGCGTCATCTCGAATCAACTCGGCTACCCCAGTGAGCAGCCCCGCGTCGGGTTTTGGAATGACTTGGTGATCGAATTATGATCTTCTTCGTGGCCTCTACGAGGGTGCCACACCCGGGAAGAGAGATAGCGTCAGCGACAGCCCCAACTTGCTATGAAACCTGACGACTTGCCTACCGCTGCTAAACAGACAGTAGCAAAACCAAACCCAGGCAACCACAACCATGTGGTTCTTCATTCACAAAGCTCATTGCAGCACGGGGTTGAGTCCGTTGAGAGCGACTTTAAGCGTGTCCCCGTTGAGAGAACCGAAACCTTCATCAAGGAAGAGCGAGTCGATTGACGTCTTGTGGCTAACGAGGTCTGAGAGCGAGGTAACGAAATCTGCCTGATTACTTGGCGTGGCGACTGGTCAATGACGCCCTAGCGTTGCCGCTCGCTCAATATGGTTTGCAGGCCCAGCAACAAAGGGCTGGTGGTGAATATCACAGGAAGCACAAAGGAGAGCGTTCTTGAGGCTTTAGGTGAGATAGCCGAACTCGAAAAAATAGATCCTGTTTTTCTACTAATTAGGGCCAAAAACACCTGGCGTGAAAAACGGGATTGGGCGTTGCCAGAGGCTGTAGGGCGGCGCTCATTCGCCACACTTTGCTTAGATTTGGCTGGCGTCCTGAATACGGCTCGAAGCATTTCGCCGCCGGAAATTGAACGCTTGGGGGGTAATGTCAAACGGAGTAGGGAAGGGAACCAACACCAATTCCCGCAGTCCGGACAGCGGGCATTGAACCCCCAGCATTACTCGGTCAGGAATGTATTGGTATCAGCAGATTGCGCTAATCGGCGAGTGTTCCTGCCTAGCAAATCTATTTGAATAGCAGTGAAAGCAATTTTTCGGAATTCGCCACTTCTAGCTGAAATTCTGGGGGCTCCTCATGCACTGGATCAATTGAGGCCTTGAGGTCGAAAATCACATACTGAGCTAAGCAAGCGCGAATTGATAGAAAGCGATTTTTTTCACCAGAAAAAAATTCATTTCGAACAACTTGTTGTTGATCAGGTGAGAGCTTGCGATGCGCTTGAAGTTCAAGCTCAACAAATGTCTCCCACCCCTTGTCCTCAACAAGGTTTAGCGGAAATCGTACAAGTGCTGATTCTGCCGAGCGAATTCGTCCCACAGTGAAATCTCGATAGTCCTGTCGTTTCATACACCAGGCACGAACATGCCATCGGCGACCAACATGCACTATGGCATGTGGAAAAATAACCCGTCTTCCATATGCCGGATTGGTCATCGACGCATAGGCGATTTCAACCCCTGTTTTTGCTAGCACGGCCTTGCGAAGTGTCGCGAATATCTCGGGCCGAACCTCTGTCAGATCAACGCGAGCATCTACTAGGCCAGGATTCCCGCCTTCAGAGGCCATGGTGTGTAGCTCGTATTCGTCCAACGGCACCGAACACTCAAAGTCGCTGGGATTGGCAAGGCGCAGAACCTTGGCTCGACCATCCTCGGTGAGTTTGTCTCCGAGCATTGCCCTGAAATCGGCGAGTAGCCGGCTGGCCTGCACGGGTTGCAAATTGAAGAGTTGCCGAACCCTTGCGTTGCCGATCTCTCCCTCCCAGGAGAGAACGCCTTCCATGATTCTCAGTCGTTGATCGCGAAGTGCTGGCCTATTTGACATACTTACCCTGTTGTGCGCGTGTCATTTATCTTATACGATAACATATCATTAACGATAATATCGTACCACCAAGAGGCCAGCTTTGGACTTCCGACTTACTCGCATCATCCTGATCGACTCCTACTGCCGCAGCCGCATCGTTGAACTCGATGTCAGCGGACACATCACCATCAATGGCGAAAACGGAGCGGGCAAGACTACTTTGCTGCGCCTGCTACCCATGTTCTTTGGTGAAAGCCCATCGCGGATCATTCGCGGTGATGCAGTAACCGAGCGTTTCGGCAGCTACTATTTCCCGACTACCGGCTCCTACGTCATCTTCGAGTATCTGCGCCGGACGCATAAGGCCATGGCCGTGATTCATCCGGATGGCCAGAGCGGTGAAGGTGTGGTCTATCGCTTGATCGATAGCGAGTACAAGCCTGAGTTGTTCAAGCACGAAGGCCAGGTCGTTCAAACTCGTGATCTATACCGTCACCTCGATAAAAAAGGGGTCTTCGACTCCAAGCCGCTAACGCTTCATGCCTATCGGCAGATCATCCAGAACACCGCCGGCCGCGAGCACCGCAATCTGGCTGCACGGTTTTCCTTCACGGGCGGCACTGGGAAGCTCACTCATCTCGAACGTGTTGTCACAGGCATTCTTCAGCGTGCGACGACCTTCCATGACCTCAAGAAGATGATTGTGTCGTCGGTGCTGAATGGTGACGAAGTCTTTGCGCTTCGCACCAGCCGGCGTGATTTGCAGCACTGGCTCAATGAGCACGAAGCTCATCGCTTGGTTATGGAAAAAGCCCCTGTGATGGCGGAGCTAGAGCAGTCCGACCAAGGCCGCCGGATGATCAATCAGGAATTCACCTTCCTGCATGCGAAATTCCAATTGCTCCATGACCACTTTCAGAACCTTGTCGCAGAGGGAGAGAAGGCTGAGGCCCGAGCCAAGGAGGATTTGGTCGAGACCGAGGAGGTATACAGGAAGCGCCTGCAAACCATCTCCGATGCAAAGGTCGAGGCTGAAGCTCGCGCCAAGCAGGCCCGTCAGGGGATTGAGCAACTGGATGCACGGAAGCGTAAGTACGACGCTGACGATATTGCCGGCAAGATAACCAAGGTCGATTCGCTTGCCGCTTGGGAAGCTGAACTGAAGCC
>Ga0316604_10000454_pt1 | contig 50387 bp, 42 predicted proteins | sample OWC_soil_day20_C_FD_207650 | JGI IMG/M metagenome (GOLD analysis project Ga0316604, IMG submission 207650) | Wetland soil microbial communities from Old Woman Creek delta, Ohio, United States - OWC_soil_day20_CT | ecosystem: Environmental > Terrestrial > Soil > Wetlands | place: USA: Ohio...
GACCCCAACGTTCAGCCCCACCGACGCACCCACCCCAACCTTCGCCGTGCCGCCCGTCCCCGTCACCACCGCGCCCGATTTGACCTTGCTCGTCGTCGCATTCGCCGCTTCGATCACGACATCGCCGCTGCCCGCATTGACGCTCGCGCCCGTGCCGCTACTGTCCACATCGCCTTCGAGCGCCGCCACCGTCGTGTTCACCACCACGTTCGCCGCCAAGGATCCAGCGACCCCCACATTCCCCGCGCCCGCGCCGCTCGTCGTTGTTGTATTAAAGCTATTGCTCTTGCCGGTCGGAACGACCGCGCTGACCGTCAATCCCTGGGTGTTCAACTTGGCGTTGTCAGCAACAAATGCCAGGTTGGTCAAGACACCGAGGTTCAGACCGACCGCTGCGCCAACGCCGACATCGCCGCCAGCCGTGCTGCCATCGGCAACGACGGTGGACGTATTGCTGGCTTTGCTGGAAATAACGGCTGCGCCGGTCGATGTTTGCGCTTTGCTCGACGAGACGGAAGCCTGGGTCAGACTGTTCACATTGGCCACGGCCACGGCGGCGGCGACGTCGACGCTGCCTTCGGCGGTCGACGCCTGATCCTTGTATTTTTCCAGCGTCTTTTCAGTCTCGCTGGCCTGCGCGGCTTTTTGCGCCGGTGTTTGCTTCGTGGCGCCCTGGCTGGCGGCCTTGCTGGTCGTCACCACGGTATTGACTGATTCGGCCGCAAGCTTGAGCGACGCCGACTGCGTTTCTGCAGCGCCATCAATGATCGCCCTAGTGGTGGTCGTGACTTCAGACAAGGCGACCGTCCCGCCAACGGCAACTGCCCCCCCCGCCGAGGCATCAGCCTGGGTGTTTGCCGTAACCGCATTGCTGGCGGTGACTTCCAGCGCACCGCCAGCATTGACTGTGCTGGTTCCGCCAACGCGCGCGGTGACCGTGCTGACCACGACATTGAGCGCGGCGCCGGCATCGCCGGCCAGTGATGCGACATTCGGCCCGCCGGGCGCGGCCGTGGAAGTCACCTTTGAACTTGCGTTCAGTTTTGAATCACCGGTCGAGGTGATTACAGAGGCGCCACTGATATTGACCGACGCATCGGATACTGCCGCGATCATTCCCAGGGGAGAAAGCGTTGAAGTCGCCGTATCGATGACCGAGTTTGCACTCACCGTCAGATTGCCGGCCGCATCAATCCGGCTTGAATCGATGCCGATCTTGGCAGCAACGACCGGGACGGTGACCGGCAGACTTGAAGAGAGCCCCGATTCGTCGTAGCCGGAAGTCGCCGTCAGGACGACATTATTCCCCTTGATCGTCGCGTGATCGAGATTGATCGTCGCTTCGCCAGTCCCGGCATGCGTCGCGACCAGGGTGATATCGCCGCCAGCGTAGGTGTCGCTGCCTTGCGCGAGAAGCTTGCTGCCGCTGGCCAGATTGATGCTCGACGCCTGTAGCGAAAGATTGCCGGAATTGCCAACCGAAACAGCGCTGTCCTGGTCGGCTGCCGCGCCACCGACTACATTACGGGTTGACACCACGACCCCGGAATTGAGCGTGATGTTGTCATCGGCAACAATGGTGTAGTTGGCGCCCCCCGAGTAGAAATCGGCACTCACGGTGACTGCGTTAGAATCGATCAGTACCGATCCTGCCTTGCCGTCCACGGCAGCCGCGCGGAATTCGCCGCCCGCCAGGTCCACAGTCTTTCTGGCGCTGAATTCAACCGCCCCAGCGTCGCCGCTCGAACCGGCACTGACATCGATGACCGCAGCATTGCGGAAAACGGCATTGTTGTCAGCCCAGACATTGACCGTTCCGCCCGCGGAATTCTCAGCGTTGCCGCGCGCTGATACAGTTGCCCCGGCCGCCAGTTCGACGTCGCCGCCAGCCCGGATGCTGATCTCGCCACCGCGTACGCCAGCGCCGCCGGGCGCGGCGAGGGTCCCGCTGACCTTCACATCGCCGTCGGCAACGATCTGTATGCGACCTTCACTGATCACCACATTGCTCGCCGATGCCAGTCCGTTGGCATTGACGACATCGCTGAAGTCAGGCGCTGAACCGACAAAGCGCGCGCCGCTGTAAATCGATCCGGCCACATCGATCGCACCGGCACTGAGGCTGACACCATCGATGGCATTGATCCTGCCCAGAATCGAGATCAGACCGGCGCTATTCCTTGGCGCGCTGCCCGCCATCAACTGCGTTACCGAGGCTTGGTCGGGCATGCCGGGCGCAGTAAAGAAATCATCGGCGAAACGCTGCGTCGGCGTCGTCATGGTCAGGCTGCCGACATTGACCACGCCGCTGGCGCCGACGACGAAGCCGTGTGGATTGGCGAACCAGACATTACCGCCGACGCGGCCATCCTTGATGGCGTTCAGGATGCCGTAAACATCGGTACGCTGATCGCGGACAATGTTGATCAGGTTGATCGCCGATGCGGGAACCACGAGATTGACCGTATTGCCGGCACCAACGCTGAAGGCGTTGAACGAGTTGAAGGCATTGCTGCCGGTCTGCGTCGCCGTGCTGACGTTATAGACCGGACCTGAATTGCCCACCGTCGTCTGCGTTCGCCCGTCGGGCCGAATCACCGTCTGCGCTGTAGCGAAGGGAGGACAGGCCGCCTGCAGCAAGAGAGCAGCAATCGCCGGGCCCCACCGGGCCAGCAAGGACTTTTCATCGCTCGTCTTCGCGGTACTCGATTTGCCTGTGCTACGTGCGTTTTCGCCAACCACCATGAGACATTGACGAGACTGGCTCCAGATGATGCGGTAGATTTTGTTCATAAATTCTTCCGACTACCTTTTTCCATAACGAACATGCCTAAACACGGTATTCAAATTAATAAATATTCCTGATTAGCAATGAACATCAGCATCGTCATTCCGGGTCCGCGAAGCGGAACCCGGAATCTGCGCCAACAACACCCCTGGATTCCGGGTTCTGGCCTGACGGCCTGTCCCTGACTGCCGCCTTGACTGCGCGCAGTTTCCGGTGCGATTTGCGGCAGCTTCGTGTTGCGGTTGCGCACCAGGCGGCAGCATTGGTTCATGGCACTCATACAATTGCTCAGATGGCGCTAGTATGCTGAACCGAACGAAAGTTGTATGCCCCCTAAACAGGGGGCACGCGCATAGGAATCTGAACGCTGGGAATGGGCGCCGCAGGAAACGCCCCAGGGGATGCAGAACCAGAAGTTCGCAAGCGCCGATGCAAGATTCCCGCCCCGCCTTCGCGGGGGGAAGATCGGCGGGCGGGCGCTAGCGCTCCGGCGAGTCAAGCGGCAGCGTCAGCGAAACGCAGCTGCCGCGGCCGGGTTGCGAATTGATCTCGAGTGCAGCACCAAGGAAAGCGGCGCGCCGGCGCAGGTTGTCGAGGCCGCGCCCCGGGCGCGCCTGCGCGGGGTCAAAGCCGACGCCGTTATCGGCGACGCGGACGACGACGCCGGGGCGGTCGCTGTTGCGCGCGGTGGGCCGGGCGCTGATGACGATTTCGCTGGCACGGGCGTGCTTGATGACGTTGGCCAGAGCCTCCTGGACGATGCGCAGCACCTGCAGCGCGTTCGTGGGGTCGAGCCAGGGCAGCGGCGGCAGTTCGGCCATGTCCCAGACGATCTTGACGCCGGCATCCGCGATGCGCTGGCCGAAACGGTAGCGCAGCGCGGCGAGCAGCGTCGTGAGGTCGTCCTCGATCGGTTCGAGCGAATCGATGACCAGCTTCAGCTCGTCAAGCGATTCGCGCAGGATCGCGGCAGTGCGTTCGGGGGGCAATTGGCCATGCTCGGCCAGCGTCAGCGACGACATCAGCATGGTGCCGATACCATCGTGCATGTCGCGCATGATGCGCTGGCGTTCATGCTGCACGATGTGCTCATGCTCGACGGCCATCAGCTTGCGATGCTGCTCGGCCAGTTCGGCTTCGCGCTGGCGCAGGCGCTGGTCGAGCGAGGCGTTGAGCTCAACCAGGGCACGGCGGGCGTTGAAATAGCGCCGCTGCATGACGTACAGGAAGGCGCCGAAGACGATGAAGGCCGAATACGGGTAGATCTCGATGCCGTCCGGGTCGCGCTGGTCGCAAACGAAATAGAGCGTGTGCAGGGCCATCAGCGGCAAGGACCAGATGGCGATCATGACGATCCGGAATTCATGGCTGCCCAGCCTGATCGCGCGCCAGGAGAAATAGCCAAAGACGGCCAGAAAGATCGCCAGCGTCGTGTAGTACTGCAAGGGAAGCCCGTAGACGCCCCAATTCCAGAGCGGCAACGTTGCCACGGTCGTGATCGCCGCGTAGGTCACCAGGCCGACTTCAAGGCGCGGCCAGCGCTCGTTGTCGAAGTGCATGGCGAACAGCGTCAGGGTGCAGGCTATCCAACCGGTGGCGGCGTCAGTCAGCGCGCCGAGCCAGCGCGAGGCGTCGTCGTCGAGAAAGTCGCCGAAGTACATCGCGTTGCCGATCGCCCAGACGATGGCAGCGCAGGCCAGCCGCAGGTAGGCGCGATCCTCGCGTTCGCCCAGCCAGTACTGCAACGACAGGATGCCGAGCAGCAGCGTAATCAGCACGGCGGTCTTGGGCAGCGTGTCCTGCCAGAACATGCGCACTTCGAACATCCGATCGATTCCCGGTGCGTCGCCGACATAGAGCGAGCCGAAGGCGTAGCCCTGGGCCATGACGAAGGGAACGGCGATGTCGATGACGGCCGACTGGCCGGGAACGAGACTGTCGGGCGGCAGCTTGACATGGAGCGGAACGTTCCACTGCATGCGCCAGTTGTCGAGGTTGGCCTCGACCAGCCGGCCGTCGAGCCGCAGGTTCCAGGCGCCGCCGACGATGCGCGGGACATAGACCACCGGCTGCGCCGGCGCCGGCCGGTCGGCCGGCAACGTAATGCGCGCGCGTATCCACAACCGCGCCAACGGGACGGCTTTGCCGTTTTCCGAAACCAGCGGCCAGGGCAGGCTGTCCGGCAACGCAACGGTTTCCCAGCGCGCCTGGGCAAGATCGGGCGCTTGTCGCGCCAGCACGGCAAAGCCGGCAGCATCGTAAGTCGCGCCGGTGAGCGGTTCGATCCAGCGCTCGACGGTCGCCACCGGCGCGGGCGCCGGGGTAGCGAAAGCGCGGTAGCCGAAGAACAGGAAAGTCAGCAGCACCGGCAAGCCGACCAGCAGCGCGGCCCAGCGCAGAGCGCGCTCGCCCGGCGCGTCAGTCCCGGACCAGGCCCAGGCGACGAGCTTCATATAAGGCTTCCGTTTTCGAGTGCACCTGGAGCTTCTGGTAACAGCGCTTCACGTAGGACAGTACCGTATGGCGGGTCACGCCCATCAGCTCGGCGACTTCGTCGTAGGTGTAGCCGCGCGCCGCGTAGCTCAATACCTTGCGCTCGCTTTCGGCCAGGGTAACGGTATTCTCAGCGTCAGGCGCTACGAACGGCGACGCGAGGCGGCCAAGCAGCTTGCGGGCGATCACCGGGCTGATCGGACTGCCTCCCGCGTGCAGTTCGCGAATCTGCTGAACGAAACTCGTCGGCGTGCTGTCCTTGACCAGATAGCCGGAGGCGCCGGCTTCGATGGCCGACATCACGTGCGCCTCGTCGGCGAACACCGAGACCACCATGACCTCGCAGCGCTCGCGCCAGACCGGGCGGCGGGCAAGCTCGCGGATCAGCTCAAGGCCGCTGCCATCAGGCAAGCCGAGGTCGACCAACAGCACGTCCACCGGGTCGCGATCCAGCAGCGCCAGCCCGCCGGCCAGCGTGGTCGCCGTACCGGCCAGATGCAGATCCGGCGAGGTCGACAGCATGCGCGAGAATTCGCTCAGGAATTCCGCTTTGTCCTCGACGATCAGTATCGAAATCGGTTTTTCAGCATTCATCGTGGCGCAACTCCGTGCAGCGGTTCAACATGGCCATCGTACCCCGCTTGACCAAGGTCATTGACCAACGCTCAAAGGCGCTGGTCGAGCCAATACGCCGAGAATGCCCGAAAAACCGGCGCCTGTATGCCCCCTGAACGAGGGGCATCTCAATGCAACAATCAGATCGACGCCCAGCTTCATCTGGCCGTGGTGTCGGGACGAAGAACTCTCGAGCCCAGCATACCTCGCCGGTGAAGAGGCAGGAACGCTGGCTACGCCAGATGTTTTTTTCGACGCCGACGCGCCGCACCATATCAATGCATCGATATGACAAAAACGCACCAAAACAAAACAAAAAGACACGATCAAGCAGGGCAAATAAAAATACTATTTTCTTTTTTTTCAATCAGTTAACAGACATAACCCAAACCGGCTGATATGTAAATTTATTTACTTTACTTTGCGAATTGATGTAATTATCATTTCATACAACTCCTTTATCCAAACTTCAACGCATGCCGCGCAAACCACGACAGCCGCAAACGGTCACGATCAAGGACCGGATTGCCAAGGCCATGCCCGAGCTGACCCCGGCCCATCGACAAATGGCCGACTATGTGCTGGCCAATTCGTTTCGTTCCGCCACCATGATGATCGACGAACTGGCTGCGGCCACCGGCGTATCCGTCGCCACCGCCAACCGCTTCGCGCATACGCTGGGCTTCAACGGATTTCCGGCTTTTCGCGCCGAACTCGTTCGCGGCTTCGAAAGCGCTTTGGCGCCGGTCGAAAAAATGCGCGACGAATTGACGCGCGACGCGACCTCGACCGAGGTCATGTCCGCAGCCTTGGGCGACAACCTCAACAATCTCGAAATGATCAGGAAGAACCTGCCGGCCGACACCTGCGAGCAGATCGTCAGCGCGCTGCTCGGCGCACGCCGCGTGCTGGTCGCCGGCTTCGGCACCAGCGGTTTTCTCGCCGGGGCGCTGGCGCACGGGCTCGAACTGCACTGCAACTATGTGCAGTCGCTGGCCGGCATCGGCGGGCCGGCGCACGGTGCGCGAACGCTGTTCAAGTTGAACGCCCAGGACGTGGTGATCGTCATCTCTTTTCCGCGCTACGTGCGCGACAGCATCACCATCGCCGCCAAAGCGCGCGAACGCGGCGCCCGCATCATTGCGCTGACCGACCAGCCGAGCTCGCCGCTCGCCGCGCTCGGCGACCTGACGCTTTACCTGCAGACGAACAGCGGCTTTGGCGCCACCTCCGATGCGACCATCTACGCCGTAATCGAAGCGCTGTGCGCCGCCGTCGCTCGCCGCGCCAAGAATTCAGTCAAATCCGCCGCGGCGATGACCGAGTTTGTCCTGCCCTGGCTACATAACAACGAGGAGAAAACAAAATGACCGCGGTCATCGCCATTCACGGCGGCGCCGGAACGCTCACCCGCGGCGCGCTGTCCGCTGACCGGGAAAAGGACTATCTCGATGCGCTCGATCATGTACTGCAAGGCGGCCAGGCGATCCTTGAACAAGGCGGCAGCGCGCTCGACGCGGTGACCGAAGCGGTCTTCCGGCTCGAGGAATGTCCGCTGTTCAACGCCGGCAAGGGCGCCGTATTCACCGAGCAAGGCAGCCACGAACTCGACGCTTCAATCATGGACGGACGCACGCTGGCGGCTGGCGCGGTAGCTTGCGTCAAATCGCTGCGCAACCCGGTGCTGGCCGCGCGCGCGGTGATGGACGACGGCCGCCACGTGCTGCTGGTCGGCGACGGCGCCGAGGTTTTTGCGAAAAACGCCGGACTCGAACTGGTCAGTACCGACTACTATTTCAACGCTGAACGCCACGCCCAATGGCTGCGTTCGCAAGCGGACAACTCGACCGACCTGCTCGACCACGACGCCCAGGCTATGCTGCGCGAGACGGCACCGATCGATCCGGAAAGCAAGCTGGGCACCGTCGGCGCCGTCGCCCTCGACGTGCACGGGAACCTCGCCGCGGCGACCTCGACCGGCGGCCTCACCGGCAAGCGCGCCGGGCGTGTCGGCGACAGCCCCTTGATCGGCGCCGGCTGCTACGCCAACAACCGCACCGTCGCCGTGTCGTGCACCGGTTCCGGCGAAATGTTCATCCGCGCGCTCGCCGCCTACGACGTTTCGGCGCTCGTCGAGTACCGCCAATTGCCGCTCGACGAAGCCTGCCGCATCGTGGTCATGGAAAAGCTGCCGAGGATCGACGGGCGCGGCGGCCTCATCGCCGTCGATGCCCAAGGCAACGTTTGCCTGCCGTTCAACACCGAAGGCATGTACCGCGGCCAGGCGCGCGCCGGAGGACCTCGCCGCACGGCGATCTACCGCGAAGAAAACCGGAGAGCGAATTGAAGAACACCGCTGCCAGCGAACTGATCCTGCCCGAGCAGCGCGTCATCGCCGTCGATCAGCTCACCGTCTCGTTTGCCACCAGCGAAAGAACGGTGGTCGCCGTGAACAATTTGTCATTCCACGTCGACCGCGGCGAAACGCTGGCCATCGTCGGCGAATCGGGTTCGGGCAAATCGGTCACCTCGCTCGCGCTGATGCGCCTGGTCGAGCACGGCGGCGGCAAGATCACGCGCGGCAGCATGCGCCTGCGGCGCAACAGCGGCGTGCAGCTCGACCTGGCGCGCGCTGACAGCGCCGCGTTGCGCGGCGTGCGTGGCGCCGACATCGCGATGATCTTTCAGGAGCCGATGACCTCGCTCAACCCGGTGTTCACCGTTGGCGAACAGATCGCCGAGCCGATCCGCCTGCACCAGGGCAAGGATCGCCAGGCGGCGCTCGCCGAGGCGCTGCGCATGCTCGAACTGGTGCGCATCCCGGACGCCCGCCAGGTATTGCAGCGTCACCCGCACCAACTCTCCGGCGGCATGCGTCAACGCGTGATGATTGCCATGGCGCTATCGTGCCGACCGGCGCTGCTGATCGCCGACGAACCGACGACGGCGCTCGACGTCACCATCCAGGCGCAGATCCTGCAACTGATCCGCACGCTGCAACACGAGATGCAGATGGCGGTGATGTTCATCACCCACGACATGGGCGTCGTCGCCGAGGTCGCCAACCGCGTGCTGGTGATGTACCGCGGCGAGAGTGTCGAGCAGGGCGAGACCGTTGCGCTATTCCAAGCGCCGCAGCACGCCTACACGCACGCGTTGCTGTCGGCGGTTCCCAAGCTCGGCGCGATGCACGGCGAGGACTACCCGGCCAAGTTCCCACTGGTACAAATCGACGCCGCCAGCCCGCAATTGCCGGCGGCGCCGCAAATGACCGTCGACCAAAGCGCCGGCCCGATCCTGCGCGTACGCGACCTGGTCACCCGTTTCCCGGTGCGCAGCGGACTGTTCGGCCGCGTCACCCAGCAGGTACATGCCGTCGAGCGCGTCAGCTTCGACCTTTACCCCGGCGAAACGCTGGCGCTGGTCGGCGAGTCGGGCTGCGGCAAATCGACCACCGGCCGCTCGCTGCTGCGCCTGGTCGACAGCCAGAGCGGCAGCATCGAGTTCGCCGGACAGCGTATCGACGCGCTGCAAGGCCCGACGCTGCAAAGGCTGCGCCGCGACATCCAGTTCATCTTCCAGGACCCCTTCGCCTCGCTCGATCCGCGCGTCACCGTCGGCTTCTCAATCATGGAGCCGCTGCTAGTGCACAAGCTGGCCGCCGGCAAGGACGCCGAGGCGTGCGTCAACTGGCTGCTCGAAAAGGTCGGCCTGCCGGTGCAATTCGCGCAGCGTTATCCGCACGAGTTTTCCGGCGGACAACGCCAGCGCATCGCGATTGCGCGCGCGCTGGCGTCCAAGCCCAAGGTCGTCATCGCCGACGAATCGGTTTCGGCGCTCGACGTCACGATCCAGGCGCAGATCGTCAACCTGCTGCTCGATCTGCAAAAGGAATTCGGCCTCGCCTTTCTCTTCATTTCGCACGACATGGCCGTCGTCGAGCGCGTCAGCCATCGCGTGGCGGTGATGTACCTCGGCCAGATCGTCGAGATCGGTCCGCGCCGCGCGATTTTCGAAAACCCGCAGCACCCGTACACGCGCAAACTGATGGACGCCGTTCCGGTCGCCGACCCGGCCAAACGCCAGCGCGAGCGCGCGCTGCTCAGCGAAGAAATACCCAGCCCGATCCGCGCGCTGGGCGACGAACCCAAGCCCCCCCCCTTGTACGAGGTTGGCTCCGGGCATTTTGTAGCGCGCCATACGCTTTCCGGCGCTTTTTGAGTGCACCTGCCCTCGCGGGCTATTGATAAAGGACGTTTTCAATGAAATCGACCCACCGTCTCATCAGCCTCCGGCACTTTCTGATCGCTGGAACGCTCGCCGCCACGACACTATCCACTGCGGCCTTTGCCGCCAAGGATGTCGTCCTGGCGGTCAACTCGACTTTCACCACGCTCGACCCCTACGACGCCAACGACACGCTGTCGATGGCCGTCGCCAAGTCGTTCTACCAGGGCCTCTACGGCTTCGACAAGGACCTGAAGCTGATCAACGTGCTGGCCGAGAGCCATCAGGTCAGCAAGGACGGACTCGTCTACACCATCAAGTTGCGTTCGGGAGTCAAGTTCCATGACGGCAGCAGCTTCGACGCCGCCGCCGTCAAGGCCAACTTCGACCGCGTCACCAACCCGGACAACAAGCTCAAGCGCTACACGATGTTTAACCGTATCGCCAAGACCGAAGTGGTCGACGCGCACACCGTCAAGTTCACGCTCAAGGAACCGTTCTCGCCGTTCATCAACGTCCTGGCGCACCCGTCGGGCGTCATCATCTCGCCGACGGCGCTCAAGAAATACGGCAAGGACATCGCCTTCAACCCGGTCGGCACCGGCCCCTTCATTTTCCAGGAATGGAAGCAGACCGACTACCTCAAGGTCAAGAAATTCGACGGTTACTGGAAAGCCGGCCTGCCCAAGGTCGATACGCTGACCTGGAAGCCGGTCGTCGACAACAATACCCGCGCCGCGGTGATCCAGACCGGCGAAGTCTCGTTTGCCTTCACGCTGCCGTACGAGCAGGCCGAACAGCTCAAGACGAGCCCGAAGGTCGACATCGTCGCCGGCCCGTCGATCATCGCGCGCTATCTGTCGATGAACACCAAGCAGAAGCCGTTCGACAACGTCAAGGTACGCCAGGCGATCAATTACGCGATCAACAAGGAAGCGCTGGTCAAGGTCGCCTTCTCGGGCTACGCGGCGCCGGCCGAGGGCGTCGTTCCGGAAGGCGTCGAGTACGCGCAGAAATTCGGCGCGTGGCCGTACGACCCGGCCAAGGCCAAGCAACTGCTGGCCGAAGCGGGTTATCCCAACGGTTTTGAGACGACGCTGTGGTCGGCGTATAACCACTCGACGGCGCAGAAAGTGATCCAGTTCGCCCAGCAACAACTGGCGCAGGTCGGCGTCAAGGTCCAGATCCAGGCGCTCGAAGCCGGACAACGCGTCGAACGCGTCGAAAGCCAGCCCAACCCCGACGCCGCGCCGGTGCGCATGTACTACATCGGCTGGTCGTCGTCGACCGGTGAAGCCGACTGGGCGCTGCGTCCGTTGCTGGCCTCCGAGGCTTTCCCGCCGAAGCTGCTCAACACCGCTTACTACAAGAACGAGCTGGTCGACGGCAACATCGCCAAGGCGCTCAACACCACCGACGCGGCGGAAAAGGAAAAGCTCTACAAGGCCGCGCAGAAACAGATCTGGGACGACGCACCGTGGGCCTTCCTGGTCACCGAAAAGGTGCTCTACGCGCGCGCCAAAAACCTTTCCGGGATCTACGTGATGCCTGACGGTTCGTTCAACTTCGACGCCATCGAGCTCAAGTAAGAGGCCGCTGGCCGGGACGCGCGATGCGCGCCCCGGCTTACGCCGGAATGACGGTTAATTGCTGTTTCAACGAATTTCCCCAGGGTCAAGATGCTCAATTACGTGCTCAAACGTCTGCTCGGCCTGATCCCGACGCTGCTCATCGTCGCCGTGCTGGTCTTCCTCTTCGTCCACCTGTTGCCCGGCGATCCGGCGCGGCTGGCGGCCGGTCAGGAGGCCGACGAGGCGACGGTCGAACTGGTGCGCCAGGATCTCGGGCTCGACAAGCCGATCCACATCCAGTTCGTCACCTTCTTCGGCAATGCGCTGCGCGGTGAATTCGGAAAATCGATGAGCAGCAAGCGCCCGGTCAGCCGCGAAATCGCCGAACGCTTCATGCCGACCTTCTGGCTCACGCTGGCCAGCATGGGCTGGTCGGTGCTGTTCGGCATGGGCATCGGCATTGTTTCGGCGGTCTGGCGCAATCGCTGGCCCGACCGGCTGGGAATGACGCTGGCGGTGTCCGGCATCTCGTTCCCGGCGTTCGCGCTGGGCATGCTGCTGATGCAGGTGTTCTCGGTCGGGCTCGGCTGGCTGCCGTCGATGGGCGCCGACTCGTGGAAGCACTACATCCTGCCGTCGCTGACGCTGGGCGCTGCGGTCGCCGCGGTGATGGCGCGTTTCACGCGCGCTTCGTTCGTCGAAATCATGCAGGAGGATTTCGTTCGCACGGCACGCGCCAAGGGCGTCAGCGAGCCGCTGGTGGTGCTCAAACACTGCCTGCGCAACGCCATGATCCCGGTCGTCACGATGATGGGACTGCAATTCGGTTTTCTGCTCGGCGGATCGATCGTCGTCGAGAAGGTATTCAACTGGCCGGGACTCGGACGACTGCTGATCGACGCCGTCGACATGCGCGACTATCCGATCATCCAGGCCGAAGTGCTGCTCTTCTCGCTAGAGTTCATCCTCATCAACCTGATCGTCGACATGCTCTACGCCGTGATCAACCCGACCATTCATTACAAGTGAGACTGCGATGAGCACAAGTTCTTCCGCCAGCATCGCACCGATTGCCGCCAGCGCCGACGACGTACGAACGCCCTGGAGCGAGTTTTCCAGAAAATTCCGCAAGCAGCGTCTGGCGATGATCGCCGGCGGCTTCGTCGTTTTCCTGGTGCTGGTCGCCCTCGTCGCGCCGTACATCGTTCCCTTCGACGCCGAGAATTTTTTCGATTACGACGCGCTCAACGCGACGCCTTCGGCGAAGCACTGGTTCGGCGTCGACTCGATGGGCCGCGACATCTTCAGCCGCATCCTGATGGGCTCGCGCATCTCGCTCGCCGCCGGCATCGTCTCGGTGGCGCTCGGCGCGCTGATCGGCACCTCGCTCGGCCTGCTCGCCGGCTATTACGAAGGCTGGTGGGACCGCATCACGATGCGCCTGTCCGACGTGCTGTTCGCCTTCCCGGGAATCCTGCTGGCGATCGGCGTCGTCGCCATCCTTGGCAGCGGCATGAGCAACGTCATCGTCGCCGTCTCGATCTTCAGTATTCCGGCCTTTGCCCGGCTGGTGCGCGGCAATACGCTGTCGCTCAAGAACCTGACCTACATCGAAGCGGTACGCAGCATCGGTGCTTCCGACTGGACGATCATCACCCGCCACATCCTGCCGGGAACGATCTCGTCGATCGTCGTCTATTTCTCGATGCGCGTCGGCACCTCGATCATCACCGCCGCCAGCCTCTCGTTCTTAGGGCTCGGCGCGCAGCCGCCGACGCCGGAATGGGGCGCGATGCTCAACGAAGCGCGCGCCGACATGGTCACCGCGCCGCATATCGCGATCTTCCCGAGCCTGGCCATCTTTCTCACCGTGCTCGCCTTCAACCTGCTCGGCGACGGTCTGCGCGACGCGCTCGATCCGAAGATCGAACGCCAATGAGGTTTGGAAACAGCATGAACCACGAAGGACACGGAGAACACGAAGAAAGGCAAAAGCCAGCTTTTTCAGCTGTGAGCACAACGTTTCCAAACCCGCCGCGCATCGGCGATCTGCCTTCGGGGCCGCGCGACGCGATCAGCGACGTCGGCGAACTTCGCGTCGGCCATTTGACGCTTGACCAGGGCGCGGTCCAGACCGGCGTCACCGTCGTCGTGCCGCACGGCGGCGACCACTTCGTCGCCAAGGTTCCGGCCGCTTCGGTGGTACTCAACGGTTTCGGCAAGAGCATCGGCCTCATCCAGGTCGACGAACTCGGCGTGCTCGAAACGCCGATCACACTGTCCAACACCTTTGCCGTCGGCACGCTGGCGCAGGCGCAGATCCGCGCCGCACTGGCCGCGCACGCGCAAATCGGGCGCGACTGGCCGACGGTAAGCCCGCTTGTTTTTGAATGCAACGACGGCTATCTCAACGACATCCGCGCGCTGGCGGTCACTGAAGCACATTACGCCGAGGCGCTGGCCAACGCCTCGGCCGACTTTGCCCAGGGCAGCGTCGGCGCTGGCCGCGGCATGAGCGCCTTCGAACTCAAGGGCGGCATCGGCAGCGCCTCGCGCCTGGCCGGCGGCTACACGGTCGGCGCGCTGGTGCTCGCCAATTTCGGCAAGCTGCCGATGTTGACCATCGCCGGCCGAGCGCTCGGGCGCGAGCTGGCCGACCGACAAGAAACCGACGGCGCGCCCGAGCAGGGATCGATCATCATGCTGCTGGCCACCGACGCGCCGCTCGACGCCCGCCAATTGCGCCGCCTGGCGCTACGCGCCGGCGCCGGACTGGCGCGCAGCGGATCGTCGTTCGGCCACGGCAGCGGCGACATCGCGCTGGCCTTGTCGACCGCCTATACGCTGCCGCATCTGCCAAGCATTCCGATGCCACAGATCGCGATGGTCCATGAAAGCCGCCTTGACCCCTTGTTCACCGCCGCCGCCGAAGCCACCGAACAGGCCATCGTCAATGCCTTGTGGCACGCCACGGCGGTGAGCGGGCGTGACGGCCACCACCGAAGCAGCTTGCGCGACGCGCTGCAATCGCTCGAAAGGAAAGACCAATGAAGATCCTGATTTCAACCGATATCGAAGGCGTTGCCGGCGTCGTTCACCCCGACCAGACGCGCGCCGGAAACCCCGAATACGAGCGCGCCCGGCGCTGGATGACGCAAGAGGCCAACGCCGCCGTGGTCGGCGCGTTTGACGGCGGCGCGACGGCGGTGCTGGTCAATGACTCGCATGGCGGCTATCGCAATCTACTGCCCGACGAGCTCGATCCGCGCGCCCGCTGCGTGCTCGGCAAACCGCGCCCGCTGGGAATGATGTCGGGGCTGGAAACGGGCTGCGACGCGGTGATGCTGATTGGCTACCACGCGCGCTCGCAAGCGGCCGGCGTGCTGGCGCATACCATCAACAGTCTCGCCTTTGCCCGTCTCTGGCTCAACGACAGCGAACTCGGCGAGGCCGGCCTCTACGGCGCGCTGGCCGGCGAAATGGGCGTTCCGGTGATTTTCGCGAGCGGCGACGACGCGTTCGCCGATGAGACGCGTCAGTTGCTGCCGCACTGCAGCTTCGTCGTCACCAAAGAGTCCGACGGCCGCCACAGCGCCGTCTCGCTGTCACCGCAAGCGTCATGCGCGGCGATCGCCAACGGCGCCCGGCAGGCGATGAACACGCTCGCCCAGGCGCAGCCGTTCAGACTGCCGCCGCCGATAATCACCCGCCTGCAGGTGCACACGCCGGCGTTCGCCGACCTGTTCTGCCAATGGCCGACGCTCGAACGCGTCGATCCGGTCACGCTGCAGTTCACGTCGGCCAGCGTCGAACACGCCGTACGCGTACTCAACTGCCTCTCGGCGATGTCCTTCATGCTGCGCTGAACGCGCCGCTGACCAGCCTAGCGGCAATCGCTCCCGCAGCCGACCGCGAAGACCGCCGCGAAGCCGCCGCCGGGGGTGCGGAAATTGGTCGTCTGCCCTTGGTAGAGCCGCGCCGAGACGAGCTGGACGGCGCCGCGATAGACATAGTTGCGCAGGTCGAGTTTCAAATTCTGTTCGGCGCCATCGACCAGCAGACGCCGTTCCGAAGGCATCACCAGCGCCTGCGCGACATAGCCGCCCTGCGAAATTTCAGCGAACACCCGCTTGGTAAGCTTGTCGCCGCGATAGGTCGCTTTGCTACCGTAGCCCGCCGCCGGTTTGAAGAACCACTGCTTGCGACTGCTCCAGAACGACTCGGCGCGTTCGGGCAGCACTTCCACGGTCGGCGGAACGCCGGACTTGAGCAATCGCCGGTCAGCGTCGTCGATTCCCGCTGCTTGCAGCCACGCTTCGTCGGTCAGCAACGCGAGATTACGCTTGTCGGCGTAAAGCGCGTGCGCTAGCGGGTGCGGCGTGAGCACCACGGCGTCGGCGAGGTAGGCGGCGCGCAGCGCGGCGTTGCCCGGCTCGCCGAGCGCGAAGTCGGTGAGCCGGTTATAGACCAGATCGACGACCTGCCCGCGGCAGCACAGTTTCTGCCCATCAAAGGAAAGCTCGCCGGGATCGGCGATCAGCGCCGCAATGCCGGCCTCTTCGAACAACTGGCGGAAGAGCTCGAACTCGGGCGCCAGGAACTGCGCAGCGGGCGCCTGATCGACGATGGCGATTCGCAAAAGCGGCGCTTCACCTCGCGCGCGCGCCCATTCTTCGCGAAACATGTCGACGAAGCGCGCCTCAGGTGCCCTGTCCGGCGGCGTTGCTGGCGGCGTGCAGCAAGCGGTCTGCGCGCGCAGCAGCTTGGCATTGAGCAGCGCACCGCCGGCGTTGGTATTGATTTCGATCAGCCGCGGCCCGTCTACGCCCAGATGAAAATCGCAGCCGAGAAAGACGCCGGCCGCCGCCGCACGGTGGCGCGCGATCGCCGGCGCATGGACGAGCACCCGCTCGCGCCAGGCGTCGGTGGCGACCACGCGTTCGATCGCGGCAATCAGTTCGGCCATGAAGTCGAGGTGCGAACGCGCGACATAGACCTGCGTCTGCGAGAAGAGATGCGGACGGCCGCTAAGTAATTCGGCGAGCGAGACGCCGCCGCCTTGCCCCTCAGCCAACGCCCGACGCAAGCGCTCGCGATCGACCGAATTGCAGAAGCAATCGCGGTTGAGCACCGCCGCCGCAGAGCGGCAATCGGGAGTCGCCGTCAGGCCGGGCAGAACCTTGGTCGAATCGTTCATGGCTTCTGGAAAAACGCCAGCACTTCGTCCAACTCGCGGGTGCGCTTCATCGGCGGCAGGCTACGCCAGACGCGCTTGCCGTAAGGTTTGCTGATCAGCCGCGGGTCGCAGATCATCAGCACGCCGCGGTCGGTCTCGTCGCGAATCAGCCGACCGGCACCCTGCTTGACGTTGATCACGGCGCGCGGCAATTGATAGTCCATGAAGGCGTTGCGCCCTTCCGCCTTCATCCGGTCGAGGCGCGCCGAGAGCACCGGGTCGTCGGGTGGCGCGAACGGCAGCTTGTCGATCACCACCAAGGATAAGGCCTCGCCGCGCACGTCGACGCCTTCCCAGAAGCTCTGGCTGGCGACCAGGATGGCGTTGCCGAGCCGGCGGAAACGCTCGAGCAGCTCGTTCTTGCTGCCCTCGCCCTGCAGCAGCAGCGGGAAGTCGAGTCCGGCCAGCGCCAGCTGCTGGCCGAGCAGCTCGTGCGTGCGACGCATCGCGCGCAGCGAAGTGCACAGGAAGAAAGCGCGACCGCCGCTCGCCTGCAGCACCGGGAAGGCGGCCATCACCGTCGCCTCGATATAGCCGTGGCTGTTCGGGTCGGGCAGCCCCTGCGGCGCGTAGAGCAGCGCCTGCTGCGCGTAGTCGAAGGGGCTGTCCCAGCATGCCGAATCGGCGCCTTCGAGCCCCATCTCGGCGCAGTAGTGGCCGAAGTCCTTCTGTACCGCGAGCGTCGCCGAGGTGAAGATCCACGAGCGCGGATGGCCACTCATCTGCTTTTGCATGATGCTGGCGACCACCAGCGGCGTCGCGTTGAGCTGCAGCGAATGCGTATAGGTCTCGCCCCAGCGCACATAATCGGCGTTGCTGCCCGCCTGCCAGCGGCGCAGCTGGGCGAGCAGCTCGCCGGCGCGGCGCCAGCAGTTCTCAAGGCCTTCGGAGCGCTGCGCCTGAGTTTCGAGCAGCGCGGCGAAGACTTCGACTTCGCGCACCAGGCCGACCAGGTTGTTGTCGAAGCCGCCGCGCGCTTCGAGTTGGGCGAGCGAGAAACGAGCCGGTTCAATCGGCAGCGTCAGGCGCAGGTCCTTGGCCGCTTTTTCGAGCGTTCCGCAAAGCTTGGGCAGGTCGAGGCAATCCTTGGCCGAAGAGAGGCCCTCGGCGCGCGCATCGCGCGTCAGATCGAGGATCTGCGAGGTCGACACGTTGTCGCCGAAGAACAGGCTGGCGGTTTCGGGCAGCTGGTGCGCCTCGTCGAAAATCACCGTGTTGCACGCTGGCAGGAGTTCGGCGGTGCCTTCGTCACGCAGCATGACGTCGGCGAAGAAGAGATGGTGGTTGACCACCACCAGGTCGGCGGCTAGCGCTTCGCGCCGCGCTGCCAGAACGAAGCACTCCTTGTGCTGCGGACAGTCCTGACCCAGGCAATTCTCGCGCGTCGAAGTCACCAGGCCCCACACCGTCGAGTTCTCGGGAACGTCGCCGCAATCGGCCTTATCGCCGGTCTTGCTGCTCTTGGCAAAGCGCGCGATGCGCTGCGCATAAGCGGCATCCTCGCGAACGACGAAGCGCCCGTCGGCCAGCGAGTTTTCGAGATGGTAGTGGCAGACGTAGTTGGCGCGCCCCTTGAGCAGCGCGACCTTGACCGGCGAGCCGAGCGCCTGACGCACCGTCGGAATGTCGCGCGAAAAAAGCTGGTCCTGCAGGTTCTTGGTTCCGGTCGAGACGATCACCTTGCCGCCCGAGAGCAGCGCCGGAACGAGGTAGGCGAAGGTCTTGCCGGTGCCGGTTCCGGCTTCGGCGACGAGCACCTTGTTCTGCGCGATCGCCGCGCCGATGCGCTCGGCCATCTCGACCTGCTGCGCGCGCGCGCGGTAGCCCGGAATGCTCGCGGCGAGCAAGCCGCCAGGAGCGAAAACGTCGGAAAGCGGAATCGTCATGCGCGGAGGCGAGCAGCGATCCAAGCCGGATGCAGCGAGCAATCAACCCCTCCCAACCTCCCCTTGTCAGGGGAGGAGAGACGTATCGCGCCCCGATGGCCCACTCCCCCCTGAAAAGGGGGGCTGGGGGGGTTATGCAGAGGAAGTTTCATCATCAGTTGCTGGAAAGAACGTAGTGCAGCATTAAAGCATATTTTCGAGAAACGCCCGGGTGCGCGGATGCTCGGGCGAAGCGAACAGCTCCCTGGCCGGACGCGCTTCGACGATTTCGCCGCCGTCCATGAACACCGCGCGGCTGGCAACTTCGCGCGCGAAAGCCATCTCGTGCGTCACCACCAGCATCGTCATACGCTCTTCGGCAAGCTCGCGGATGGTACGCAGTACCTCGCCGGTGAGTTCCGGGTCGAGCGCCGAAGTCGGTTCGTCGAAGAGCATGATGTCCGGCTCCATCGCCAGCGCGCGAGCGATCGCAACGCGCTGCTTCTGCCCGCCCGAGAGGCGCGACGGATAGACGTTGCGCTTGTCGAGCAGGCCGACCTTGGCGAGCAGGCGCTCGGCCTTGGGCAGGATCTCGTCGCGCGTGAGCCCCTTGACGGTGATCGGCGCCTCGACGATGTTATCGAGCACAGTGAGATGCGGAAACAGGTTGAAGTGCTGGAAGACCATCCCCATGCGGCTGCAGATGCGGCGGATCTCGGGCTCGGCGACATAACGTGCGATGCCACTCTCGTCGGTCGACACCAGCGCATCGCCTTCGATCTCGACGCGACCGCGATCGATCGTTTCAAGATGGTTCAAGCAGCGCAGGAAAGTGCTCTTGCCCGACCCCGACGGCCCGATCACGGCGATCACCTCGCCCTTGGCCACCTCGAGCGAGACGCCCTTGAGCACCTCGAGCGCGCCGAAGCGCTTGTGCACGTCCTGCGCGCTGATCATCGGAAAATCATTCATGCTGCGATACTCAAATTTGAACCACAGAGAGCACAGAGGACACGGAGAAAAGCCATTCCTGTAATCCGCGCGACAAAGTCGGACTCTCCGTGCTCTCCGTGTACTCCGTGATTAATTGCAGTTGCCGGATACATCGCCTCACTCATCGTAGACCGCATATTTCTTTTCCAGGTGCGCGAAGCCCAGTGTCAGCACCAGCGTCATCAAGAGATAAAAGGCTGCGGCGACGACGAAGGGGGTGGTCGTGAAATCGCGCTGGACAATGCCGCGCGCCGCGCGCAGCAAGTCGTTCATGGCCAGTACGTAGATCAGCGAAGTGTCCTTGACCAGCGTGATCGTCTCGTTGGAGAGCGGCGGCAGGATGCGCTTGACGACCTGCGGCAGCACGATGCGGCGCATCGTCTGCGGATAGGTCATGCCAAGCACGCGCGCGCCCTCGTACTGGCCGCGATCGATCGACTGGATTCCGGCGCGGAAGATCTCGGCGAAATAAGCGCCATAGTTGAGAACGAAAGCGACGATCGCCGAAGGAAAGTCGGGCAAGCGGATGCCGATCACCGGAACGAAGGGCAGCGCGAAGTAGATGAACAGCATCTGCAGCATCAGCGGCGTGCCGCGCATCAGCCAGATGTAGCCGTTGACCAGGCCGCTGACGACACGAAAACGCGAGATGCGCAGCAGCGCCAAGGCAAGGCCGAGCGGCACCGCCAGCACCAGAGTGATCAGGAAGACCTGCAAAGTCACCGCCGTACCGGCGAGCAGCGGACCGATTATTTGGAAAACGTAGTTCATGCGTTGGTTTTCAAAGACTGGAGAGCAATCTCAAACGTTCAGAAAAATTAGGTCGCCAGCGCCAGGCAAGCGCTGCAAACCCCTCCCGACCTCCCCTTGACAGGGGAAGGCGCGCCTCCCTGACAAGGGGGCTGGGGGGTTCGGTCTTACTTCTTGACGATGTCCTTGCCGAACCACTTGGTCGAAATCGCCGCCGCCGATCCGTCGGCTTTCATGTCGTCGAGCGCCTTCTGCAGCTTGGCCATCAGCTCGGCATCGTCCTTGCGCGTGCCGACGCCGTAGTCTTCGGTGCCGAAATTCTCGTCGAGCACGCGGTAGTCGCCGGGCTTCTTGGCGGTGTAGTAGCGGCCAACCACCTCGTCGACGACCAGCGCGTCGAGGCGACCGGCTGAGAGGTCCATCAGCGCCGTCACGTTGTCGGAAAACTTCTTGAGCTCCTTGAACGACTTGGCGGTCGCCTCGTCCTTGGTGATCGCGTCGATCGCGCTGCTGCCGTCCTGGACGCCGATCACCTTGCCCTTGAGCTGCGCCTTGTTGGCGATCGGCGACTTCTCGAGCACCACGATGATCTGGTGATTCTCGAGATACGGCGTGGTGAACAGGATGTTGGCCTTGCGCTCTTCGGTGATCGTCAGCCCGTTCCACAGCACGTCGACGCGCTTGCCGTTGAGCTCGGCTTCCTTGGCGTTCCAGTCGATCGGCTTGAACGTCACGGCGGCGCCCAGGCGCTTGCCGGCTTCCTTGGCGAGATCGATGTCGAAACCGACGAGCTCGTTCTTCTCGTCGCGGAAACCCATCGGCGGGAAGTTGTCGTCGAGCCCGACGACGATCGCCGCGACCGGCGCCGCAGCCGGCACCGGCGCTGCGGCCGGCGCTTCTTCCTTCTTGCCGCAAGCGGTCAAGAGAACGCCGGCGAGCAACGCGGCGATCAGCAGTGATGATTTCTTGTTCATAGCAGGTCCTGTGAGTAGTGATGAAAAACACAAACCACGAAGAAATACGAGAGAATTAACCACAACGAACACAACGGGCACAACGAGAAGCCAAAATCCACAAGAAATATCTTGCGTCACCTTTGCTTGAAGCCGTGAGCGCTCATCGCTAAGTAAATTCTTCGTATCCCTGGCGGTGAATCCCTGTTCTTCGTTGTGTTCGTTGTGGTTGGATTTGCAGTTTGATCGTACGCCCTTGGCGGCAAATCGCTTTGCGCCTATTTCGCCGCAGCAGGTTGCGGCAGCAGCAGGTTGAGCAGCACGGCGAGAACGCCGCACAGGCTGATTCCCTGCAGCGAGAAACTGCCGATGGTCACGCCGAGGCCGCCGATTCCGGTGACCAGCGTCACCGAGACGATGCACAGATTGCGCGCACTCGAGAGATCGACGCGGCCGTCCATGATCGTCTTGAGGCCGATTCCGGCGATCGAACCGAAGAGCAGCATCATGATGCCGCCCATCACCGGCATCGGAATAGTCTGCAGCAGCGCACCGAACTTGCCGACGAAAGCCATCAGGATGGCGAAGCACGCCGCCCAGGTCATCACCACCGGATTGAAGTTGCGCGTCAGCATCAGCGCGCCGGTGACCTCGCCGTAGGTAGTCACCGGCGGGCCGCCGAACAGGCCGACGATATTGACCGCCAGCCCGTCGCCGAGCAGCGTGCGGTGCAGTCCGGGCGACTCGGTGAAGTCCTTGCCGGTCACCGAGCCGATCGCCAGGATTCCGCCGACGTGTTCGACGATCGGTGCAATCGCCACCGGAATCATGAAGAGAACCGCCGCCAGATTGAACTCGGGCTTGCCGAAGTCGGGAACTGCGAGCCACGCCGCCTGCGTCACCTTCGAAAAATCGACGACACCGAGAAACAGCGAGACGACGTAGCCGACCAGCACGCCGACCAGGATCGGCACCAGTTTCAAGAGTCCCTTGGCGCGGATCGCCGTAAGCATCGTCGCCAGCAGCGAGATAGACGCCACCGCCAGCGCCGTACCATAGGGCACCACCTGCGCATCGCCGGCCTTGCCGGTGGCCATGCTGACCGCCACCTGCGCAAGTCCTAGGCCGATCACCATCACCACCGGGCCGATCACCACCGGCGGCAGCAGGCGATGGATGAAGCCGACGCCGCGCCATTTGACGAGGCCTGCGGCGACGTAATAGAAAAAGCTCGCTGAAGCCAGCGCGCCCATCGTCGCCGGCATTCCCCAGGTCTGCACCGAATAGATCACCGGGGCGATGAAGGCGAAGCTCGAACCGAGGTAGATCGGCACCTGGCGCTTGGTACACAGTTGAAAAACGAGCGTGCCGATGCCGGCGCCGAGCAGCGCCAGACTGGGGTTGAGCCCGGTCAACAAGGGCACCAGCACGGTCGCGCCGAAGGCGACGAAAAGGATCTGCGCGCCCGACAGCGCGGTGCGCCAGACGGGATCGTTGTTTACTGTGCTCATGGGGCGTCCTATTTGGTTCCGAAAATCTTGTCGCCGGCGTCGCCCAGGCCCGGAATGATGTAGCCGATCTCGTTCAAGTGGCTGTCGATCGCCGCGGTGTAGATATCGACGTCGGGGTGCGCCGCCTCGACCGCCTTGATTCCTTCCGGCGCGGCGACCATCACCAGCGCACGAACCTGCTTGCAGCCGTTGCGCTTCAACATGTCGATGGTGGCGATCAGCGAGCCGCCGGTGGCCAGCATCGGGTCGATGATCAGCGCCATGCGTTCGTCGAGCTGGCCGACGAAGCGCTCGAAGTAAGGCTCGGGCATCAACGTCTCGTGGTTGCGCGCCATCCCGACGACGCTGACCTTGGCGCTCGGAATCAAGTCGAGGACGCCGTCGAGCATTCCCAGACCGGCGCGCAGGATCGGCACCACGGAAACCTTCTTGCCCTTGATCTGGTCGATTTCGACCGGTCCGGCCCAGCCCTGGATCACGCAACGCTCGAGTTCGAAATCGCGGCATGCCTCGTAGGTCAGCAGGCGAGCAAGTTCGGCGGTCAGTTCGCGGAATTTCTTGGTGCTGATGTCGACCTCGCGAAGCAGGCCGATTTTGTGCTTGACGAGCGGATGGCGTACTTCGATCACCGACATGGCGTTCTCCGAAAAAGTGGCGATAGGCAAAGACCGCAAGGTTATCGGATTCGGGTCGCCAGCGCACCCAAAACAAGCAAAAGAGACGAAAAAACAGCTAAATTCGCCCCGCCGAGACGATCTCGGCGGGGAAACGCAGTTATTTGATCTTGAGCACGCGGGCGATTTCCGACGCGTAGAGCTTCTGAATTGCGGGTTCGTAGCTGGCCATGAATTTGTCGATGGTCGGCTTGACCGCCGCACGCATGCGCTCGATCTCAGCTGGAGCGACGTCGTTGTACTGCATTCCCGCTGCCTTGAGCTCGGCGACCGCTTGCTGCGCGGCATCGACGCTGACCTTGCGCTGGTAATCGCGAGCTTCGAGCGCCGCTTCGCGCAGAATCTTCTGCTCGGTCTTGGACAGCTTGTCCCAGAACACCTTGCTGATCAGGATGATGTTGGCAGCGTAGACGTGATTGGTCGCGCTGACGTATTTCTGGACTTCAAAGAACTTGTTCGAGCGGATCACGGCGAACGGATTTTCCTGACCGTCGACGGCCTTTGTTTCGAGCGCCGTATAAAGCTCGCTGAAGCTCAGCGGCAGCGGAACGGCTTTCAAGGCCTGGAAGGTTTCAAGGAAGACCGGATTGGGAATGACGCGCAATTTGAGGCCATTGAAATCCTCAAGCTTGGCGATCGGGTGCTTGCTGTTGGTGGTGTTGCGGAAGCCCAGGTCCCAGAAGGCCAGGCCGACCAGCCCCTTGGCCGGAAGCTTCTCGAGCAAGGCGTCGCCGAGCGGACCATCGACCAGCGCAAAACCTTGCGGATAGGTGCTCACGGCGAACGGGAAGTCGATCACGCCAAGATCCTTGACTAGCCCGACGATCGACGTTGTCGCCGGCGATTGCATCTCCTGCGTACCAGCGCGCAACGCTTGGGTCTGTTGCTGTTCGGTACCGAGCATGTTCGACGGGTATTCCTTGACCTTCATCTTGCCGCCGCTCTTGGCAGAAATGATTTCGCCGAATTTCTTGACCCCGGCGCTGACCGGGTGATCCGGGTTGTTGAGGTGACCAAAGCGGATGGTCCGTTCCTGAATTTCCTGGGCTGAAGCGGACGACAAAGGGGCCAGGAAAACGCCCGCAACGAGCAGAGAAAAAATGCTTAACGATCTGGTTTTCATATGAATCTCCAATTGGCTTGCGAAGTTCAAGAGATCGACGATTTGCCTCGACACACTCGCCGATCCGGTTCATATCACACCAACCCTGGGGGTGGCGTGAGGTCGACTCCGGCAGCTCGCGCTGCCCGGAAGCTTGCTGCAACAAACATCGATACGACGGCCAAACCTTGGCGCTGAACTCAGGAAAGCCACTTCATCGGCACCAGCACCAGCGCCGGGAAGAGCACCAGCAGGAACATCAACAGTGTTTCTGCGAGCAGGAATGGCCAGACGCCCTTGACGACGTTGTCCAGTTTCTCCTTCGAGACGCCGGCGACGACGTTGAGTACGGTCCCCACCGGTGGCGTCAGCAGGCCGATGGCGTTGTTCATGATGAACAGCACGCCGAAGTAGATCGGATCGATTCCGGCCTGCTTGACTACCGGCACCAGAATCGGACCGAGGATCAGGATCGTCGGCGTGATGTCGAGCGCAGTGCCGACGACGATCACGATCAGCATGATCACGAACATCAGCAGGATCGGGCTGCCCATGAACGGGTCGAGCATCGCGACCACCTGCGAGGGAATGTCGGCGACCGTGATCAGCCAGGCCGAGACCATGGCACAAGCGACCAGGAACATGATGCAGCTCGATGTCTTGAGCGCCGCCAACGCCAGATACGGCACTTTGCGCAAATCGAGTTCCCGGTAAATGAAGGCGCCGGCGATGAACGAGTAGTAGACGGCGACCGAAGCCGCTTCGGTCGGCGTGAACACGCCGGCCTTCATTCCGCCGATGATCACGAACGGCAGCACCAGCGCCCAGACGCCGTCGCGCAAGGCTTTGAGCAGGCGCTTAAGGTCGAAACGCTGCTTGCGCGAACCCTTGAACTCCTTGCGCGCGACGATCCACCAGGTCGCTGCCAGTACGACGGCCATCATCAGGCCGGGAAAGATTCCGGCGAGAAAGAGCTTGGTGATCGACAGGCCGGTCGTCACGCCGAGAATGACCAGCGGAATCCCTGGCGGGATCACCGGCGCGATGCAGCCCGCCGCAGCGATCAGCCCCGCCGAAGTCGGGACGTTGTATTTGGCGTTGCGCATCATCGGGATCAGCAGCGCCGCGACCGCCGCCGTATCGGCGACGGCTGAACCGGAGATGCTGCCGACGATGACGCAGGCGATCACCCCGACATAGCCCAACCCGCCGCGAACGTGGCCGACCAGCGCGTCGGCGACCTCGACAATGCGCTGCGACAAGCCGCCGGCGTTCATCAGCTCACCGGTCAGCATGAAGAAAGGAACGGCCATCAGCGGATAGTTGTTGGCGCCTTCCATCAAGTTCTGCGCCAGGATTCCGGCGTCGAACATGTTCATCTGAACCATCATCGCCACGGCGCAGATCAGCAGCGAGAAGGCAATCGGCGCGCCGAGCGCCATCGCGCCGAGCAGCGCGATCAAAAAAGTGGCAACAGTCATTGGTTTCTCTCCTTGTTCTTATTCTTCACCGTGCGGAATCAGTTCTTCCCTGGGCATTCGTCCGGTCACTTGCCGCCACAGCGAATGCGCCATGAACAGCGCAATCCCGATGCTGGCGATGAGCAGCGACGACTGGATGATGCCGAGCGGGATGCCGGTGACCGGCGCCATGTCTTCCATTCCCAACTGCACATGCTGCCATGAGCCCTTGACCAGCAGCACGCAGCAGCCGAGCGTCAACAGATCGGCGATGAAACGGCAAACGCGCTGGCCGCGCTCGCCGAGCAGCGCGACGACACTGCTCATTCCCAGGTGGCCGTTATCCTTCATGACGACCAGCGCGCCGATCAGCGTGATCCACATGAACATGAAACGCGACACTTCTTCCGAGAATACGATGCCGTAGTTGAAGACGTAACGCAGCACCACATTGGCGAAGACCAGCGTAACCATCATGATCAGCAGCGCGACCAGCATCCACTCGACGATTTTCATCAGTTTGTTGAAAAAGCTCATTTTTCCCTCCCAAAAAACAGTCATCCCGAATCGAGTCGCCACGCGCATCAGCAGCCCCCCCTCGCCGTTCGCTCCGGGCGAAAGCGTTTTCCAGCCAAAGGATGTCAAGCCGATTTAAGCAACGCGATGTATCGCCAATATGTCGATCCGGGCTCAGCTTGTAACGGCATATGTCGAATCTCGAAATGACACATTCGGATACAAAGCCAAGAGAAATAAGGCTGGATAAACCGGCCGGGAAGACGTTAAATCGCGGCTATGGATGAACAACGGCTGGCTCACATACTGGTGGTCGACGATGATCAGGGGATTCGCGAACTGGTCGGCGACTATCTCCGACAAAACAGTTTTCGCGTCTCGACAGCCGCTGACGGCAAGCAAATGAACGCCGTGCTGGCGGCCAAACTGCCGGTCGATCTGATCGTGCTCGACCTGATGCTGCCCGGCGAGGACGGCTTGTCGATCTTCCACCGGCTGCGCAGCGAAATCCGCCCGCCGATTCCGGTCTTGATGCTGACCGCGCGCTCGGACGATGTCGACCGCATCATCGGCCTTGAACTTGGCGCCGATGATTACCTGACCAAGCCCTTCGTGCCGCGCGAACTGGTCGCCCGCATCCGCGCCGTGTTGCGCCGGGTGCGCATGTTGCCGCCGTCGGCGGCGAGCGAATCGACGTGCCGCACGGCGTATTTCGGCGACTGGCGGCTCGACCTGCTGCAGCGCAATCTGATCCATGAGAATGGCGTGGTGACGCCGCTGGGCGGCGCCGAATATGGCTTGCTGCGCCTGTTCCTCGACCATCCACAGCACATCCTGAGCCGCGACCAGTTGCTGACGCAACTGGCGCACCGTGAGTTCGAGATCGAGGACCGCTCGATCGACCTGCGCGTCAGTCGCCTGCGCCGGCGCCTCGGCGATCACGCGCGCGATCCGCGCTACATCCGCACCGTGCGCAATGAAGGCTACGTTTTCGCCCAGCCGGTTCATTACGAGGGCTAATCATGTTCCGCTCGCTCTCGGCGCGCCTCTTCGCTATCCTGACCATCGGCCTGGGCGCCATCCAGGTCATCAGCTTCATCGCCTTCATGAATTTTCGCGGCCAGGAGATCAAGGAGCAGATGACGCGCTTCCTCGGCGCCGATCTGTCGTTCGCCTATGACTTCATGCGCTCGCTGCCGCACGAACAGCGGCTGGAGTGGCTGGCCCGCCTCAACCAGGGTTTCCATTACCGCTTCTCGCTGGAGCCGGCCAAGGCACAGCGCGATGACTTTCAAACGGCCGACCCGAACCTCGCCACCTTGACGGCGATCCTCAAGGCCGATCTACCGCCCGAAGCCAAGCTGTCGTTCCGACTGCCGCAGGGTGTGCCGCCGTCGGTTCGCGAAAAATCGATCCAGGCGGTGTTGGCGATCGATCAGGACGAATCGCTGGTGCTGCACCTGTTCGACCCGTTCAGCATGCCGTCCGAGGGGTCGTTGTTGCTCTACCTGGGCGTCGTCCTGCTCGCTGTCAGTCCATTCGTGTGGTGGGCGGTCCATCTATCGACCAGGCCGATCGACCGGATGCTGGTCACCATCGAGCAGTTCGGCCGCAACCTCAATTCGCCTCCGGTTCCCGAATCCGGCCCCGAGGAACTGCAAAAGGCGGCTAAAACCGTCAATGCCATGCGCGAGCGCATCGTCCAGCACATCGAAGAACGCACCCAGATTCTTGCCGCCATTGCCCACGATTTGAAGACCCCGCTGACCCGCCTTCGTTTGCGTGCCGAAGCGGTGGAAAACAGCGTGCAGCGCGAACGGATCGTCAGCGAAGTCGAATACATGGCGAACCTGGTCACCGAGGGCCTCGACTACGCGCGCAGCGCGCATCTGTGCGAGGCGACCAGCCTCATCGAAGTCAATCACTGGCTCGAAGGCATGGTCGACGACATCCAGGACGGCGGCGCGAGGTGCATCCTGTCCGGCCAGGCACTCACCCCTTACCGCGGCGCACTGCGCGCGCTGACGCGGGCGATGCAGAACCTGATCGAGAACGCGCTCAAGTTCGGTAGCGAGGCCGAAATCCGGATCGACGACTCGACCGAACGCCTGTTGATCCGGGTTCTCGACAATGGGCCGGGCTTGAGCGATGCGCTGCTCGAAAAAGTCTTCGACCCGTTTTTCCGCGCTGAAATGTCGCGCAATCGCGATACCGGCGGCAGCGGCCTGGGCCTCAGCATTGCCCGCAATATCGTGCACGCCCACGGCGGCGATATTCATCTGGCCAACCGTGAGGATGGCGGGCTCGAAGTGCGCGTCGAGCTGCCGCGCCATCCCGCCGGTTGGCACGGCGCCAAACTGTAAGTCCGCCCCCGCTCAGCAATCAGGCCGGTTGATACGCGCCGTCGGCGAACAGCGCGACGCGATCGACCGGCAGCGGCGTCCACCTTTCGTTGTCGGTGAGCGGCAGCGTGGCGACCAGCACGACGCGGTCGTCGGGCGAAGTGACTTCGTTGAAATCGACCGCGACGTCCTGGTCCTTGAGATGAGCGACAGCGAACGGCGCCTGGCGAACGAGGTAGTGCAGCTCGGTCGAGCGGTGCGCAAACAGGCAGTCGCCGTTCGACAGCAGGAAATTGAACGTGCCGTGCGGCCGCACCTGCGCCGCGAAGTCTTCGAGCGCGTCGCGCAGCGCGCTGCGTTCGGGCGCCCCGCCAGGAAAGCGCTGGCGCAGCGTCTGCAGCAGCGCGCAGAAAACCAGCTCGCTGTCGGTCTGGCCAACCGGCAGCACGCTGCCGTCAAGCGCTGGCGCATAGTCCTTGAGGTTGCCGTTATGCGCGAAGATCCAGTAGCGCCCCCACAATTCGCGCATGAACGGATGGGTGTTTTCGAGGCCGACCGGCCCCTGCGTCGCCTTGCGGATGTGCGCGATGACGTTGAGCGAACGGATCGGATAATGGCGCACCAGTTCGGCGACCGGCGACTCGCAAGACGGCTGTGGATCGAGGAAGACGCGAACACCGCGCCCCTCGAAAAAAGCGATTCCCCAACCATCGCGATGCACGTCGGTCGCCCCGCCGCGCGCCTGGAAACCCGTGAAGGAAAAGCAGATGTCGGTCGGGACGTTGCAGTTCATCCCCAGCAACTCGCACATAGCGTCAACTCCAGCAGGTGGTTCTGCGCATTATTGGCCCCCCTGGCCGCACTCTGAAACCCTTGGAAAAACTCGGAGAACGGTCAGATCTGCGCCAACGCGTTTTCGATGTCAGCGCGCAGGTCAACGACGTCTTCGATGCCGACCGACAGGCGAACCAGCGAATCGCTGATGCCGATTCTCTGACGCACTTCGGCGGGAACGCTGGCGTGGGTCATGATCGCCGGGTGCTCGATCAGGCTTTCGACGCCGCCCAGGCTCTCGCCCAGCGTGATCAGTTCGCACGCTTCGAGAAAGCGCACGGTACCGGCCAGGTCGCAGTCAAGCTCGAACGAGATCATTCCGCCAAAGCGGCCGTTCATCTGGCGCTTGGCGAGTTCGTGCTGCGGATGCGAAGGCAGGCCGGGGTAGCTGACGCGGCGGACCTTGGCTTGCGCTTCGAGCCAGCCGGCGAGTTCGAGCGCGCTGGCGCAGTGCCGCTGCATGCGCAGGTCAAGCGTCTTGATGCCGCGCAACACGAGATAGCTGTCGAACGGACCGGCGATGCTGCCGATCGCGTTATGCAGGAAAGCGAGCTTCTCGGCGAGCTCGGCATTGCGCGCATCGCTGCTGACGACTGCGACGCCGCCGATGACGTCGGAGTGGCCGTTGAGGTACTTGGTCGTCGAGTGGATCACGACGTCGAAGCCGGACTCGAGCGGCCGCTGGATCCAGGGCGTCGCGAAGGTGTTGTCGGCAACCGCAATGAGCTGGTGCTGGCGACAGAAAGCGGCCAGCGCGTCAAGGTCGGCGAGCTTGAGCAGCGGATTGGTCGGCGTCTCGACGACGATCATTCGCGTTTCCGGGCGCAGCGCGGCAGCCAGCGCCGCGGGGTCGGCCAGGTCGACGTAGCTGAACGACAGCCCCGCGCTGCGCAGGCGAACTTTGTCCATCAGGCGGTAGGTGCCGCCGTAGAGGTCGTCGCCGGCGATCACATGGGCGCCGGAATCGAGCAGTTCGAGCACGGTGGCGATGGCCGCCATGCCGGAAGCAAAAGCAAAGCCCTGGGCGCCGCTTTCCAGATCGGCAACGCAGCGTTCGAGCGCCCAGCGCGTCGGATTGTGCGAACGCCCGTAGTCGAGACCCTGATGCACGCCGGGGCTCGAGTGGACATAGGTCGAATTGGCGTAGATCGGCACAGCGACAGCGCCGGTGCTCGGATCGGGTGACTGGCCGGCGTGAATGACGCGGGTGGCGAAACCATGACGGGGCGCGCTCAAAGAAGGGTCGGTCATGCTTTTTTCCGTAAGTGTTAAGAAGAAGGCCACCCATCGCCAAAGGGAAAAGCCGCCGACAAGAATAGCAGATCAGTCACGATGATTGAACGCTGGCACTCATCTTGCTGTCAGTACGGGGGAACACCGCTCACCGGAGACCCTCATGGACTGCAACGAACTTCTTCTACTGCTGACGCTGGGCGCCGTGGCGCCCTACCTGGCCGAGGCGGCAAGCAGTTGGCTCGCGTGCCCCGGAAGGCACAAAACCGGTGCGCATGCACCACGCGGGGCGCGCTGCGGCAACAGGCCAACCAACGACTAGACCGGCGCAGAGTGAATCGGCAGGGCTCAGTCGCGCAGCGGGTTGCTCACCTGCAGCAGGTCGACGCCGAGGACTAGGGCCCTTTCGCGCCGCGCCGTCGTATCGGCGCCCTCGATCATCACCTGCGCGCCAAGCTCGTGCAGCCGGTCGACCAGACGTTCCGGCTGAGGCGTCGCAGCCAGTAGCAGCGGATCGAGCTTGACGATTGCCGGATCGATCTCGTGCAGCAGCGCGAAGTTGACTTCGCGCCGACCGAAGCGGCCGACCGCAATACCGTAACCGCGTGACTTGTAATTGGCGATCGCTCCAACCAGTTGGGCTTGGTCATCGACGCCGTCGATCTCGATCTCCAGCGTGATCTGCGCCGGCATCAGCCCACAGGTGCGCAACACTTCCTCGAAAGCCAGACCGTGATCGGCACTGACGCTGGCGACGTGGCGCGGATGCACGCGCAGCAACAGGGTCCCGCGCGAACGGCGCTGCGAATAGATCAGATAATTGAGCGCGTGCAGCGTACGCACCAGCCGGTCAAGATAGGAGAACTCACCGTCGTCGCTCGGCAACACGAACACCGCGTCGGTTTCGAGCAACTGACGATTGGTGATCCCGAAAGCGTTGAGGCCGGCCGCGTGGCCATGCAGTTCGCCATCGGCGATGGCGACGATCGGCGAATAGAAGGACTCGAGGCGCAGTTTGGCAAAATGCACATACACTTGACCGTTTTCGGCAACGAAAGGCGTGGCCGAGCGCCCCCCGGAGCCGGTCGGCGCTTTCTGGGCGTTGAGGTAGCGGACAAAGTCGGACAGCGGCATGGCAGGGCCTTGATCAGGGTTGTGCGATAAGCATCAGCAGGCAAGGCATCTATGGTAAGCGAATCGACCGCGCATCGGAACGAACTTTTCTTGCGTTGCTTATTTTTACAAGACGCGGCGGGTCAACGATTTCCCGCGAAACTTATTCGCTGCGCTGCTATCAATATGAAAAATAAGTCCTTGGTCGCGGCAGGTGCGGCTGATAGATTGAATGGCTAGCGCGATTGAGTTTTTTCCGAGCGCCCATCATTCCGACCCGAACCTCACAGGAGAATCAACATGAGCATCGCCAATAGCGTCACCGAACTGATCGGCAACACCCCGCTGGTACGCATCAACCGCATCAACGACGGCGCCGGTGCGACGATCGCCGCCAAGCTTGAGTTCTTCAACCCGGCGCACAGCGTCAAGGACCGCATCGGCGAAGCGATGATCGCTGCCGCCGAAGCGGCCGGGCAGATCAAGCCAGACACCATCCTGGTCGAGCCGACCAGCGGCAACACCGGCATCGCGCTGGCGATGGTCGCCGCAGCACGCGGCTACAAGATCGTGCTGACCATGCCGGAAACCATGAGTCGCGAAAGACGCGCGCTGCTGCGCGGCTACGGCGCCGAGCTGATCCTGACTCCGGGGTCCGACGGCATGGGCGGCGCCATCAAGAAAGCCGAGGAGCTCGCCGCATCCGACCCGCGCTACCTGCTGCTGCAGCAGTTCAACAACCCGGCCAACCCGGAAATCCACCGCCGCACGACCGCCGAGGAAATCTGGCGCGATACCGAGGGCAAGGTAGACATCTTGATCTCGGGCGTCGGCACCGGCGGAACGATCACCGGCGTCGCTGAAGTGCTCAAGGCGAAGAAGCCCTCGTTCAAGGCCATCGCCGTCGAGCCCGACAGCTCGCCGGTGCTCTCGGGCGGCGCCAAGGGGCCGCACCCGATTCAGGGAATCGGCGCCGGTTTCGTTCCCAAGGTGCTCAACACGCAAATCTACGACGAGGTGATCCGCGTCAAGGCCGACGACGCCTTCGCCTACGCGCGCCGCGCGGCGCGTGAAGAGGGGCTGCTCGTCGGCATCTCGTCGGGCGCCGCGTTGTGGGCCGCCGTAGAGGTCGCCAAGCGTCCCGAGAATGCCGGCAAGCTGATCGTCGTAATCATCCCGTCGTTCGGCGAGCGCTACCTGTCGACACCGCTGTTCGCCGGGCTGGTCGATTAGCTTTCTCAAACAAGCGGGCGCAGCGCTGGCGTGCTGCGCCCGTTTTTTGTCCACCGCGCGGCGAGCAGCGAGCCGGCACCTGCTGATTGGCGCGAATTTGCGTTTACCGCTACGATTCCCCGGTCAGCACATTCGAGGCTCGAAAACGCATGAACACAGAAAATCGAAGCAGGACATCAGCACCGGGAAAATCGACGGCCAAGGTCCTGACGACGGCGCGCAGCGTCTGCCCACACGATTGTCCGAGTGTCTGCGCACTCGACGTCGAGCTGCTCACTCCTGAACGCATCGGTCGCGTACGTGGCTCGCACCAGCCTTACACCGACGGCGTGATCTGCGCCAAGGTCGCGCGCTACGCCGAGCGCGTGCACCACCCCGAGCGCTTGCTGAATCCGCTGCGCCGGGTCGGCCGCAAGGGCAGCGCGCAGTTCGAGGCGATTCCCTGGGATGACGCGCTCGACCTCGTCGCCGAGAATTTCCAGGCCGCCATGGCGCGCCACGGTGCAGAAACCGTCTGGCCCTACCACTACGCGGGAACCATGGGTCTGGTGCAACGCGGCGCCATTCGCCGCCTCGGCCATCTGGCCGGCTGGTCGCGCCAGCGCGAGACCTTCTGCGTCGCTCTGGCCGATGCCGGCTGGCTCGCCGGCGTCGGCGCCAAGCGCGGCGTCGATGCGCGCGAAGTCGTCGATTCCGATCTGATCGTCGTGTGGGGCGGCAACCCGGTGCACACCCAGATCAACTTCATGCACTGGACGCAAAAAGCGCGGCGCGAACGTAACGCCAAGCTGGTCGTCATCGACCCCTATCGCACCGCAACCGCCGAGAAAGCCGACCTGCATCTGGCGCTCAAGCCGGGAACCGACGGTGCGCTGGCCTGCGCGGTGATGCACGTGCTGCTCGCCGAAGGACTCGCCGACCGCGACTACCTTTCGCGTCACACCGATTTTTCCGAGCGCGTCGAGCGCCACCTGGCGAGCCGCACGCCGCAATGGGCGGCTCCGATCACCGGGCTCTCGGTCGAGCAAATCGTCGCTTTCGCACGCCTCTACGGTTCGACCCAGCGCAGTTACCTGCGCGTCGGCTACGGCTTCACGCGCCAGCGCAACGGCTCGGCGGCGATGCACGCGGTGAGCTGCCTGCCTGCCGTTTCCGGCGCCTGGGCGCATCCCGGCGGCGGTGCGCTCTACGGTAATGGGGGTCTCTACGGGCTGAAGACCGATTTTCTGCGCGGGCTCGACGGCGCAGTGGCGACCACGCGCCAGCTCGACATGGGGCGGATCGGCGCCGTTCTCGCCGGCGATCCGCGCGATCTCGCCGACGGCCCGCCGGTCAGCGCGCTCTTGATCCAGAGCACCAATCCAGCGGTGGTCGCGCCGGACAGTTCGGCGGTACGTCGCGGCCTTATGCGCGACGATCTGTTCACCTGCGTTCACGAGCAGTTCATGACCGATACCGCCAAGCTCGCCGACGTCGTTCTGCCGGCCACCACTTTTCTCGAACACGACGACCTCTACCAGGCCTCGGGCCACACCTTCCTGCAGGCGGCGCGTGCGGCGATCCCGGCGCCCGGGCAATGCCGTTCCAACCACCTATACATCGGCCAGCTCGCGCAGCGGCTGGGGATTAGCCACCCGGCCTTCGCCATGGAAGAATGGTCGCTGATCGACCGCCTGCTCGTCGATTCGGGCCGACCGGGCGCCGACCAATTGCTCGAAAAAGGCTGGATCGATTGCGCGCTGTCCTTCGAAAAGGCGCACTTCCTCGACGGTTTCGCTCATCCCGACGGCCGCTTCCGCTTCGTGCCAGACTGGCAAGCTCTGGGCGAAGGCCACGCGGTGATGATGCCGCTACCCGATCACCTCGAGGTCATCGACGTGGCAACCCCGGACAAGCCCTTCCGGCTGGTCGCCGCGCCGGCGCGCAATTTCCTCAACACCACCTTTACCGAAACCACGACTTCGCGCGACAAGGAAAAACGCCCGACCGTACTGATCCACCCGACGGTCTGTGCGCAACTTGGCATCACCGACGGCGACCTCGTTCGCATTGGCAACGAACAGGGCTCGGTGCTGCTGCACGCCAAACCTTTCGACGGCCTGCAGCAAACCACGCTGGTCGTCGAAAGCCAATGGCCAAACGACGCCTTCATCGAAGGCATCGGCATTAACACGCTGGTCAGCGCCGAGCCGGGCTTTCCGGCGGCGGGAGCGGCGTATCACGACACGGCCGTCTGGCTGCGCCAGACGGCAGCGCCCGGCGCCGCTCTTCCCGGCACACTACGAACAGGAGACTTGACATGAACAAGACGACGATTACCGACTTCGAGCTGCCATCAACCGGCGGCACGCCGTTCAGGCTTTCGGAACAGGCCGGCAAGACGCTGGTCGTCTATTTCTACCCCAAGGACAGCACGCCGGGTTGCACCACCGAGGCGCAGCAGTTTCGCGACCTCTACCCCGAATTTGTCGCTGCCGGCTGCGTGGTCGTCGGCGTTTCGCGCGACAGCCTGCGCTCGCACGAGAATTTCAAGGCCAAGCAGGATCTGCCCTTCGAGCTGCTGTCCGATACCGATGAAGCGCTGTGCACGCAGTTCGCCGTCATCAAACAGAAAACAATGTATGGCAAACAGGTGCAGGGCATCGAGCGCAGCACTTTCGTCATCGACGGTGAGCACACGCTACGGCGCGAATGGCGCGCCATCAAGGCACCGGGCCATGCCCAGGAGGTGCTCGATTTCGTCAGGACGCAGTGACGCGCGACCGCCCGCCACCGTCGCGCAAGAGTTTTCCCGCCACACGCAAGTTTGAATAATTATTCCAACAGGAGACAGACGATCCATGGTTCACCCGACTGCAAGCCGCGCCAAGCCGACCGCCGCCCCGCTGACCAAGCTCTTCATTCTCGACACCAACGTCCTGCTGCACGACCCGACCAGCGTCTACCGTTTCGAGGAGCACGACGTCTTCCTGCCGATCATGACGCTCGAAGAGCTCGACAACAACAAGACGGGTCTCTCGGAAGTCTCGCGCAATGCACGGCAGGTCACGCGAACGCTCGACGAGATCGTCAGCGGCCACAGCGAGGCGATCGACAACGGCATCGCGCTCGCCGGCCCGTCGCACAAGCTGGCGAGCGGACGGCTGTTCCTGCAGACCGAGGCCATTTCGAGCGAGCTGCCGACCGGTCTGCCGACCGCCAAGGCCGACAACCAGATCCTCGCCGTGGTCATCCACCTGCAGCGCAAGAACCCGGCGCGCGCAGTGATCCTGGTGTCGAAAGACATCAATATGCGAATCAAGGCCTGCGCACTCGGACTCGAAGCACAGGACTACTTCAACGACAAGGTACTCGAAGACACCGACTTGCTCTATACGGGGATCACCGAACTACCGGCCAACTTCTGGGACAAGCACGGCCAGGGGATGGAATCGTGGAAGCGCGAAAGCCGCACGCTCTATCGCGTCAAGGGGCCGCTGTGTCCCAAACTGCTGGTCAATGAGTTCATCTACCAGGAAGGCGAGCAGCCGCTCTACGCCATCGTCCGCGAAGTGTCGGGCAAGACCGCGCAGTTCGAGACGCTGACCGACTATACGCATCTCAAACACAGCGTCTGGGGAATCGCCGCGCGCAACCGCGAGCAAAACTTCGCACTCAATCTGCTGATGGACCCCGAAGTCGATTTCGTCACCCTGCTCGGCCAGGCCGGCACCGGCAAGACGCTGCTGACGCTCGCCGCGGCGCTGACCCAGGTGCTCGACACCCGGCGCTACTCGGAAATCATCATGACCCGGGTCACCGTTCCGGTCGGCGAAGACATCGGATTCCTGCCGGGAACCGAGGAGGAAAAGATGGGGCCGTGGATGGGCGCGCTTGAGGACAACCTCGAAGTGCTCACCAAGGGAAGCGTTGACGGCAGCGACGGCGGCGAGTGGGGCCGCGCGGCGACCAACGACCTGGTGCGCAACAAGATCAAGATCAAGTCGCTCAACTTCATGCGCGGGCGAACCTTCCTCAACAAGTTTCTGATCATCGACGAAGCGCAGAACCTGACGCCCAAACAGATGAAAACGCTGATCACCCGCGCCGGCCCCGGAACCAAGGTGGTGTGCATGGGCAATATCGCGCAGATCGATACGCCTTACCTGACCGAGGGCAGTTCCGGACTGACCTATGTCGTCGACCGTTTCAAGGGCTGGCCGCACTCCGGCCACGTCACGCTGCAACGCGGCGAGCGCTCGCGCCTCGCCGACTACGCCGCCGAGGTGTTATAATTTTTTTCCCTATCGAGCCGTGTCCTGTGACGCGGCTCGGTCGTTTTCACCATCCGATCCGTAACGAATGGATCCACCACATTCCGGAGAGTCGATTGAAACGACGAGACTTCCTCGCTGCCTCGGCAGTCCTCTCTCTGCTGGCCACTGCGCCAGCAAACGCGGCAAAGAAAGCCGTCGCCAAACCCGCAGTCAAAAAAGCGCCGGCCAAATCGCCGGCCAAGCCGGCCGCCAAGGCGGCCACCAAAACGCCGCCGGTATCGACCGACAGTGAAACACCGGAAATGCCGAGCGCCGAAACGCGCAACGTCATCAGTCTGCCGGACGAGCCGGACAAGTGGCGAACCTACGACATCCGCTCGACGATAACGCTCAACAAGGTCAGCGGCAAAGCCCGACTGTGGCTGCCGCTGGCGCAGTACAAGGACACCCTGTGGGAGCGCTCGCTGGGCCACAGCTGGCAGGGCAATTTCGAGAGCGCCGGAATCTACCGCGACCCGGTCGCCGAAATGGAAGTTTTTTACGCCGACTGGAGCGAAGGCGTCACCGAACCGCAACTGCAGATCGTCAGCCAGATCGCGACGCAGGATCGTCATTTCGACATCACGCGCCGTGGCGCGGTGGCCGAACGTACCGAAGTGCTGCGCCGCTGCCTGCATTCGACCGATTCAGTACCGCTTGACGGCATCGTTCGCAAAACCGCAGAACGCGCGATCGGGCGCGTCAAGGACCCGGTCGCCCAGGGCAAGGCGATCTACGAATGGGTCGTTGAGAATTGCCTCTTCGATCCACAACCCAAAGGCGTCGGCAGCGTCAATATCGGCCAGATGCTCGAAAGCGGCAACTTGAGTGGCCGCAGTGCCGACATCGCGCTACTCTTCGTCGGCCTGTGCCGCGCCATCGGCATTCCAGCGCGCCCGGTCTTCGGCCTGCGCATGGACAGTTCGCGACTCTTTGGCAGCCTTGGCGTCAGCGGCAACCTCGCCGCTGCACAACATTGCCGCGCCGAGTTCTACACCCCGGGCTACGGCTGGATTCCGGTCGATCCGTCCGACGTGCGCCGGGCCATCCGCGAAGAGCATTTGAGCAGCGGCGACCCCAAGCTCACCGTACTCAAGAAACTGCTGTTCGGTTTCTGGGAAATGAACTGGATCAGTTTCAACGCCGCCCAGGACGTCAGCCTGCGCGGCTCGTCAGGCAAGACGCTGCCGTTCCTGGTTTATCCGCAGGTCGAGACTGCCGAAGGCCAATTCGACAGCAGGGACAACCGGCTGAGCTATCAGGTCAATGCCAGCCGCGCCGATTGACCGGTTTCCGAGTAGCCGACTAGGGCCTGACGATCACCTTCATCAGACCCGGTTCGCCCTGGTACAAACGCTCGAACCACGTCGCCGCTTCCGCGAGCGGCACCACGGCTGACATCATTTCGTCGACCTTGACCCGCCCGCTGGCGATCATGTCGAGACAAGCCGGATATTCCCCGGCCGAAGCGCACGAACCGACCAGCGTGATTTGGCGGGTGACGAGCACCCGCAGCGGTATCTCAACTTTTTCCGCAAGATTGCCGATGACGCTGATCTTGCCGCCCTTGCGCACCGAATTGATCGCCAGATTGATCGTCGGCGTAATCCCGACGACCTCGATCGCCAGATCGGCGCCGCGACCGTGAGTCAGGCTCCGGATCGTCTCGACGATGTCAACGGCGTCGGACTTGAGCGCATGATCGGTGCCGAACTTCAAGGCCAGGTCGAGACGCGACTGGTCCAGATCGACCGCGATGATCTTGCCACAGCCTTTTATGCGCAAGGCCTGAACGACAAACAGGCCGATCATCCCGCAACCGACGACGACAGCGCTGTCGTTGATTTCGCAGGGAACGAGACTGACCGCGTGAAAGGCCACCGAAACCGGCTCGGTCATTGCGGCTTGCTCAAAGCTCAGCCCTTCGGGCAGGCGATAGAGCGTCGACTGGGGAACTGCCACGTACTCGGCGAAAGCGCCGTGCTGCCGGTATTCGTCGCATGAGACGCCGAGCACCTTGCGATAGTCGCTGAGGTTGAAGACGCCTTTTTGCGAATAAAAGTCCGGCCGGGTGACGACCGTCGAGTCGAAGGTGACGCGGTCACCGACGCGCCATTCGCTGACCGCGCTGCCGATACGCTCGATCACGCCCGAAGCTTCGTGCCCCATGATGATCGGCGGAATCCGGCGCCCGGTGCTGCCGTCGATACCATGCACGTCGCTGCCGCAGATACCGCAGGCCTTGACCTCGATCAGGACGTCGTCGGGGCCGACCTCCGGCAGCGCGACATCTTCATACGAAAAATGCTTGTATTCCTTTAAAACGAGGGCTTTCACAGAGGTTCTCCTGGCGTTATTTGAGCGGCACCGAGGTATGCGTGCTGTAGTCGAGATCAGAGGGTTCGGGTTTGAGCGGGAATTTGACCGGGGCGTTGGTCTTTTGCGAGCGATAAATCGCGGTGAAAATTTCAACCGTCTTGCGCCCGTCGTCGCCGGTGACCAGCGGCTCGCGGCTCTCGCTGATGGCGCGCAGGAAATCGCTGATCTGCAGTTGGAAATAATGCTCCATTGCATTGTCCAAACCATTGAAAAGATCGCTATCCTCCTGCTGCCAGCGCGCCAACATGGCTTCTTCGCCGGGCACCGTCCATAGATCGTTGATCGGCGGCTCCTGAATCGACGACATCCCGGCGATGAACATCGCCCCGCCGTCGGTTTGCACGCCGACCGACGCCCCGTTTTGCCCATGGACGTGGACCTTGCCGTAGAGGCCCGGCTTCTGCGAGTTGCTGACGACGATGTTACCCAACGCGCCGCTGCGGAAGCGGATCACCGCGACCGCCGAATCTTCCACTTCGATGTAGGGATGGTTGAGATTCGACCAGACGCCAAACAGCTCATCGATCGGCCCCATCAACCACTGCAGCAAATCCAGCTGATGCGGCGCCTGATTGACCAGGACGCCGCCGCCTTCGGCACGCCACTGACCACGCCAGGGATCGCTTTCGTAGTATTTCTGATCGCGCCAGCCGAGCATCAAGACGGTGCCAAGCGCGGGTTTGCCGATTTTTCCTTCGTCGATGGCCCGGCGCACCCGTTGAACGGGGGAATAAAAACGGCGCTGGCAGACGACGCCGATCTTGACTTTGGATCGCTTCGCTGCGGCCAGCATCGCGTCGCAGTCCTGCAAAGTGGACGCCATCGGTTTTTCGACCAGCACGTGGGCGCCCGCTTCGGCAGCCGTGACCGCCGCAGCGCAGTGCGCCGGATGCGGCGTGCACACGATGACCGCTTCGACGCCGGCGGAGGCGATCATTTCGCGGATGTCGAAAAAACCCCGGACGCCGTATTTCTCGCCGTATTGCTTGGCTTTTTCCGGACTGCGACTGTAGACGGCGACGAACTGCGCCTCGGGTGCCTTTTTTAACGCCGCAGCGTGCAGATCACTGACTTTTCCGCAGCCGATGATCGCGACCTTTACTTTCTCCATGCTCGATTCTCCGTATCTACCAAAACAACTCTCTATTTAAATTTTCCGGGATGCAAACCTATTTGATCACGCCCGGCTGCCAGGACGAGAAAGCCCGCGCAAGCCGATCCTGGATCGGCCTCGCGATTACCTTAACACCACCCCGCCCACTGCAGCGACTCGAGGTCACCGTCAGCGGGAGGAAAGCGTTTCAATGCCTACTTGATGAACCAGCCGAGCGGCACCAGCGTGATCGACGGAAAGACGACCAGCAGCAGCAGCACGATCAACTCCACCAGCACCAGCGGCCACAATTTCTTGACCAGTTCGCCGAGGGTGATGTTGGCGACGCCGCAACCGACGTAGAGCACAGTCCCGACAGGCGGCGTAATCAGACCGATCACCAGATTGAGCGTCATGATCACGCCGAAATAAACCGGATCGATGCCGACGCTCTTGACCAAGGGAACGAAGATCGGCGCAAAAATGAGCATCGCCGGAACCAGGTCCATGACCATGCCTAGAAAAACCAGAAATACGTTGATCACCATCATCAACATCAGCGGCGAATCGGAGAAGCCCGACAGCGCGCTGGCGATAGCATGCGGCACGCCGGCGGTGGATACGACCCAGGCGGCGCTGGTCGCCGTCGCCGCGACGAGCAGCACCATTCCGGTCGTTTTCGCTGTGGATACCAGCACGTGGGAGATGTCCCTGAAATTCAGTTCTTTGTAAATAAACAGGGAAATGAACAGTGCGTAGATCACCGCGACACAACCGGCTTCAGTCGGCGTAAACACGCCGAAGCGAATTCCTCCGATGATGATGACTGGCATGAACAAGGCGAAAATGGCATTTTTGAGAGCAACCAACAGTTCTGCCGATGTCGCCTTTTTCCCGACCGGAAAGTTCTCTTTCTTGGACAGGTAGTACCAGAAGGAAATCAGCGATCCCGACAAGATCAGGCCGGGAACGATGCCGGCCATGAACAACCGGCCGATCGAGACCTGGCCGGCGACGCCGTAGAGGATGAAGGGGATGCTCGGCGGGATGATCGGCGCGATCATCGCCGAGGCGCAGATCAGCGCCGTCGACAGCGCGCGGTTATAGCCCATCTGCACCATCATCGGAATCAGGATGGCACCGAGCGCTGCCGCGTCGGCGACCGCAGACCCCGACAATCCCGCGAAAATGGTGCTGGCGATGATGACGACGTAGCCCAGGCCGCCGCGAACGTGGCCGACCAGACTGGCGACGAACAGCACGATTCGGCGCGAGATCCCGCCGTAGCTCATGATTTCGCCAGCCAGGATGAAGAAGGGAATGGCCAGCAGCGTAAAACTGTTGGCGCCAAATACCACCGACTGGGCGATCAGCGTCGCGTCGAAATTGTCGATGGCGACCAACAAGGAAACCGCGACCAGGACCAGCGTGTAGGCGATCGGAACGCCGATCGCCAGGAACCCGAATAACGAGACTATGAAGACAAAAATCAGCGTGAGACTATCCATCGTTATTGCTCCTTACCGGCAGGCGTGTAGAGGCTCATGGGAATTTCTTTCAAGGTTTGAATTGATACCGCATCAGTACGTTCTTAACTGCACTTCTGGCGGTCAGTCAGCCTTTAGCCCCTTGTAGGTGTGATAGAGGGTGATGAATATAATGGCGACGGCAAAAACAACCAGCGATACCGCGACGTACGAGAACGGAAGCTCGGTGGCCGCGCTGACGTTGCGCTGAGAGACTTCGACGACGGTCAGGCCGCCATGGATCAGGACCCCCATGGCAAACAACACGCAGACGTTGGCGACGACCATGAATACTTTCTGCATCCTGGTCGACAGCCTGCTGGTCAGCAGATCGACCTTGATGTGCAGACCCTGCAATGCCGCCAGGATCGCGCCGAGAAAGATCACCCAGACGAACAGGTTGACCGCCACCTCTTCGCTCCAGGTCAAACCAGTGTTAAGCAGATAACGCATTGCCACATTGACGAAGACCAGAAGAACGATCACCCCCATCGCCGAAGCGGTAACAAAAGCCAGAAATTTATCTAAGACGCGAAGCATTGACCCACTCCTTAAGAAAACGGCCCCCGAACGCTGCCCGCAAGGCGTCTGGCGCGGTTAGGCAAACCGCCTCCCGCACCAGACCGCTGCAGTCTCTATTTCACCTTGGCGATTTCAGCCATGATCTTGTCGAGCCGATCCTTACCGATGTCGTTGGCGAATTTCTCGTAAATTTCCTTCGAAGACGCCTTGAATTTCTCGACTTCCGCCGGCGGGAGCACGTTGAGAACGATCCCTTTCTTCACCATCAAATCGAGGTACTTGGTGTTGAATTCGCGATTGACCTTGCGCTCATAGGCCTTAGTATCTTCGGCGACCCTCTGCACCAGTGTGCGATCGGCGGGCGTCAGCTTGTCCCATGTTTTCTGGCCGATCAACAGCACGAATGGCGAATAAAAATGCTTGGTGATGGTCAGGTATTTTTGCGCCTCATAGAACCCGGCGTCGTAAATCAGCGTATTGGGATTCTCCTGCCCATCGATGACCTTTTGCTCGAGCGCAGTGAACACTTCGTTGAACGGCAAGGGAACCGGATTGGCCCCCCATTTCTTGAACGAATCCAGGTGGATCGGGTTCTGCATGGTGCGGATCTTCAGGCCCTTGAGGTCTTCCGGGGTATTGATCGGCCGCTTGCTGTTGGTGATGTTGCGGAATCCGTTTTCCCAATAGACCAAGCCGATCAGTCCCGTGCCCTTGAGCGTCTGCAAAACTTCCTGTCCAGCCGGGCCATCGAGCACAGTGTCGGCGATCTTCTCACTGGTAAACAGGAAAGGCAGGTCGAAGACCAGGAAAGTTTTCGTCGTGTTGGCGATCGGCGCGGTCGAGGTGACCATCATGTCGAGCGACCCCATTTTCAGCGAATCCATCATCGACTGGTCGTTGCCCATCTGACCGTCGGGGAAAATCTGAACCTTGATTCTGCCACTGGTTTCCTTCTCGATAATCTCCTTGAACTTGGCAATTCCCATTCCGTGCGAACTGCCGGTCAGACTCGAGCCGATCCCGGCCTTGATATTGATCGCTTTGGCCTGCTCCTGCGCGCCGACGCTGCCGGCCAAGCCAGCGAACAGAAATGCCACGCTTACAACCAACGGCGCCACCGACAAAGAAATTTTTCTCATTTGCACTATCCCCATTTAATTACGTTCAACCGTTTTATAAAATTGCCTCAGACCTTGAGTTCGCAGTCGTTTCCCGCTATCCACCCTCCTTTTTGATGAATAAAAATGCCTCGCTCAGGCGCGCTCAGCGACCTGCCCCCCGCCTATCCAGGGTTGGTCGTCAGAGCTTGAACAGCAACTTGATGGTGTCGGTGTTTCCACGCAGCAGCCCCTGGAGCCGCTCGGGAGCCTCTTCGGGCTGGCTTTCGGTGAGCAACAGGTCAAAGTCGACGACTTTGCTCTGCAAAATGCCGATGGCAATTTCGAAATCGCGTCGCTCATAGACGCGCGTACCGATCAGCGTGAGCTCCTTGAATTCGATCTTGAGCAAGTCGACTTCAGCGGGTTTCTTGTAGGAACCGACGACAACGCCAGTCCCCTGCACACGCAGGATATCGAGGATGGTGAGATGCACGCTGGGGTGCGCGGCACAGTCGAAGGCCAGATCGGCGTTGCGACCGCCGGTAAATTCGAGAACCTTGGCACGGATATCGTCGTTGCCGGCATCGATGGTGGCAAAGCCGATTTTCTTGGCGATGGCCAGGCGGAAGGCATTGGATTCGACGACGATGACCTCGGATGCGCCGAAATACTTCAAGCACGAGGCGACGCACAGGCCGATCGGACCGGCGCCAAAGACCACCGCGCTGTCGCCCGGCCGGTAACCTGAACGTCGCGTGGCATGCACGCCAACGGCAACCGGCTCGATAAAGGCCGCCAGCTTGAGCGGCAGACTTGCCGGTATCGGCAGCACCTTGTCGGCGGGGACCTTGACGTATTCGGCCATGCCGCCATCGCAGTCGATACCGATCAACTTGAGAGTATTGCAGACGTGAGCGTAGCCATTCAGACAGGGCTCGCAGTGACCGCACGACAGCAAGGGATAGACCGTGACCGGCGTCCCCTTGGGCAAGGAGGGATGACCTTTCTCGATCGTCCCGGAAAACTCGTGCCCCATGATCAACGGCGCCTTGGCGCGCGAGTGCACGCCCTGGTAGATGATCATGTCGGAGCCACAGACACCGGCATACGCGACTCTGATCAAAACCTCGCCTGCCGCCAACTCGGGCAGCGCAGACTCTTCCACGCCAACGTCCTGCGTGCCCCGATAAACAATGCTTTTCATGACATATCCTCGGTGACGGTTACCACTTATTGACCCAACTGCTGGGAATTCCCGTGCTCAACATTTCGTAGGCCGCCTGGGCGGCCCTTTCCTGAATCGTTCTGACACTCGATTCCGAATACCACCCGGTGTGGTCGGTCAGAATTACGTTCTTGAGGCCGCGCAACGGGCATTCTGCAGTGATTGGTTCACGGTCAAGCACATCAAGCGCCGCACCGAAAATCTGCTCTGCCGTCAAGGCTTCTGCCAACGCCGTGGTGTCGACCAGACCGCCACGCGAGGTATTGATCAGACACGTTCTTTTGTTCATCAGACCCAGGGTGCGCTGATTGACGATGTGATGCGTTTCTGGAGTCGCCGGCGCGTGCAGCGATATGATTTGGGCGCTGCGGCAGAGGTCGTCGAAATTGGCGCGCTTGACCCCGTATTGCGCGGCGAAATCATCGCTGATGAACGGGTCACAGACCAGTACCTCGCCGACATCAAACCCCCTCATTCGCTGGAGATAGGCGCGGGCAATTTTTCCGAATCCCATCAAGCCCAGGGTCGATCCGGCGATGCGATAAATTGGCTCCTTTTGGGCGATGTTCCATTGCCCCGCTTTGACCTGCGCGTCGCGGCTAACGATCCGGCGCACCAGCGCCACAGTAAGCGCGGCAGCGTGATCGGCGACTTCGATATCGGCGCCATAGTCGGGGGTATTGGCAACCTTGATGCCGCGCTTCCTGGCCGCCTCCAGGTCAACGGTATCGACACCAACCCCGTAGCGGACGATGCCTCCGTTTTCGTTTATCGCCCCGATGGCTTCGGCATCAAGCGCCGGGATGTCACGCACCATGACGATGTCCAGCCCCTTGAGCTGTTCAAGCAAACTAGCGCGATCGCCGCCCCAGCGAATGATCCGCACCTCCGCGCCGAGCGGCTTAAGAATTTCGGCTTCCACGCAATGGTCGGCATAACCGGGCTCAGTAATTCCGACCAAGAATTTTGATTGCTGATTGCCCACGCCCCCCAGACTCTTCCCCATCCGACGCCTCCAAGAAAATCGATGAAATAGCAAGCACTTGAATTCTTCATTTTCAGATCTTCAAGCGAGGTACTAGCGATCCTTATTATAATATTAGCTAGCACAAGCTGAGGTACTACTGTAAGGGCAAGAAATTCTCATGTCAACAAGCAAACCGGGCGTTTTTAGGCAAATTTGCTTTTTCGACGAATCACCTCAACGGCATTAACAATTACCTATCTAATTGATTTTTTTACAAATATACAGCTAGAAAAGTAAAAATATCGCGAGAATGGCAAATCAAGCCTGGAAATTTGATATTCGCACCGGGAGCGAGTAGACTTCGAGGAAAACCAGATAAAAAGACTGACTATTTCTCGGAAAAATAACTTGGCACAAAACCGCTCAGTTCACAGATCAAAAAACGAGTCGCTGACATCCAAAGTCTGTTTGCGTCTTCGACAAGCGATTCTCGACGCCGAGTTTGGACTTGGTGAAGTACTGTCCGAAGACAAGCTCGCCTCGGCGTTTGGCATAAGCCGCACGCCGGTGCGCGACGCGTTGACCGCGCTCCAGGCTCAAGGACTAATAGAGATAAGGCCGCACCACGGCAGTCTTGTTTTCATGCCGACAAGGCAAGAAGTGTCAGACCTTTACGAATTCCGGGCGATTCTTGAATTACAGGCGCTCAGAATGAGCATCGCTTACAAGAGAGAAAAAACCATTGCCGCGCTACGCCAAGCGAATGACGAGATGGAAGCCGGGAAGAAAAACGACGACCTGCTACTCGTCGCACAGGCCGATGCGGCGTTTCACAGGGCGTTTGTCGAGAACTGCGCCAATCAGTACTTAACTGAGTCGTATGACATTGTCTCGGGGCGTGTAATCGCCATTCTGACGCGAATTTCAATGGCTCTAGGAAACATTCGCGCACGGGCGATGAACGAACACGTGGCGATCATCACTGCGCTGGAGAACGGCAACGTATCGAAAGCAAAGTCGACCTTGTCGTCGCACATTATGAAATCGCTCGCGTGGTTTGATTTGGCATGCAAAGAGGGGCTACTGACCACCCCCCATCGGTCGAAGGAATTCCCCTACGCCGACTTGACTCTGGAAAAACCGCTCTAGCTTAAGGGTAAAAGGTAGGCCTTCGAGGATTGAAAAGCCTGCGGACAAGAAACGCGTCAACGCCCGCCATGTATTTGTATTGCCAGTCCCCCGCACCGCTTTTCGTGATGGACGATCAGTACGCCCCGGGATTCGCGAAATTCTCGAAGCGCGTGTATTCGCCGATGAAGGTCAGGCGAACCATGCCGATCGGGCCGTTACGCTGCTTGCCGATGATGATTTCGGCGCTGCCCTTGTCGGGCGTGTCGGGGTTATAGACTTCGTCGCGATAGATGAACATGATCACATCGGCGTCCTGCTCGATGGCGCCCGATTCGCGCAGATCGGACATCACCGGGCGCTTGTTCGGCCGCTGTTCAAGCGAACGGTTAAGCTGCGACAGCGCCATCACCGGCACATTGAGCTCCTTGGCGAGGCCCTTGAGCGATCGCGAAATCTCTGAAATTTCGGTCGCCCGGTTTTCGCCGCCGCCGGCACTCGCCGACGACATCAGCTGCAGGTAGTCGATGACGATCAGGCCGAGCTTGCCGCACTGGCGGTGCAGCCGGCGCGCGCGCGCGCGCAGGTCGATCGGGTTCAAGGCCGGCGTCTCGTCGATATAGAGCGGGGCTTCGTGCATCTTGCCAAGCGCGAACGACAGCCGCGACCACTCGTCGTCGTTGAGCTTGCCGGTGCGAACGCGGTGCGCGTCGAGCTTGCCGACCGACGAGAGCATGCGCATCGCCAGTTGGGCGCCGCCCATTTCCATCGAGAACACGGCGACCGGCAGACCGACTTCGATCGCCACGTGCTCGGCCATATTGAGCGCAAACGAGGTCTTGCCCATCGACGGGCGACCGGCGACGATCAACAGATCGCCCGGCTGCAGTCCCGAGGTCTTGGCGTCGAGATCGTGGTAGCCGGTCGGCACCCCGGTGATGTCCGACGGGTTGTCGCGGTCGTGCAGCTCCTGGATACGCTCGACGACCTGGGTGAGCAGCGGATTGATGTGCTGAAAGCCGGTCTGGTGACGAAAGCCGCTCTCGGCGATGGCGAAAACCTTGGCTTCGGCCTCGTCGAGCAACTGCTTCGGATCACGGCCCAGCGGATTGAGCGCGCTGCCGGCGATCTCGTCGCCAGCGGTGACCAGTTGGCGCAGGACGGCGCGTTCGCGAACGATTTCGGCGTAACGCCGAATGTTCGCCGCCGACGGGGTATTGGCCGCCAGTTCGCCAAGATAGGCGAGCCCCCCGGTTTCACTGCCCTCGCCGGCCAGGTCGAGGCTTTCGGCGACGGTCACCACATCGACCGGCTTGCTGCGTTCGAGCAGCTTGCGGATCTGCCGGTAGATGCGTTTGTGTTCGTCGCGGTAAAAATCGCCCTCGCCGACCAGGTCGGCGATCTTGTCGAAGGCCTGGTTGTCGAGCAGCAAGCCACCGAGCACCGACTGTTCGGCCTCGATCGAATGCGGCGGAATGCGCAGCGCAGCGATCGCCGGATCGATCTGCGGCTTTTTCTGATAGTCTGAATTGAACGGTTTGGCCATAAGGATACCGGTAAAAACTAAAACCGCAACAACACAACGAGCATGCCGCGAAGCAAATCCAGTCGGACAACGAAGAACTCATGTTTTGACGGATTCCCGACCGACCCACAGGCCGGTTTGCCGAAACGATCAGGCTGTTGGTTTTCCGTCGTGTTCGTTGCGCTCGTTGTGGTTAAGCGCCGTTTGATTACATCGCGCGAGGCGGAGAGTGTACCCCGAGCGGAAACAACGCGCCGCCTGCCAATGAAAAAAGCCTTGCACAAGGCAAGGCTTTTTTTGGCGCGGCACGCTTTCGCGCGCCACGATCTTGCTTCAGCCGCTTACTGCTCGCCGACCACGGTCACCGTGATGGTGGCCAGCACGTCGGTGTGCAGCGCGATGTCGAGCGTCGACTCGCCGACCGCTTTGAGTGGGCCCGTCGGCATGCGGATGTCGGACTTCTCGATGTCAAAACCGAGCGCCTTGAGGCCATCGGCGATGTCGCTGTTGCCGACCGAGCCGAACAGACGACCATCGACGCCAGCCTTGCGCGCGACGGTAACGACCACGCCGGACAGCTTCTCGGCAAAAGCCTGGGCAGCGACCAGCTTTTCGGCTGCGGCTTTCTCGAGTTCAGCGCGGCGGCCTTCGAATTCCTTCATCGCCAGCGGCGTGGCACGCTTGGCCTTGCCTTGCGGAATCAGGAAGTTGCGGGCGTAACCGTCCTTGACCTTGACCAGATCACCGAGGCCACCGAGGTTGACGACCTTCTCCATCAGAATAATTTGCATCGTCTCGTCCTCGATTATTGGTGGTTGTCGGTGTAAGGCAGCAGCGCCAGGAAGCGCGCGCGCTTGATCGCCACCGACAGCAGACGCTGATAACCGGCCTTGGTACCGGTCAGACGAGCCGGCATGATCTTGGCGTTCTCAGCAACGTATTCCTTGAACAGATCGACATCCTTGTAATCGATGCCTTCCATCTTTTCAAGGCTGAAGCGGCAGAACTTGCGGCGCTTGAACAGGCCACTGCCACGTTTTTTGACGTTCTTGTCATCCTTCTTCTTGAAGAACCTACCCATTTTGATTTCCTTCTACAAATTCGATCGTTGTTACATG
>Ga0316604_10000455_pt1 | contig 50293 bp, 42 predicted proteins | sample OWC_soil_day20_C_FD_207650 | JGI IMG/M metagenome (GOLD analysis project Ga0316604, IMG submission 207650) | Wetland soil microbial communities from Old Woman Creek delta, Ohio, United States - OWC_soil_day20_CT | ecosystem: Environmental > Terrestrial > Soil > Wetlands | place: USA: Ohio...
AAACCGTGCCGCTGGTGCCTGTCCACCGCGGACAAGGCGCTTGGCTGTTTGATACCGACGGCAAACGATATCTGGATGCCATCAGCTCGTGGTGGGTCAACCTGTTCGGCCACGCCAATCCGCGCATCAATGCCGCCCTCAAAGCTCAGCTCGACCAGCTTGAACATGCGATGCTGGCCGGCTTCACGCACGAACCGGTGGTCGAACTGTCCGAACGGCTGTCGGCACTCACCGGCCACGCGCTCGGCCACTGTTTTTACGCCTCCGATGGCGCATCGGCGGTTGAAATCGCGCTAAAGATGAGTTTTCATGCGTGGCGCAACGCCGGCAAAAGCGACAAGCAGGAATTCGTCTGTCTGCGCGGCAGTTATCACGGCGAAACCATCGGCGCACTGGCCGTGACCGACGTCGCCCTGTTCCGTGATGCCTATGGTCCGCTGCTGCGGAATGCGCATGTGAGCGCCTCGCCGGATGCACGCCTAGCGCGCGAGGGTGAAACTGCGACCGAGGTGGCCCAGTGGGCTGCCAACCGGCTGGAAACCCTGTTGCAGCAACGCGCCGGCAATATCGCCGCCATCATCGTCGAACCGCTGGTGCAATGCGCCACCGGTTTTGCAATGCACGATCCCGCCTACCTGCAAATGCTGCGCGCCTTGTGCGACCGTTATCAGGTGCACCTGATTGCGGACGAAATCGCGGTTGGCTGCGGCCGCACCGGCACTTTTTTCGCCTGCGAACAAGCCGGCATCTGGCCGGATTTCGTCTGTCTGTCCAAAGGCATCAGCGGCGGCTATCTGCCGCTATCGCTGGTGATGACCAAGGACGACATCTACCAGGCGTTTTACAGCGAGGACGTGACCAGGGGCTTCCTGCACTCGCATTCCTACACCGGCAATCCGCTTGCCTGTCGCGCCGCGCTGGCAACGCTGGACATTTTCGAGCAGGACAACGTGCTGGCTGCCAACCGCGAACGCGCCGCCAAAATCACTCAGGCGCTGCAACCGCTGGCGGCACACCCGAAAGTGCGCCACTTCCGCCAGCGCGGCATGATCTTGGCGTTCGATGCGGTCATTGACGACCCGGCCAGCGCCGCGAGCTTTTCGCGCCGTTTCTTCACTGCGGCGCTGGAACACGAGTTGCTGCTGCGCCCCATCGGCAACACGGTTTACCTGATGCCGCCGTTTATTTTGAGCGACGACGAAATCGAGCTGCTGGGCCGGCGCACCCAGGCGGTATTCGAACAGGTAGTACAGGCATGAACGCGCCGTTTTCCTGCTTCATCGCCGGCACCGACACCGAAATCGGCAAGACGCTGATTTCGGTGTCGGTGCTGCACGCGCTAGGCCAATGCGGCGTGCGCTCTGTCGGCATGAAACCAATTGCCGCGGGCGCCGAATGGCGCGACGGCGCGTGGCACAACGAAGATGCCGATGCGCTGGCCGCAGCAGCAAATGTCGCGCTGCCGCAGGCATTGACGACGCCGTATATGCTGCGCACGCCGGCCTCGCCGCACATTGCCGCCGCGCTCGACGGCGTTGCTATCGACGCCATGCACATCATCGAATGCTACCGCCAAATCCGGCTGCAGACCGATGCTGTGGTGGTCGAAGGCGTTGGCGGATTTCGCGTGCCGCTGGCGGAAAATCTGGACACGGCCGAACTGGCGGTACAATTCGGCCTGCCGGTAGTGCTGGTGGTTGGCCTGCGGCTGGGCTGCATCAGCCATGCGCTGCTGACTGCTGAAGCAATTGCCGCCCGCGGGCTGACACTGGCGGGCTGGGTGGCCAATACCATTGATCCGGCGATGGGCTTTGCCGCCGATAACGTGGCTACAATAGCCAGTCGCATGAAGGCGCCACTGCTAGGGGTTGTGCCCCGCTTGGAAAATGCTTCGGCAAGTCAGGCGGCACGCCATCTCGATTTTTCCTGTTTGCCAGGCTGGCCCGGCAAGCAAAATTCACCGAAATAAGCATTGAAATAAGGATTGTTTTGATCATGTCGCAAGTCGTTTCGTTCCACCCACCCGCAGCCCCCGTCACGCTGCCAACCGATGCCACCTGGCCGGTCGAAGACATTATCGCGCTGTTTGAATTGCCGCTGAACGAATTGTTGTCGCGCGCGCAGGAAGCGCACAAGGCCCATTTCCCGGAAGGCGACGTCGAACTGGCGACGCTGATTTCGATCAAGACGGGAGGTTGCGAAGAAGATTGCGGTTATTGCTCGCAATCGTCGCACCACGAGACCGAACTGAAAGCCAGCAAGATTCTGCCGCTGGATGAAATCCTGGAAGCGGCGCGCGCTGCCAAGGCAAATGGCGCCATCCGTTTCTGCATGGGCGCTTCCGGACGATCGCCGAAAGAGCGCGACATGCCGAAATACGAAGAAATCGTGCGCGCAGTCAAGGCACTGGGGCTGGAAACCTGCGCCACGCTCGGCATGCTGCGCGAAGAGCAAGCACTGCGGCTGAAGGAAGCCGGGCTGGACTACTACAACCATAATCTGGATACCTCGCCGGAGTATTATCCGAGCGTGATCACGACCCGCAATTATCAGGAGCGGCTCGACACGCTCGGCCGCGTGCGCAATGCCGGGCTGAAAGTCTGCTGTGGCGGCATCATCGGCATGGGCGAATCGCGCCGCGACCGCGCTGGCCTCCTGGCACAGCTGGCGAACCTGAACCCGTACCCGAACGCAGTGCCGATCAACCACCTAGTGCCGATTGCCGGCACGCCGCTGGCAAACGTCGAACCGCTCGATACATTTGAATTTGCACGCACGATTGCCGTTGCGCGCATCATTATGCCGAAAGCGCGCGTACGCCTGTCGGCCGGGCGCGAAAGCATGTCGGAAGCCGAACAGGCGCTGTGCTTCATGGCTGGTGCGAATTCGATTTTCTATGGCGAAAAACTGCTGACCACCGGCAATGCAGAGGCGGAAAAGGATCGCGCGCTGCTGAAGAAACTCGGCCTGAAAATCAAGGAAATCGAGGCCGATCACCACCACCACGATCACGATTAAGCCCTCCGCCAACATTCGTGAACATCATCTATTACAACGATGGCGAGGACAATGCGTACTGGCTGGCGGGTCTGCGTGCGGCTTTGCCGCACGCCGATATCCGCCTCTGGCTGCCGGGCAACGACAAGCCGGCCGATTACGCGCTGGTATGGAAGCCGCCGGCCGGAATGCTGGCCGGGCGCACCGACCTGAAAGCAATTTTCAACCTCGCAGCCGGGGTCGATGCGCTGCTTGGCTTGGGCAATGCACTGCCGGCAAACGTGCCTATCCTGCGACTGGAAGACGCCGGCATGGGCATGCAGATGGCCGAATACGCCACGCACGCGGTGCTGCACCACTACCGCCGTTTCGACGAATACGCACGGCAAGCACAAAAACAGGAATGGCGTTATCTGGAAACACCGTTGAAACGCGATTTCACCGTCGGCATCATGGGACTGGGAACGCTCGGCCGTCAGGTGGCGCAGGCCTTACTCCATTTCGGCTTTCCGGTGCGGGGCTGGAGCCGCAGCCGCCAATCGGTGTCGGGTGTGCGCTGCTATGCCGGGCGCAGCCAGCTGGATGAATTCCTGGAAGAAACCAAAGCGCTAATCTGCCTGCTGCCAGCCACGGCGGAAACCGCCGGCATCCTGAGCCGCGACACGCTGGGCCAATTGGCTTTCGGTGCCTATCTGATCAACTTGGCGCGCGGCTCGCATCTGGTCGAAGCCGATTTGCTCGACGCGCTCGACTCCGGCCGCATCGCCGGTGCCACACTTGATGTGGCCGCACAGGAACCGCTGCCGCCCGGGCATCCGTTCTGGCACCACCCGCGCGTCACCATCACGCCGCACATCGCCGCCGCCACCCTGCGCGATGATACGGTACGCCAGGTAACGGAAAAACTGCTGGCGTTCGACCGTGGCGAAGCGGTTACCGGCATGGTTGACCGCCACAATGGATATTGAGAGGAACACCGTGAGCCTGCCGCAGAAGGTCAAAATCATTGAAGTCGGCCCGCGCGACGGCTTGCAAAACGAGCGCCAGACGATTCCGGTCGCCATCAAGATCGAGCTGATCAACCGGCTGTCGCAAGCCGGTTTCAGCAACATCGAAGCAGTCTCGTTCGTGTCGCCGAAATGGGTACCACAAATGGCCACCTCGTCCGAAGTGATGGCCGGCATCGCGCGCCAGCCCGGCGTGACTTATTCGGCGCTGGTGCCGAACATGAGGGGTTTTGAAGCCGCGCTGGCGGCCAGAATGGATGAGGTGGTGGTGTTCGGCGCCGCCTCGGAAGCGTTTTCGCAGCGCAACCTGAACTGCTCGATTGCCGAATCGATCGCCCGATTCGCCGACGTGGCCAAAGCAGCCAAACAGCACGGCATGACGCTACGCGGCGCGGTCAGTTGCGCCTTCGGCTGCCCTTATCAGGGCGAAGTGTCGCCGCAAGCCGCTGCCAGCGTGGTGGCGCAGCTGCGCGACCTCGGCTGCGATGAAATCGACCTGGCCGACACCATCGGCGTCGGCACGCCGAAAAAGGTGCAGGCAGCGTTTGAACTGGCTGCGCGCGAATTCCCGCTGGAACGACTGATGGGGCATTTCCACGACACCTACGGCCAGGGCGTAGCGAACGTCTATGCCAGTCTGGAAGTAGGAGTCACGACCTTCCATACCTCGGTCGCCGGCCTTGGCGGTTGCCCGTTTGCCAAAGGCGCAACCGGCAATGTCGCCACCGAAGACGTGCTCTATCTGATGCAAGGATTGGGAATCGAGACGGGCATCGACCTGCAGGCTGTGGTCGAGGCCGGGCTATTCATCTCGCAACATCTGGGCCGCAAACCAGCCAGCCGCGCAGCCAACGCCTTCACCGCCCGCGCACAACAAACCGCATAGCCGACAAACAACAGGCGGAGCAGCAGAAACAGCAATCGCAACATACACGCAGCCGAAGCGTTTCTTGCCGCACTGACGAAAAATTACTGACTTTTTTCAAGTTTTGGTCAGTAAGGACCAAAAATATACTGGGAGCAGTATCCAAAAATAGCCAGCAAATATGAGGCCGAGAGGGGCGTTTTTGACGCATACCCCATTACTTCTGAATACGTTAGCGTGCTTCCTCAGGAAAGCTGCCGTCAAGGTAATACCACCGCCCTTCATCCCACACGAAACGGCTGATTTCATGCAGTTTCTGCGCCCGGCCCTGCAATTTGTAACGAGCGACGAACTCGACCGTCGCCTCGCCGTCCTGCTCACTGTGCCCAACAATCTCCAATGTCAGCCATTTGATGCCGCCATCGTCCTGCAGCACGCGCTCGGGACGAGTCGTACGATACCAGCTTGTCTGCAGATAGCGTTCGTTACGCAGCACATAGGCCGAATAGCGCGAACGCATCAGTTCAAGCGCCGTCTTCGGCACGAGTCCATGCTCAATGAACTGGCCGCAACAAGCGGAAAAAACACCTCCCCCGCAGGGACAGGCGTCCGCCTCCCGGCTGTTTTTCTTCTTGCTCATCCTTCGTTCCGCAAAAGCGGGCATAAAAAAACCCCACGGTAGCGGGGTTTTTGCGCCACGCTGTCTGGCTGATATCAGTTGACAGACTGGATGTTGGAAGCTTGCTTGCCTTTCGGGCCTTGCGTGACTTCGAACTGGACCTTCTGACCTTCTTTCAGGGTCTTGAATCCATTCATGTTAATTGCGGAAAAGTGGGCGAACAAATCCTCGCCGCCATCTTCAGGGGTAATAAAGCCGAAACCTTTAGCGTCGTTGAACCACTTGACAGTACCTGTTGCCATAAAAGGATCTTTCTAATAAGGACTCATCACACGAGCGAAAAAGCAAGAAGCATACACACCCCTCGCTAGACCTGCTCACTACATACTACAATTGACATGCCTGAACGAAGCTTCCGCACCGGCTAATCCTCGTAATTGTTGAGGGAATAAACCCTGAAGTCAAGCGATTAAGTCGGGAATCCGCCAATGACAGACCATTTTTTAGACGCATGACATCATCACGGCCAATTCTGTTGCGCGAATGCATGGCGAGCTTCCTGCGTACGAGCAGGAATTCGCGTAAGATTAGAGCGGTATAAACAACTCAGATCGGCGCATTGCGCCCACTGCGAACAACTAAAATAGACTCATGGCAACAAAGCACGAGAATGATGCGGTCCTTGAACGCAAGGTTGAAGCACTCAGGCCGCCACCGATGTACCAGGTGCTGCTGCTGAATGACGATTTCACGCCAATGGACTTCGTGATCCTGATCTTGCAGGAGCACTTCAACAAGGATCGCGCGTCGGCAACGCAAATCATGCTGAAGGTGCATAATGAAGGCAGAGGGGTGTGCGGTGTGTTTTCGAAAGACATTGCCTCCACCAAAGTCGAACTGGTATTAACCCATGCCCGCGAATACGGGCATCCGCTGCAGTGCGTGATGGAGGAAGCATGATTGCGCAGGAACTAGAAGTCAGTTTGCATTTGGCATTTGTCGAAGCCCGGCAGGCACGATACGAATTCATCACCGTCGAGCATTTGCTGCTAGCATTGTTGGATAACCCTTCCGCCGCCGAAGTGCTGACCGCGTGCGCGGTCAACCTCAACGACCTGCGCAAGACGCTGACCAATTTCGTCGCCGACAACACGCCGATCGTGCCTGGCACCGGCGATGTCGATACTCAGCCGACGCTCGGCTTCCAGCGTGTGATCCAGCGCGCCATCATGCACGTGCAATCGGCCTCGAACGGCAAGAAGGAAGTGACCGGCGCCAACGTGCTGGTCGCGATCTTCGGTGAGAAAGATTCACATGCGGTGTATTACCTGCACCAGCAAGGCGTGACGCGGCTGGACGTGGTGAATTTCATTTCGCATGGCGTGCGCAAGGATGCGCAGTCGGAACCGCAAAAAGCGCCAGAAACTGGCGACGAACCGCAAAGCGAGGGCAAGGAGAAGGAATCCGCGCTGGAACAGTTCACGCTGAACCTGAACAAGCAGGCGCGCGAAGGCCGCATCGACCCGCTAATCGGACGTGACAGTGAAGTTGACCGCGTGGTGCAAGTCCTGTGCCGCCGCCGCAAGAACAACCCGCTGCTGGTCGGCGAAACCGGCGTCGGCAAGACGGCGATCGCCGAAGGACTGGCATGGCGCATCACCAAGGGCGAGGTGCCGGAAGTGCTGCAAAAGGCGGTGGTGTATTCGCTCGACATGGGATCGCTGCTGGCAGGAACCAAGTACCGCGGCGATTTTGAGCAGCGGATCAAAGCGGTGCTCAAGCAGTTGAAGGACAACCCGAACTCAATCCTGTTCATCGATGAAATCCACACCATCATCGGCGCCGGCTCGGCTTCCGGCGGCACGCTGGATGCATCGAACCTCTTGAAACCGGCGCTGTCGAACGGCCAGCTCAAATGCATCGGCGCGACCACGTTCACCGAATACCGCGGCGTATTCGAAAAGGATCACGCGCTCGCGCGCCGCTTCCAGAAGATTGATATCAACGAACCGACGATCGAACAGACTGTGCAAATCCTGCGCGGGCTGAAATCGCGCTTCGAGGATCACCACAACGTCAAATATTCAGCCTCGGCGCTGACCACCGCAGCCGAACTGTCGGCGCGTTACATCAACGATCGCCACTTGCCGGACAAGGCGATCGACGTCATCGACGAAGCCGGCGCGGCGCAGCGCATCCTGCCGAAGTCGAAACAGAAACGCACCATCGGCAAGGCCGAGATCGAGGACATTATCGCCAAAATTGCGCGCATCCCGCCGCAAACGATCAGCCAGGATGACCGCAGCAAGCTGCAGACCATCGAGCGCGACTTGAAAAATGTCGTGTTCGGCCAGGACCCTGCGATCGATGCGATTTCGGCAGCAATCAAAATGGCGCGCGCCGGCCTCGGCAAAACCGACAAGCCCATCGGCGCCTTCCTGTTCTCCGGCCCAACCGGCGTCGGCAAGACCGAAGTCGCCAAACAGCTGGCCTATGTGCTCGGCATCGAGCTGGTGCGGTTCGATATGTCCGAATACATGGAGCGCCACTCGGTCAGCCGCCTGATCGGCGCGCCGCCAGGTTACGTCGGCTTCGACCAAGGCGGCCAGTTGACCGAAACCATCACCAAGAAGCCGCACGCCGTATTGCTGCTGGACGAAATCGAAAAGGCGCATCCGGAAGTATTCAACATCCTGCTGCAAGTGATGGATCACGGCACACTAACCGACAACAATGGCCGCAAAGCGGATTTCCGCAACGTGATCATCATCATGACCACCAATGCCGGTGCGGAAAACTTGCAAAAGACTGCCATCGGCTTCACCACGCAAAAACAGGCGGGCGACGAAATGGTCGATATCAAGCGCATGTTCTCGCCTGAATTCCGCAACCGGCTGGATGCGGTCATCAGCTTCAAACCGCTGAGCGAGGAAATCGTGATGCAGGTGGCCGACAAGTTCCTGATGCAACTGGAAGAGCAATTGCATCAGAAGAAGGTCGAAGCCGTGTTCACCGACAAACTGCGCAAGTTCCTGGCGAAGAAAGGCTTCGACCCGATCATGGGCGCACGACCGATGGCGAGGCTGATTCAGGACTTGATCCGCAAAGCGCTGGCGGACGAGTTGCTGTTCGGCAAGCTGGTTTCTGGTGGCAACGTGGTGGTCGATCTGGATGATGACGAACAAATCCGGCTGGAATTCCCGCCGGCGGACATCGCCCGGCCGCCCTCACCTCGGGAAACGGTCGAAGTCGAATAAACGGCCTCACTCAAACCGAACCCGATCCGCCACCGGATCGGGTTTTCTTTTTCAGGACAGCCTTTCCAGCCAAATCGCGCCTATCGCCGCCACCGGCAGCACGAACACCGCCAGCGCCGGCAACCGGCGCGCAACCGTGGTCACGGCCAGCATCCGCCAAGCCAGCCACAATGATGACAGGCCGCCAACCAGCAACAGCCCTGCCTGCACCTGCGGCAACCACGTCAGCGCCAGTCCTTCCGCCCGCAAATGTTTCACCGTAAATAACGAAAGTCCCAACACAAGCGAAACGCCGGCCACCGGCACCAGCGCCAGCGACAGCCGTTGCCATGCCAAACCAGCGTGAGCCGCAATGGCTACCGCCAACTGAACCGGCAGCCAGAGCGCCAGCGCCAGCAAGCAGCCACCAGCCAGCAGCAGCAACAGCAAACACAGGCCATCAAACAGCGTGAATACCGTATTCGCCTGCGGGCAGTTGACCAGCAACCACCACGGCGCGGCATATTGTTGCAGCACGGCCAGCCAATCCTGTCGCAGCAGGCTGGCCAGTACCGACTGGAACAGCGCGAACCAGCGGCTGCCGTGCCAGGTCATCGCCAGCATACCCACGCCCAGAATGCCGAACAGCAGCGTTACCGCCTCGGCTGTGCCGACATTGTGCGTTGCCAGAATCTCGCTCTGAGGCGCGCGCGCCGCCAGTTCGACCGCATCACGATACCCGCTGCACCGGCCGCACGCATGGCAATCCGACATGCGCTGCATCCGCCGCACATCGATCAACGGCGGGCATACCAGACGGAAGGGAGTGCCGCGGTATGCCTTCCACTGTGCTTCATCCACGCGGAAATGCAATGGCGCGAGCTTCGACAGCAGCGCGAACACGCCATTGGCTGGACACAGGTACATGCACCAGATGCGGCGCCCCCTGCCATACAGGAAACCAGTCAGCAAGGCGCCCAGCGTCGGCAATCCCAATAGCAGCAGCGTTGCCGGGTGAAAATCATAGACGCCGACCATCTGGCCATAGACTGTGGTCGCCACCAGCATCATGCATGGCCAGCCGGGCCAGCGCATCCAGCGCGGGATCGAACCATTGCGGCCGTGCTTGCTAATCGCTTCGGTCATCGTGCCATCGGGACAGAACAGCCCGCACCATGCGCGCCCGACGAGCAGCATGCTGACCATGATCAGCGGCCAGCCAACACCCCAAAACAAAAATTGCGCAAACCGTTGCAAGCTGCCGAGAATGCGCGCGTCTTCCTGCGGCAATGGCATAAACAGCGGCACCAGCAGAAAGAACAGATAAAGCGCAACGACAGTCCACTGAACGCCCGCAATAAGGCGCTGATGCTGCCGAAGCGCGTCACCCATGCGCGCCAGAAGGCGCGGGCGTCGAAAATGACCTAGATTGGATTCCTGCATCGCGCCATTATCCCGTAATCCAATGAAAGTCGCTGCCTCATCATGCGTACTTTTTTCTTGCGCGCAGACAACAGAATTTGCTACTTAATTCCACAGTGCAACTTTGTTGTTGCAGTTTGTGCGCACAATCACTAGAGCACACAAATATCTGTTGAAATCTTGCATGAATACAATCATCATTCAACTACAACCGCACTCGTCATTAAATATGAAAATGCCCTGATTTCGGATGCGAGAGCGCTGCAGTTGCATGCTGCAAACATAATTCGGGCGAATCAAAAAGGCAGCCAAAGGATGAACCGTATAACAACAATTCTAGTAGTGGACGACAGCCGGGTTTCGCGCATGATGTCGCGCGCTTTCATCCTGAACAAGTATCCTGAGTGGAAAATCGAGGAAGCCGGCACGGGCGAAGAAGCCATCGAAAAGATGAGCCAAATCGCGCCAGCATTGGTGCTGATGGATGTGAACATGCCCGGCATGGGCGGCATTGCGGCGGCAGAAATCCTGCGCGAGCAATATCCCTCGATGCCAATTGCGCTGCAAACCGCCAACATTCAGGAGGCTATTCGCAACAAGGCAGCCGCCATTGGTGCCAGCTTCCTTGAAAAACCCATCAATGAAGCGCGAATTCACAAGCTGCTAGTGGATCTGGGGGTTGGTTGATGTTCGAGCTGACCGAACTTCAGCACGACGCACTGGTAGAAATCTTCAACATGGGGGTTGGCAGCGCAGCCAATGCCATGAGCCGCATCGTCAATGAAGAAGTGGCGATGTCGGTGCCGAAAATCACATTCCAGAACCGGGCAGATGCCGCAATGGCACTGGGCGATCGCGAATCGCGCCGCATTTCCGGCGTCAGCCAGCGCTACGAAGGCTCGCTCAGCACCGATGCCGTGCTGATGTTTCCGGAAGAAAAGAGCCTGGAAATCGTCCGCCTGATGGTCGGCGATGCTGTGCCGATGGAAGAGTTGACCGAAATGGAACAGGAAGCGATGAGCGAAATCGGCAACATCATCCTGAACGCCTGCGTCGGTACGTTGGCCAACATCTTCAACACCGAGTTGCAAGGTTCGCTACCGAATTACATGGTCGGCAGCAGCAGTGATATCCTGTCGGTTGGCGATAAGTCGAACGACGACATCGTGCTGATGCTGCACATCGAATTCGCCATTGAAAAACACCGGATTGACGGCTACGTCGCATTTCTGCTTGACATGATGTCGATGCACGATCTGCGGCAGCACATCGACAATTACCTTGCAGGGATATGACACAGACCGCTCAGGACATGGACGCAGAAGTCTGGTTCGACCTTTCCCGCAATGTACTGAAGGCCGTAAACATTGGTGTCGCCGTGCTGGATGACCAGCAGACATTCACTATCTGGAACCAGTGGATGGAGCGCCATTCATCGGTGCTGGCCAAGGATGCCATCGGCAAGCGGCTGACTGTGTTGTTCCCGGAACTGGAAAACAGCCGCCTGCACGGGGCAGTGCAAAATGCCCTCGAAAGCCGGTTGCCGGCGCTGCTGTCGCAAACGCTGAACAAGGCACCGTTTCCGCTGTTTGTCACGCCCAAAGATGCGCGCGAAGGCCACCGGATGCAGCAGGCTATCCAGGTGATTCCGATTACCGCCCCGGGCATGCCGACGCATTGCCTGATCCAGATCACCGACGTCAGTCTGGCGGTCAACCGCGAAGCGATCCTACGCCAGCAGGCGATAGAACTGCGTTCAAAAATGCATTCGGACGGCCTGACCGGAATTCCGAACCGCCGGCGGTTCGATGAACATGCGGAAGAAAGCTACCGGCTGGCGGCACGCAATGGTCAGCCGATTTCGCTGATCATGATCGACATCGATTTCTTCAAGCAGTACAACGACCATTACGGCCACCTGCAAGGCGACCAGTGTTTGATTGAAGTCGCCACCGCGTTGAGCCGCGCAATCAAGCGGCCAATGGATCTGGTGGCACGCTATGGCGGCGAGGAATTTGTAGTCGTGCTGCCAGACACCGATGGTGAAGGCGCGATGAAAATCGCCACCGACATGCGCAGCAACATTGAACAACTCGGCATTGAGCATGCGCAATCTGCCGTTTCGAACCACGCAACCATCAGCATCGGCATCGCCACACACACCCCAACGAGGGATGCCGGCAAGCTGCACGATCTAATCAGCCAGGCGGACGAAGCGCTGTATGAAGCCAAGCACAGCGGACGCAACCGCTTTGTCTGCCATGCCGATCTGCCCCCTTCTTCCGACACCTACTAGGCATTACCCTGTATTCATCATGCACCCACGCACTCTGACACTTTCCGGCGGCATCACCATTCCCACACTCGGCCAGGGCACCTGGTTCATGGGCGAATCGCGCTTCGAGCGCAAGGATGAAGTGATTGCACTCAGGCGCGGCATCGACCTCGGCCTAACGCTGATCGATACCGCGGAAATGTATGGCAACGGAGGGGCAGAAGAAGTCGTCGGCGAAGCGATCGTAGGCCTGCCACGCGAATCGCTGTTCATCATCAGCAAGGTTCTACCAGCCAATGCCAGCAAAAACGGCACCATCGCCGCCTGCGAACGCAGCCTGCGACGGATGAAAACCGATTACTTGGACCTCTACCTGCTGCACTGGCGCGAAAACTATCCGCTGTCCGAAACCTTCGCCGCGCTGCAAGCGCTGAAGGATGCCGGCAAAATCCGTGCGTTCGGGGTTTCCAACTTCGATACGCCGGACATGGTGCAAGCGGCAAAAGTCGATAGCGGCGGCAGCTGCCTGAACCAGGTGCTGTACAACCTCGGCTCGCGCGGCATTGAATGGGATTTGCTGCCCTGGCAACGCGAGCGCAACATTGCCACGATGGCATATTCGCCGCTGCACCAAACACAATTGCTCAGAAAACCTGCGATGCAGAAAATCGCGCGTGAGCTGTCGATCACTCCGGCACAGCTGGCGCTGTCTTGGCTGCTGCATCAGGGCGTGATTCCGATTCCGAAATCGTCCGATCCGGAGCGCGTGGCCGAAAACCGCAACGCATGGGATATCGTGCTGCCGGCGGAAGTGCTGAAGCGGCTGGATGAAGCATTCCCGCCGCCATCGCACAAGATGCCGCTCGACATCCTGTAACCGCACGCCCGGTTGGCTGCGTGCCGCGCAGCCAGTTCGCGCTACTGCGACAGCGCCAGAACCGCTTTCACGAAATCCAGCGATTGCTCGGTGCTGCGGTTGTCCGACATGCGGATTTTCACCACATGCCCGCGCGCAGTCCACAGCCACAGCATGTTGTCTTCATTGTCGCCGTTGCCGTGGATGAATTCAAATCGGTCAAACAGCACGCGCACTTCGCTGCCGTTGTTCAACTTGATAGGCAGCGCGCCATCATGGCTTTGATGCACCAGCGCCCCCCGCGACTGGCCATGCTGGCGGATTTCATTCTTCGTCTGCTCGCGCAGCCTGCTCATCGACGGATGATCAACCGATGTCGGAATGTCCTTCAGGCCGGCGGTATAGACATAAACGGTTGCCGTCGTTCCGAACCCAGAGCGGTAGCCGTAGGCGCTGCCCAGGCCCGGATGCTGCGCTTCAAAATGCCTGGCGCCAATATACTTGAATGCCCCCACCACCTCGGGAAAGGCAATGCCTGATGCGGCATGGACCGATGCCACCCGAACAGGCGCTGCGGGGACTGGTGCGGCACGCCCCGATGCTGCGGGAACAGGCGAGGCTGCTTCCGGCGCCGCCTGAAGCGGCAGCGCAATGCCCGCCAGCAGCCAGACCACTGCCGCCAGCGCGCGATGAAAACTGCAAAATGATTGCATGAGCCCTCCGCTATGGTGGATGGTGCAAGCCAGTATAGCCTGTTTATCCGTCCGGACCGCCAGCGAAGACAACGACTGTTGTGTTAGCTCAAGGCTGCCGCCCTTGCCTTGTCAGCCGAGCCGACCTTGCTCAGCCAGCTGCCGGATCAAGTGAATCGTGTCGATATCCGCTTCAAGGTAGGCCGAGCGTCGGAAATCGTTGTACATCGCTTCCGCGCCCTCGTCCGGGCTGGCGTCCTCGTATGAAAAACGCACGAACAGCGCATCCGGCTGCGGTTCCTCGATGGTTACCGTCAGCAATGAATCGGAAAAATCGCCTTGCGCCGCGACGTGGTAGCGCACCTGATGTTCCAGCAGGAAAGTCACGCGATCGCGGATCATCACCTTGCCGTAATTCAGGCTGCGCTGCATCGACGCTTCGGTGCGCTCGGTAATCTCGAACGATTCCAGATGCTGCATGAACATTTTGGGCGACTCGGCGCGCAACACCAGCCCGCGCCATAGCTGTGAACGCGACAGCGGCGGAATCGTCGGATTGCTCAGGTTGTTAATCTCGATCAGATGCTCGAATTTCATGAAAAATATACTACCCCGTGTATTTATAAACAGCCGCAGATCATGTGGCCGAACAGTGTTTTTTCAGCACATACTCCTGCTATTTTGCCACTTTGGCTGAATTTGCCGGTGCTTCCAGCGCCATCCCCTTGATGAATTCCTTCGCCGGCAAACGCTTGCCGCCCGGCCGCTGCAATTCCAGCAGGCGCAATATGCCACCACCGCAGGCAACCAGGACGCCATCAGCCGGATTCGCCGCCAACACTTCGCCCGGCTGGCCGGCCGTTTCCGCATCCACCGCCTCGGCGCGCCAGATTTTTACCTGTTCGCCGCCCAGCTTGGCCACTGCACCAGGAAACGGGTTGAACGCCATAATGCGCCGCGCCAGCGCAGGCGCAGGCAAGGTGAAATCCAGCGCCGCCTCATCCTTCATGATTTTGGCGGCATAATTTGCGCCTTCCGGTTGAGGCACCGCCACCGCCCTGCCCTGCTCCATCGCCCGCAGCGTATCGACGATCATGTCCGCACCGAGCGCCGCCAGCTTGTCGTGCAGCGTGGCGGCGGTATCATCCGCCGCAATCGGCAGCCGCTCGACCGCCAACATCGGCCCGGTATCCAGCCCCTCATCCATCTGCATGATGGTCACGCCGGTTTCGGCGTCACCCGCCTCGATCGCGCGCTGGATCGGCGCCGCGCCGCGCCAGCGCGGCAACAGCGATGCATGAATGTTCACGCATCCCAGGCGCGGAATCGTCAGCGCCGAACGCGGCAGGATCAAGCCATAAGCCACCACCACCATCACATCATGCGGCGTCGTGCGCAGCAGTTCGTGCGCGGCGCTGGCATCATCTGCATATTTGCCGTCGAGCTTGAGCGACACCGGCTGCGCGACGGCAATGCCGTGCGCCAGTGCGACACGCTTGACCGCCGAGGGCTGCAACTGCATCCCTCGCCCAGCCGGGCGATCCGGCTGCGTCAATACCAGCGGCACCTCGAACCCCGCAGCCAGCAGGCTTTCCAGCGCCTGCGCGGCAAACTCCGGCGTACCGGCAAAAACTACTTTCATGTCTGCATCCGTATTTGATTTAATTTCGCGGCAAGCTACGCCGCCATCCGAACGCGCGCAGCAGGTTTTAACGCTCCCGGCGCGACAGCGGACCTTTGCCGGCAATCCGGTCGCGCTCGCGTTCGCGCTGCCGTTCGCGTTCTTCCTTTTGCAGCTTGTCCTTGATCCGGCGGCGCTTCAGCGGCGACAGGTAATCGACGAATACGCGCCCCTTGAGATGGTCGAGCTCATGCTGGATGCACACGGCCAGCCAGCCATCGGCCTCGATTTCAAACGGCTTGCCGTCAACATCGAAGGCACGCACTTTCACCCGCTCGGCACGTTCGACCTGGTCGTAAATCCCCGGCACCGACAGGCAACCTTCCTGGCATTCCTTCTTCTCTTCGCTGGCCCAGACAATTTCCGGGTTGATCAGCGCACGCAACTGGTCGTGGCTTTCGGATACATCGATCACAACAATCTGTTCAGCCACATTGATCTGCGGCGCCGCCAGCCCGATGCCGGGCGCGTCATACATCGTTTCCGCCATGTCGGCGACCAGTTGTTTCAGACGATCATCGAAGGCCGTCACCGGCTTGGCGACTCTGGCCAGACGGGGATCGGGGTAACGCAGGATATTGAGTAGAGGCATAAGCAACAGCTAGGCGGCAAGGAAACGTGTTTTTCTTGCTAGTTCAGGGTTTTATGGGCAGAATTTGATTCGATTTAGCAATGATTCGGCAACAAACTGACAACAGACAGGCAACACATGTGCCGGATTTCCCGTATCAGGTCTTGCGCACTCAATCCGCGCTGTCGCTTACGCGATGCCGCATTCATTGGAACGACCATGAAAAAGTTTAGCACAGCCGCCTTGATTCCCGCTCTTGCCACCTCATTTGCGCTGCTGTTTGCGCCGTCCGTGCTCGCTGCCGGCAAAGGCAAATGCGAATTCCTGCAGAACGCGCCCGACAAGCACCCCGTGGTCAAAGGCGACACGCTGTGGAGCATTTCCGGCAAGTTCCTTGAGCATCCGTGGTGCTGGCCGCAGGTGTGGGGTATGAACAAGGCGCAGATCAGGAATCCGCACTGGATCTATCCGGGCCAGATCGTCTATCTCGACCGCGCCGCCGGCCGCCTGCGTCTGGGCACGCCAGCCGGCTCAGGCGCTTCGGGCGAACCGAAGGACGTGCGCCTGTCGCCGCGCATCCGCACATCGCAGCTGGACAAGGACGCGGTGCCGTCCATTCCGGCCAAGGAAATCGAGCCATTCCTGTCACAACCGCTGATTGTCGATGAAAAGGATTTAAACGGCGCGCCGCGCATAGTCGCGACACAGGAAGGCCGCGTCTATACCGGCAAGGGCGACCGCGTGTATGTGCGCGGCGATTTGGGCGGGCATGAAGTATTCCAGGTATTCCGTCCCGGCGTGCCGTTGAAGGACCCGGGCAGCAAGCAAATCCTCGGCTACGAAGCGGTGCATCTGGGAACAATCAAGCTGGCGCGTGAAGCGAAGGCAAACGATGAAGCCCATGCATTCGCGGTGACTGAAGCGCTGCAGGAAATGGGCATCGGCGACCGGCTGCAACCGATGCCGCCAGCAGAAACCATCAACTACGTGCCGCACCCGCCAGAAAACGCGTTTGAGGCCCGGGTGGTATCGATTTACGGCGGCGTGACCCATGCCGGCCAAAACCAGACGGTCGCAATCAACAAGGGCAAGCGTGACGATATCGATGTCGGCACTGTGCTGACGCTGTACCGCACCGGCGAAACGATTGCCGACCGCACCGACAAGAACCACAAGGTCAGGCTGCCGGATGAAAAATACGGCACGCTGTTCGTATTCCGCGTGTTCGACAACGTGTCCTATGCGCTGATTATGGAAGTCACCGATTCGGTTCAGGTCGGCGATACCGCACGCACGCCGGAATGACGCGTGATCCAAACCGCGCAGACTGCACCATCAAATGAACTGGCGGCCTGGCTGCGGCTGGAGCAGGCCGAAGGCGTCGGCCCAGCCACCGCTAGGAAGCTGCTGGCCGCATTCGGCCTGCCGGAAAACATCTTCGCCGCCTCTTATGCCGCGCTGAGCCAGGTTGTTCCCGAACGGGTGGCGCAGGCGCTGAAAACGGAGCTGTCGCCGCAAACGCAGGCACAAATCGAACGCACGCTCGAATGGGCAGATGCGCCAGAAAACCGCCTACTGACGCTGGCCGATGTCTATTACCCGAAGGCGCTGCTCGACATTCCCGACCCGCCGCTGGTGCTGTACGTGAAAGGCCGGGCCGAACTGCTGAATGCGCCCTCGCTGGCGATTGTCGGCAGCCGCCAGGCCAGCGCGCAGGGCGTGAAAAACGCCGAGAATTTCGCCCGAGCAATGAGCAATGCCGGGCTGGCAATTGCGTCCGGCCTCGCGCTCGGCATTGACGCCGCAGCGCACCGCGGCGGGCTCGATGGCGTCGGCTCGACCATCGCAGTCATCGGCACCGGCGCCGACATCGTCTACCCGGCCAGGAACCGCGAACTCGCGCACCGGATCGCATTTGACGGCGGCTGCATCGTCAGTGAATGCCCGCTCGGCACGCCTGCAATCTCGGCCAATTTTCCGCGCCGCAACCGCATCATCAGCGGGCTGGCAAAAGGCGTGCTGGTGGTCGAAGCTGCGGCACAATCCGGCTCGCTCATCACCGCGCGCATGGCGGCCGAACAGGGGCGCGACGTGTTTGCCATCCCCGGTTCGATCCACTCGCCGCTGGCCAAAGGATGCCACCAGTTGATCAAACAGGGAGCTAAGCTGGTCGAATCGGCGCAAGACGTGCTGGAAGAACTGCGGCTGCAGCCCTTGCCGGCGAACGCCGCGGCTACACCAGCCGACGCACAAGCCGAGCCGCAAGCAACGCAGTTGCTTGATGCAATGGGCTTTGACCCCGTCTCGCCCGACCAACTGGCAGAACGCACCGGGCTGGATGCGGCGGCACTGGCCGGGCTGCTGTTGACGCTGGAACTCGATGGCCGGATCGAACGCCTGCCCGACGGCAGCTACCGTCGGCTGAACGGATAGACGCAGCTCAACCGCCACCAAATACACCCAGGGGGTATTTTCAAACCGAATCTAAAAACATGGCGGAAACCGTGGTTTTAGACACATACTCCACCAAACACCCCGCATTTCACAGTCCGCGCAGCGCATTCGCGACTTGAACTGGCGGCAACATCGCTGTACAGTAGCAACCATGTTTGATGTCTTAGTCTATCTTTACGAGAATTATCACCACCCGGAAGTCTGCCCGGAGCCGGTGGAGCTGGCCAAATCGCTGTCTGAAATCGGCTTCAAGGAAGCGGAAATCCGGGATGCATTGACCTGGCTCACCGAGCTGGCGGCACGCACACAAGGGTTTTCCAGCCGCAAACCGGATGAACGCGCATTTCCGGCCAGTGCGCATCGCGTCTATGCGCCGCAGGAATATGCTGCGCTCGGCGTCGAGGCGATTGGTTTCATCGAATCGCTGGCCAATGCCGGCGTGCTCAAACCGATCGAACGCGAAATCGCCATCGAACGAGGGCTGGCGGCAAATGAATCGCCGCTGACACTGGAAAAACTGCGCATCGTTGTACTGATGGTACTGTGGAGTCAGGGCGACGATCCGGATGCATTGCTGCTGGACGCGCTGTTTCCGGATGATGACGGCAGCGAACCGCGCCTGCCGCACTAGCCTGTTTCCGTTTGTTCCCGCCTATTCCTGCGCCCATTTCCTTGCGCTTGAACAACGCCGGATTGCACAAGCCGCTTGCACGCGGCGCGAATTTGATTACACTATCCGCAATTTTGCCCATGAAACGTCGCGGCCTAACAGGCGGCACGGAAACTGAATATGTCGAAAACACTCATCATTGCTGAAAAACCCTCGGTCGCGAACGACATCGCCAAGTCGCTCGGCGGCTTCACCAAGCATGATGATTATTTCGAATCGGATCAATATATATTGTCGTCAGCGGTCGGCCATCTGGTCGAAATTGCCGCGCCGGAAGAATATGAAGTCAAGCGCGGCAAGTGGACCTTCACCCACCTGCCCACCATTCCGCCGCATTTCGCGCTGAACCCGATCCAGAAAACCGAATCGCGGCTGAAACTGCTGAACAAGCTGATCAAGCGCAAGGACGTATCCGAAATCATCAACGCCTGCGACGCCGGGCGCGAGGGGGAGCTGATTTTCCGCCTGATCGCGCAGCACGCCAAGGCAAAGCAGCCGATCAAGCGACTGTGGCTACAGTCGATGACGCCAGCGGCCATCCGGGACGGCTTCACCAAACTGCGTTCCGACCAGGAAATGCTGCCGCTAGCCGATGCCGCGCGCTGCCGCTCGGAAGCGGACTGGCTGATTGGCATCAACGGCACACGCGCGATGACCGCATTCAACTCGAAGGAAGGCGGATTCTACCTGACCACCGTCGGCCGGGTACAGACGCCGACGCTATCGATCGTGGTCGAACGCGAAGAAGCGATCAAGAAATTCATCTCGCGCGACTACTGGGAAGTGAAAGCCGAATTCGTCTGCGCCGGCGGCGTGTATGAAGGCCGCTGGTTCGACCCTAAATTCAAGAAGGACAACACCGACAGCGAAAAACGCGCCGAACGGCTGTGGAGCAAATCGGCGGCCGACACCATCGCCACCGCCTGCCGCAGCAAGCAGGGCAAAGTGAGCGAGGAATCGCGCCCGACGACCTCGATGTCGCCGGCACTGTTCGACCTCACCAGCCTGCAGCGGGAAGCGAACTCGCGTTTCGGTTTTTCTGCCAAGAACACGCTGGCGATTGCGCAGGCGCTGTACGAACGGCACAAGGTGCTGACCTACCCGCGTACCGATTCGCGCCACCTGCCGGAAGATTACCTCGCGACCGCGCAGGAAACGCTGGAAGCACTGAAAGACAGCAACAACTATCAGCCATTCGCCGCGCAAATTCTGAACAAGAAGTGGCTAAAACCGAACAAGCGCATTTTCGACAACACGAAAATCTCCGATCACTTCGCCATCATCCCGACCACGCAGGCACCGAAGAACCTGTCCGAAGCCGAGCAGCGGCTGTACGATCTGGTCACGCGCCGCTTCATGGCGGTGTTCTTCCCCGCGGCCGAATTTCAGGTCACGACCCGCATCACCGAAGTTTCCGGCCACCAGTTCCGAAGCGAAGGCCGGGTGATGACCAACCCCGGTTGGCTGGCGATTTACGGCAAGGAAGCGGTCGACAAGGATGCCGAAGGCAGCGGCGGCCTGCTCGCGCCGGTAGCAAAAGATGAAAAGGTGCTAACAGACAAGATCAGCGCCAACCCGCTCGCCACCCGCCCGCCGGCACGCTACACCGAAGCGACGCTGTTGACCGCGATGGAAGGCGCGGGCAAGCAGGTGGAGGAAGACGAATTGCGCGAAGCGATGGCCGGCAAGGGCCTGGGCACGCCAGCCACCCGCGCCGCGATCATCGAAGGCTTGCTGACGGAAAAATACCTGCTGCGCGAAGGGCGCGAAATCATCCCGACCGCCAAGGCGTTCCAGCTGATGACGCTGCTGCACGGCCTCGGCGTGGACGAACTCACGCTGCCGGAACTGACCGGCGAATGGGAATACAAACTGTCGCAGATAGAAAAGGGGCAAATCAGCCGCGAAGCATTCATGCGCGAGATCGCGCAGATGGCGCAGGTGATCGTCAAGCGCGCCAAAGAATACGACGAAGACACGGTGCCGGGCGACTACGCGACGCTCGCCACGCCATGCCCGAACTGCGGTGGCGTGGTGAAGGAAAACTACCGCCGCTTCGCCTGCACCCAATGCGAATTCTCGATCAGCAAGATCCCCGGCAGCCGCCAGTTCGAGATTGCCGAAGTTGAGCAACTGCTGAAAGACCGCACCATCGGCCCGCTGCAAGGTTTCCGCTCGAAAATGGGCCGGCCGTTTGCCGCCATTCTGAAGATCGTGCGCGACGAGGATCTGAACAATTACAAGCTCGAATTCGATTTCGGCCAGCCGCAGGAAGACGAAGACGGCGGCGAGCCAGTCGATTTCAGCCAGCAAACGCCGCTCGGCGCCTGCCCGAAATGCGGCGCCAACGTGTATGAAATGGGGCTGGCCTACGTGTGCGAAAAAACCGTTGCCAAGCCCAAGGGCTGCGATTTCCGCAGCGGCCGCATCATCCTGCAACAGGAAATCTTGCCGGAACAGATGTCCAAGCTGCTGAACGATGGCAAGACCGACCTGCTGCCAGGCTTCATCTCGCAACGCACGCGCCGCCCGTTCAAGGCGTTCCTCGTGCGCGGCAAGGATGGCAAGGTCAGTTTCGAGTTCGAGGAACGCAAGGCAGCGCCGAAAGCGGGCGCCAAAGCAGCGGCAGCCAAGACCGACGCAGCTGCGGAAACTGCCGCAAAACCGGCTAGAAAAACGGCCACAAAAGCCACCGCCACCAAGGCAAAAACCGCAAGCAAAACTGCCGGCAGCAGCGTGAAAAAAACCGCGGCGGCCAAAAAACCGGCAGCAAAGAAAGCCGCGACGAAAGAATAACGCCACTCACCACCGGCGGCGCGCACGCGCTGCCGGCGGCAAGCCCCAAATAACTGACCGAAACGCCGCTTTCTGTCAGTAATGTCTCAAAATATACTCCGAGCAGTATCTATAAACAGCCAGTAAATATAAGGCTCAACGGGGTGTTTTTTCCACATACCCCAAGCAAATACTCTCAGTAACCGTCCGGATTGGTGCGCTGCCAGTGCCAGGCATCACGGCACATGTCATCCAGCGTTTTTTCAGTGCGCCAGCCAAGCAGTTTTTCCGCCAGCGCCGGATCGGCATAGTAGGCAGGCACGTCGCCCGGGCGGCGCGGCGTGATCTCATATGGCAGTTGCCGTCCGCACGCAGCCTCGAATGCGCGCAGCACTTCCAGCACGCTGTGTCCCCGGCCTGAACCGAGATTCACTGTGAACCCTGCCGGTTGCGCGAACAGGCGCTTAAGCGCCGCCACATGCCCGCGCGCCAGATCCATTACATGGATGTAGTCGCGCACACCGGTGCCGTCTGGCGTCGGGTAATCATTGCCATACACTTGCAGCCGCTCACGCCGTCCCACCGCCACCTGCGCAATATACGGCATCAGGTTATTCGGCACGCCTTTCGGGTCTTCGCCAATCAATCCACTCGGATGCGCGCCGACCGGATTGAAATAGCGCAGGATTGCGCATTGCCAGCTCGCATCGCTAAGCGCCAGGTCAGCCAGCATCTGCTCAACCACCAGCTTGGTGCGGGCATACGGGCTAGCGACCGACAACGGCGCGTTTTCGGCCACCGGCACGGTTGCCGGATCGCCATACACGGTGGCCGACGAGCTGAACACAAAACGGCGCACGCCGGCATCGGCCAGCGCCTGCAGCAGGGTCTGCGTGCCGCCGATGTTGTTGTCGAAATACAGCAACGGCTTCGCCACCGATTCGCCCACCGCTTTCAGCCCGGCGAAATGGATCACCGCATCGACCCGATGCTGGCGCAGCAATGCATCCAGCGCCGCACGGTCGCGCACATCGGTTTCGATAAAGGGCGCGTTACGACCGGTGATTTGCTCCACGCGCTCAAGCGCCACGCGCGAACTGTTGCTCAGATTATCGAGCGCCAGCACATTGAAACCGGCTTGCAGCAACTCGACGCAAGTGTGCGAGCCAATATAACCAGCGGCGCCGGTTACGAGTATGGTGTTTGACATGGCGTTCCTTTAAGCAACCAAAGTACACTGCATTTACAAATGAGCAATTTTGGCACAAAGCAAGCCACTGCATAAATAGTTCCATCTGCCTGCAACAAAACAACACTTATTTGACTTTACGCACACAGACGCGCAGTGTGATTACATTTTCACGTTCAAGGCGCTATGCTCATAATGTCAGCTCATGCTGGCTTGTCATCGCAACCACCAACACAGCGTTGTCGCTGACGAACCATGCATGTGACAAATTTCGTCAACAAAATCGTGCAAATCGCCAAAAAACGTCAACCCACCACAGGTTTTTGCCGTCACAAGACTCTTAACAGACTAAAAACACAATGGCACGGATTGTGCGTTACAGGCGTCAAGGCAGATTTTCTGCTGTATACCGATAGGAGAGCAACATGAAAGTACGTCAAATGAAACACGCCGTACAGCGCGGCTTCACGCTGATCGAATTGATGATCGTGGTTGCGATCATCGGTATTCTGGCCGCCGTAGCGCTGCCGGCATATCAGGATTACACCATCAAAGCCAAAGTGTCTGAAGGCATTCTGGCGTTGAGCCAATGCCGTACTGCCGTGGCAGAGGTTTATCAAACTGGCACATCCGGCCCGGGTGCTAACAATTGGGGATGCGAATCCAGTGGCAGCGGTTCTTCCAAATACGTGACATCCGTAACGACTGATGCTAACGGCGTTGCAACGGTCGTTCTGCGTGCCATTGATGCAAAAGTTAACGGCATGACGATTTCCTTAACGCCAACAGCAGCCGATGGAACAACGGCACTGACAGCAGGAAACATCCCGGTTCAAGTTGGCAGCTTCAAGTGCGGCCCGGGCACGACGGGCACTCCTGTTCCGCAAAAATACCTGCCTGGCTCCTGCAAGTAACACCAAATCAAAAGCAAAACCACCTAAAAACAGGGGCAAAGGAGTTTCCTCCTTTGCCCCTGTTTTTTTCCCAAAAAATTTTGCTGCCTCGGCCTACGATGCAAAATATCTTCAAAATAAAGCCAGAACGCCTCAACGCCGCCCTATCTGTTTCGAGCGCCGTGCTGCTTGTCATTGCCTTGTTGTTATACCTTCAACCATACTACGGCATCAGACACGACAGTGTGCTGTATCTCGGACAAGCGCTGCTCCGGTGGAAACCTGCACAATTTAGTAACGATTTATTTTTCGCCTATGGTAGTCAAGCACAATTCACACTATTCCCCCAAGTCATAGCATGGATGTTAAACCATGCCAATGCGGCCACGCTGTTTCTGGCTATGACACTGGTTGGCCGAGTCTTCTTTGCCGCAGCCTCTTTCTTACTGCTTCACCAACTACTTCCTCCTAAGTTTCGTCTGTGGGCATTGTTATCGCTCCTGATCATGCCGACCAATTATGGAGGGTTTAATGTTTTCAGCTATGCCGAACCATTCTCTACCGGACGAACCTTTGCCGAGCCCCTAATTTTGCTCGCCCTTGCTGCATTCGTTCGACAACGATGGCTAGCGACATGTACGTTGTGGGTACTGGCGGCAGTAATCCACCCCTTGCAGGCTTTTCCTGCACTAGTGCTGGCATGGCTCTGGTTAATAAACAAAGACAAGCGCTGGTTGCATTTACTGTGGCTGCCAGTGGCCGGGCTTTTGCTTGCATTGGCAAATATCCCCCCATTTTCCACACTTCTGACTCAGTTCGACCAGCTTTGGCTGGAATGGGTTTCCGAAGCAAACAAGCATGTTTTCATCATGCATTGGCCGTGGCCAAGCTGGTGTTACCTGCTAACGGATCTGTTTCTCGTATGGTCGCTAATGAAGTTCACACGGGGAACCATCAATAAATTTTGCAGCATACTGTTGCAAGCTACCGCCCTTGGTTTTGCCTGTAGCGCATTGTTCGCAGACTGGCTGCAATTGGTCTGGCCAACAGGACTGCAGATTTGGCGCATACAGTGGCTACTCCACTGGCTGGCAATGGCAGGCATACCATTCCTGCTCTTTCGACTTTACCGCAGAGGCCATGCTGAACGGCCGCGCCTTCTGCTGCTAGTTGCAATTGCAGTGATTGGTGTAACACCCAATCAAGCAGTTCCGCCCTGGGCCGTGCTTATCACAATCCCAATGTTCTTGCTTTGGCCTCATATACGCGAACGCATCAGCCCAAAAATTTCCCGTCTTCTAATGGGGGCTATTGTCCTGTCTCTTGCAATTGCCTGCGCCAGATACTGGTGGGATGTTTTCAACAAGTACAAACTGCATGACAACAATTGGTATCGTTTTCGACTGGATCTGGCGATACTTTCCTTTCCCCTTATTACTGGCAGCTTCACTATTGCCGGAATACGATTTTGGCATCGTTCCCAACATTTAGTTCGCTATCTGTTGCTGATTGCATTGACGTTATGGCTTGCCTATGCTGCCATCTTCTGGGATCGGCGTAACGACTGGACGCGCTCTCTAGAATCGGCAACACCATCACAATCTGTATTTGGCACCAAAATTCCGCAAGGGTCTCAGGTATATTGGGAAAACGAACTGCTTGCACCATGGCTAATACTAAACAGCCCCAGTTACTTCAGCGGGCACCAAATGTCCGGGCTGCTATTTAACCGTAAAACTGCAGAAGAAGCACATATACGCTCAGAAACACTCAGCATACTTGAGATCCAGACGCAGATTTGCGACATTATGAACACGTTAAACAGAACAAATGCATCCTGTCTGATCGATGATGATGCGGTCAGGAATGCCTGCGCAGCATCAGAAAGGCGCCTTGATTATTTGGTGCTGCGCAACTCACTGAAAGCTCCCGCCAAAGGAACTTGGACTGCTTTTAATGAGAATAACAAACGTCCTGTTACATATTATCTATACGCATGCAAGGATTTTGCGTTACCTCGAACCGGTCGACGGCACATCTCCACGCAATTGAAAAAGTAGGATCTATCACATGAATAGGATATTTAGTGAGTTCCTCCGCTACCTTATTGTTGGCGGCCTTGCTTTCATCGCTGATTTCTCAACTCTGGTTTTCCTGACTGAAAAAGCTGGTTTGCACTACCTGCTGTCTGCCACCATCGGTTTCTTTATAGGCACGACACTCAATTATCTGCTTTCAACCCACTGGGTCTTCAGCGTTCGCTCAGTCAGTAACCGCAGAAAAGAATTCACGCTGTTTGCTGCCATTGGCGTAGCGGGTGTCGCGCTCAACGCGGGTATTATCGCATTCCAGGTTGAGCTTATTGGCATTCCTTATTCCCTGGCCAAACTGGTAGCAACAAGCATGATCCTGTTCTTCAATTTCGGCGCGCGCAAATGGCTGCTGTTTTCCCCTTCTTCTACTGCACCTGCCGCAAGCCCCCCCATCAACCATACAGGCGCCTGACGCTGAGGTAAACATGAACGATTCCGAAAAAAAGATTGCCATCATTATCGGCGCAGGCCCCGCAGGCCTGACTGCAGCGCTTGAGTTGCTTCGCCGCACCAACATCAAGCCGATTGTGCTGGAAGCCGACGATTGCGTTGGCGGCATCTCTCGAACCGTAAACCATCATGGCAACCGTATTGATATCGGCGGACATCGCTTTTTTTCGAAATCGGAATGGGTAATGAATTGGTGGCAGAAAATTTTGCCATCACAAAATGTTGCTCCAACCGATTCAGACAAAGTTATGCTGGTTCGCGGACGACTGTCGCGCATTTATTACTTGCGTAGCTTTTTTGACTATCCAATCAAATTGTCTGCCAACACCATTGGCAATCTGGGACTGATTCGGATGGTGAAGATCGGGCTGAGTTATCTTTCAGCGATGGCCTTTCCAAGAAAATCAGAAAATACATTGGAGGATTTTCTGATCAACCGCTTTGGCAAGGAACTATTTCTAACCTTTTTCAAGGATTACACAGAAAAAGTCTGGGGGGTGCCATGCGACCAAATCAGCGCAGAGTGGGGGGCGCAGCGGATTAAGGGCTTATCGATCAAGGCCGCTCTGAAACACGCTCTAGGCAAAATGTTCATCAAGAACAGCGCCAAGCAGGCAGAAAACACTTCTTTAATTGAGCAGTTTCTGTACCCGAAATTCGGCCCCGGACAAATGTGGGAAGAGGTCGCGCAGCAGGTGACAAAACTAGGCGGAGAAATTCGCTTCCAGCACAAAGCGCATGGAGTACGAATTGAAAATGGCCAAATCAAATCGATTCGCGTACTAGACACTACCAACGGTAGCGAAAGCGAAATTCCTTGCGAGATAGCATTCTCCACCATGCCTGTGCGTGACCTAGTGCAAGCCATTGGCAATGTTGCACCGGAAGATGTGCGTGCTATCGCCAATGACTTGCCCTATCGCGATTTCATCACGGTCGGCCTACTGGTGTCGAAAATGAAGAAAAATGCACAGTCGCAGTCCATCGCTAGCAACAACATGCCGCCCGACAACTGGATTTACATTCAGGAAAGTGACGTCAAGGTTGGGCGTCTGCAAATCTTCAACAACTGGAGTCCATGGATGGTGCATGACCCGCAAAAAGTCTGGATGGGGCTGGAGTATTTCTGCAATGAGGGCGACACGCTATGGAATCTAAGCGATGATGAAATGAAACGTCTTGGCACTAGCGAAATGGCCCAAATCGGCATGATCGATCCGCAGGACATTGAAGACAGCATCGTAATCCGCGTCCCTAAGGCCTACCCAGCTTACTTCGGTGCTTACTCTCAATTCGAGACAGTGCGCAAATACCTAAATAGCATCAGCAACCTATACCTGATTGGGCGCAATGGCATGCATCGCTATAACAATCAGGACCACTCCATGCTGACAGCCAAAGTTGCTGTTGACAACATCGTTGGTGGCGTTACCGACAAGTCGAACATTTGGGCAGTCAATATTGACGATGAATACCATGAAGAAAAATCAGGAAAGTGACTTAGAAACGGTACTGGATGTTACTTTATCCACACCACCGCCATTCTTCGCCAGACTAAAATTTCAAAGTGCTGCCATTACAAATGAGCTATTTCCACTTGAAGTTATTGCACTCTCCTCTTTCTGCATATCGTTATTATTAATCGCAATCTTCGATGTTCGCTTTTATTACCCAAGCAACAACTCATCAGTATTTGTTTTAAAACACTATATAATCGGACTCATTCTAGCATTATCAATTGTTTTGTTTTTTTCATGGAATATTACCGAATCAATCTCACTTAAATTAATCACCAAAAAATCTATCTATATAGCAAGATACGCTCTATCATTCTCATCTATAATTTTTTTTCATTTCAACTTCAAGCTATGGGCACAATTAGTAAATCCTGTGCTATTTGACGACTGGTATAAATATACTGATGAATTTCTTGCGCCATTACATCATGCCATTGTTCACATTAACATTGGATTCACTCCGTTAGAAACATACCTAACAAATGCATATCATGATGTTTTCGTTTTCATGTTTTATATATCTTTTGCTTTTTTTGGAATATTCACAAAAGCGCGCCCTTATCTTGAAAGATTAACATGTGCCATAGCATTAGTATTAATTATTGGCGGCCTCTGTTATATGATCGCTCCCGCATGGGGACCTTTTATTTATTCAGAACACAAAAATTTTATACAAAAAGCAATGCTTGACTTCCAAATAGCATTCATTCAGACACATGGCGCCAAATTCAGCGGTGATAATTTTATTTCCCCATTGGGGGCAATGCCATCACTGCATACTGCTCACGCATTTGTTCTCTGGTTTTACGCTCGTCGACATATAAAATTGCTTGGTTACATCTACATACCACTGGTAATTTATATTATTACCGAAGCGGTGTCCTCTGGATGGCATTACATTGTAGATATTTTTTTGGGGCTTATCGTCGCATCAGTGAGCGTTCTGTTAGCTGAAAAATTCCATCTAAAAAAATGAGCTTGAAATTTGCTAAATTTTCTGTGGATAACTTTGTAAAAAACCCTTTAGATAAGCAAAAAGCTATTCCGCAAGCATGCACCGCTCTCCCGTCCATCATTTCGCGATCGAGATTTTCAACATTGAAATCAATTAGTTAACAACAACCCACCATACATGACATTTGTATTACTCAAAAATCCGCTCTTGTTCAATTGTGGACAACCTTCCAGCCAGAAACCCGCATGAATACTGGCGATTTGCCTTTCTCCAGCGCCACGCCGCTGTCAGTCGTCCCTGTTTCAAAGCTGAATCAGGCCGTTGCGCGTCTGCTGGAACGCAGTTTTCCGCTGACCTGGATTTCGGGCGAAATCTCGAACTTTACGCGCGCCGCTTCCGGCCACTGGTATTTCACGCTGAAGGATGACGCGGCGCAGGTGCGCTCGGTGATGTTCCGTTCGCGGGCGCAACTGGCCGGATTCATGCCGCGCGAAGGCGACCGGGTCGAGGTGCGCGCGCTGGTCACGCTGTATGCGCCGCGCGGCGATTTTCAGCTCAACGTCGAAGCCATCCGCCGCTCCGGCGCCGGCAATCTGTATGAAGCCTTCCTGCGGCTGAAGGAAAAACTCGCGGCCGAAGGCTTGTTCGATACCGCGCGGAAGCGCGAACTGCCATTTTTCCCGCGCACCATCGGCATCGTCACCAGCCCGCAGGCGGCGGCGCTGCACGATGTGCTGACCACGCTGGCGCGACGTGCGCCGCATGTGCGCGTAATCGTTTATCCGACACCGGTGCAAGGCGAAGGCGCGGCGCAGAAAATCGCGCAGGCGATTGCGACCGCCTCGCACCGCGCCGAGTCCGATGTGCTGCTGCTGTGCCGTGGCGGCGGTAGCATCGAAGATTTGTGGGCGTTCAACGAGGAACCGGTGGCGCGCGCACTGGCCGCCTGTTCGATGCCGGTGATTTCTGGTGTCGGGCATGAGACCGATGTGACGATTGCCGATTTCGCCGCCGATTTGCGCGCGCCCACGCCAACCGCCGCAGCCGAACTGGCAACCCGGCCGCGTGCGGACTGGCTGATGATGCTGGAAACGCAGGCAGGCAGGCTGCAGCGGGCGATGGCGCGGAGGATGGGCGATGCCTCACAGACGGTGGATTGGCTGTCGCGCCGGCTGGTCAGCCCGTCGGCTTACATCGCGCGCGAACGGGTGCAATTGCAGGCGCTCTCGACTAGGCTGACGCACGCCGTGCGCACACCCGTGACCGCATCGCGCCACGCGCTGCTGCATCTGCAAACGCGGCTGGCAGCGCAATTGCCCGACACCGCCGCGCCGCAGTCTGCACTGGCGGAGCAGGCGCGCCGTCTGGGAACTGCGTTCACAGCGGGAATCGCCGCGCAACGGCAGTCGTTGTCATCGCTGGCAACTCAGCTAGAACTGCTGAACCCGCAGCGCACGCTGGAACGCGGCTATGCGATCGTCACTGGCGCGGATGGAAAAATCGTGCGCTCGCCAGCGCAACTGCATGCGGGCGATGCCATCGGCATGCAACTGGCGGAAGGCCGGGCACAAGTCGAACTGGCGCGGGTAGAAGCCAAAAACTGAGCCGCACCAGACAGCGCATCGAAAAAATTCTAGGGGTATATAGCAAAAATAGTGCTATAGGCCACATATTTACTGGCAACTTTAATACTGCCAGGAGTATATTTTTTATACTAACTGACCCAAAAGTCATTTCCAGTCAGTTATTTTTCTGCCACCCAGAGACATTTGGCGAGGGCGCTTGCGTTCCCCGCCTTGCCGTTACGCCCTTCGGGCTGGCGCTTGCACCAGCCCGAAACCAGCAGCTTACAGCCCGGTAAAGGCGAAATTCACTTCTGGCCGCTGGCCGGAAACGATGTCGGCAATCGCGCGACCGGAACCGCAACCCATCGTCCAGCCGAGCGTGCCGTGGCCAACATTGAGGAACAGGTTGCCGATTTTCGAGCGCCCGATGTACGGGATGTTCGATGGCGTCATCGGCCGCAAGCCGCTCCAGTAATTCGGCTGATCCCAGTCGCAGGCATCGGGGAACATTTCACGGGCACGAATTTTGAGCTGTTCGCACCGCACCATGTTCAGTTCGCGCCCGTAACCATTCATTTCTGCCGTACCGCCAACGCGCAGCCTGTCGCCCAGGCGCGCAAATACCAGCTTCTTGGCCACATCAATCAGCGACACATACGGCGCCGCATCCGGCTTCAGCACCGGGAACGTGGCCGAGTAACCTTTCGCCGGGTAAATCATCAGCTTGATGCCCAGCGGCTTGAGGAACGGCGCGGCGAAGCTGCCCATCGACACCACGAACGCATCCGCCTGCAGCACCTGATACTTGCCGGTGGCATCGATCACTTCAACTCCGGTGATTTTGGCGGCCGAGCCTGCGCCTTCGGTCAACAGGCGCGTGGCGGTGGTGCTGTAGCGGAATTCAACTCCCGCTTCAGCCGCTTTTTGCGCCAGCCCGACGGTGAAATTATGCGCATCGCCGGTTTCATCGGTCGGCGTGTAGTCGCCGCCAACGATCTTGTCCTTGATCGGCGCCAGTGACGGTTCGAGCCTGATGACTTCATCGGCGGAAATCATGTGGCGCGGACAGCCGAGCGATGTCATCAACTGCGCGCCCTTGGACGATGCTTCGAAATCCTGCCGGTCGGTGAAAAAGTGCATGATGCCGCGCGTCAGGCAATCGTATTCGATGCCGGTTTCAGCGCGCACCGCCTGCACAGTTTTGAGGCTGAAATCGGCCATCGCCAGACATTGGCGAATGTTGTACGCGGTACGCGCCGCCGTGCATTCGCGCAGGAAGCGCACGCCCCACTCCCACTGCAACCATTCCGGCCGGAAGCGGTACAACAGTGGCGCATCTTCCTGACCGAGCCATTTCAGCACTTTCATCGGCGCAGAAGGATTCGACCACGGCTCTGAATGCGAGACTGAAATCTGGCAGCCATTGGCAAAAGTGGTTTCCTGTGCCGCCCCCGGCTGACGTTCGATGACTGTAACGTCGTGCCCCGATTTGTTCAGGAACCAAGCGGAAGCCGTGCCAAGAATTCCCGAACCCAATACGATGACTTTCACAATTTTCCCCGTTGTTGTTAGAGTAGTTCTGTAATCAGTAACGCCGCATCACTTTCTCGCCTGCAGCCGCGCAATTTCCTGCGCGATGGCACGGGCGACGATGTCGGCCAGCGTGGTTTGCAGGCCGCGCCGGATTTCGGCGGTCAATTCCTCGCTCACCCGTTGCAGCGATTCGGCCAGCCCATCCTTAACCCGGTGTTCCAGCACAAAATCGATCCGCCCCTGAATCTGGCGCAATACGCGCTCGTTCAGCAAGCGCTCGATCTGCGCCCACTCCTCGCTGGCCGATTCGGCGCTGGCGGCAGCCGCCAGCCCGGCCGGATGGCCGAGTTTCACGTCGTCCGACGGACGCGCCTGCGGCTTCGGCGGCGGCGCATCAATCACTTGCGTCAGGACTGGAATGCTGGCGTCTGAGGCGGGAATGTTCATGGCTGGCTCATGTCATGGTGGGACAGCGGATAGCCGCGCTGCCGGTAATGCGCATAACGCTGGCGGCCGGTAGCGACATCGCCGCCTTCAGTCGACACGATTTCTATCATCCGGCCAAATTGCGCAAAATGCGCCGGCACCGCGCCCGACAGGTTGATCAGGATGTCGTGGTGTGGCAATTCGTTCTGGTCGCTGTCGGTCAGCACCACTGGCGATTGCGCCGCCATCGGTTCATGCACCTCGGCGTGCGGCAAAAAATCCTGTGCCGAAAACGTCCAAAGCGCCTGATCGAGCGCCGACAGCTGGCGCCGATCCTGCGTCAAGATCACGATGCGGCTGTCTGCCGCCTGAGCACGCGCCTTGCGCACCAAACGGCAGATATGGCCGATCTGGTCGGCGACATGGGTATGAAAATCGATTTGCGTCATCGCGGCGGCCGCTCCTCAAAAGCGGAATCCCGGCGGCGCACTGCCGTTGGATGGTTGCGGGCTGCGCTGCTGCGGTACAGGTTGCGGCTGGCCATTCTCGGTCGGCTTTTCTGCCGGTGGCGCGGCGGATTGCGCCGGCGCGTAGCGGTAATTCGCCGGCAGCTGGCTGGTTTCCGGATAACCGGCTGCGGTCAGCGCCGCATCCCAGCTGCCCGCTTCGAAACCAGCCTGCGAATTGCGGCCGACAATCAGGAATGGCAGACGGCCATCGCCTCCGGCCTGCTTCATCCGCTCGGCATCGGCATTGTTGCTGATGGTTTTTTCGGTAAACGGAATGCCGCGATTTTTAAGCAGCGCCCGCCCTTCGTCGCAGGCAGCGCAGCCGCTGGCGGTGTACAACGTAACCGGGTTGCTCTTCACCGCCTGCGACAGCGAATACGTCAGCCCGCCATCATCGCCACGCGCAGCAAGCTTTTTCTTTTGCGCCTTGACCGAGGCCGGCGGCGGCTGGTCGCTGTAGGTCACGCGCCCGGAGGAATCAACCCAGCGGTACATCTGCGCCTGCGCGCCAGCGGTAACAGCGGTAAACAACAAAAACAGGATCAACCTTCTGGTTTTCATCTTGCCCCCTTCCTGTTCTTCAATCCATCACCTTTCAGGCAACCATGCCATTATGCCGCAACAAGGCGTCGATTTCCGGTTCTCGTCCGCGAAATGCGACAAAAGATTGCATTGCCGGACGCGAACCGCCAACCGCCAGAATTTCGCGCAGGAACCTTCCGCCGACTTCAGCCGACAGAATGTTTCCGCTCGCATCATGCGCTTCCTCGAACGCGCCATAGGCATCCGCCGACAGCACCTCGGCCCATTTGTAGCTGTAATAGCCGGCCGCGTAGCCGCCAGCGAAGATATGGCTGAACGAATGCAGGAAGCGGTTGAACGGCGGCGGAATCACCACCGCAAAACGCCGCCGCACGTCTTCCAGCACCGATGAGAACGGCTCGCTACCGATCGGATCGTAATCACAGTGCAGGTGCATGTCGGTCAGCGCGAATTCGATCTGGCGCAGCGTCTGCAGCCCGGACTGGAAATTCTTCGCCGCCAGCATCTTGTCGAACAGCTCGCGCGGCAACGGCGCGCCGGTATCGGCATGGGCTGTCATGTGTTGCAGCACATCCCATTCCCAGCAGAAGTTTTCCATGAATTGCGATGGCAGTTCGACCGCATCCCACTCGACACCTGAAATGCCGGATACCGCCAGTTCATCTACCTGTGTCAGCATGTGATGCAGGCCATGACCAAACTCGTGGAACAGCGTGATCACGTCATCATGGGTGAACAGCGCCGGACGCATTTGCCCATCCTTTTCGACCGGCTCGGAAAAATTGCAGATCAGGTAGGCGGCTGGCGTCTGCACGCCATCGGCCAGCTTGTGGCGGCCGCGCACATCGTCCATCCATGCGCCGCTGCGCTTGCCGTTCCTGGCATATAGGTCGAGATAAAACTGGCCAATCAGCTGCCCCTCCCGTTCGATGCGGAAGAATTTCACATCCTTGTGCCACACCGGCGCGGCATCGGGCAGGATGCGCACCGAAAACAGCGCCTCGATCGCGCGGAACAAACCACCAATCACTTGCGGTTCGGGGAAATACTGCTTCACTTCCTGCTCGGAAAACGCATAGCATTTTTCGCGCAGCTTTTCGGACGCGTACGGAATATCCCACGCTTCAATCGCGGAAATCCCCAGCTCTTCGCTGGCGAATGCGCGCAGCTCCGCCATGTCCTTCTCGGCGAACGGCCGCGCGCGCGCGGCCAGATCTTCGAGGAAACAGATCACCTGCTGCGGGGTTTGCGCCATCTTCGGCACCAGCGACACTTCGGCATAGTTGCGATAGCCAAGCAGCGCCGCTTCATCCTTGCGCAAGCGCAACAGCGAAACGATGTTTTGCGTGTTGTCCCAGTCGGCCTTTTCACCCAGTTCGGATGCGCGAGTCACATAGGCGCGATACATCCGCTCGCGTAGCGCACGATTATCGGCGTACTGCATCAGCGGGTAATACGATGGGAAATGCAGCGTGAATTTGTAACCGGTCTTGCCATCGCGCTCAGCCGCCGCGCGCGCCTGTTGCATCACGTCGTCCGGCAGGCCGGCAAGCTCGGCGGCATCGTCAACCAGCAATCCGAACTCGTTGGTGGCATCGAGTACGTTTTCCGAAAAGCGGGTGCCGAGCGCGGCCAGGTCTTCCTGGATGTCGGCGAACTGCTTCTTTTGCTCGTCAGCCAATTCGGCGCCGCCCAGACGGAAATCGCGCAACGCATTCTCGACGATTTTCTGCCGCGCGGCAGTAAACCGCTCGAATCCGGCGCCGGATTTCAGCGCCTTGTATTTATCGAACAACGCCAGATTTTGCGACAGCGAAGTCCAGAACTCGGTCACTTTCGGCAGATTTTCATTGTAGGCGGCGCGCAGTTCCGGCGTATCCGCCACCGAATTCAGATGACTGACGACGCCCCATGCGCGCGCCAGCCGTTCGGTGGCGTCTTCCAGCGGAACGATGAAATCATCCCAAGTCACCTGCGCCATCGGCGCTTCCAGCCGAGTCACCACAGCGTGAGCATCGTTCAGCAGCGAATCAATCGCCGGGGTAACGTGCTCGGGCGCAATTTCATCAAAGCGTGGCAGACCGGGAAACTCGAGCAAGGGATTTTGCATGTGTACTCCACTCAGGAAGCGGTTGGACGTATTGCGCCGGGGGCGCAAGCCCCCGGAGGATGCGGTTATTGCTGTTGACGCGCCCTCAACCGGCGTTCCGCTGCCTCGATCGTGTTCACCAGCAGCATCGTGATCGTCATCGGGCCTACGCCGCCCGGAACTGGCGTGATGTAGCCAGCCACTTCCTTGGCGTTGGCAAAATCAACGTCGCTATACAGTTTGCCGTTCTCATCGCGCTCAACGCCAACGTCAATCACCACCGCTCCCGGCTTGATCATGTCGGCGGTAATGATGTTGCGACGGCCAGTAGCAGCGATCAGGATGTCGGCCAGGCGGGTGTGAAACGCCAGATCGCGCGTCTTGGAATTGCAAATGGTGATGGTGGCGCCTGCCTGCAACAGCAGCATCGCCATCGGCTTGCCGACGATGTTCGATGCGCCAACCACGACTGCATGCGCGCCGCGCAGCGGGTAGTTGATCGATTCCAGCATTTTCATCACGCCATACGGGGTGCATGGACGGATCACCGGATGGCCGACCATCAGGTTGCCGGAATTGACGACGCTGAAGCAATCCATGTCCTTTTCCGGATTGATGGCTTCAATCACCTTGCGCTCGTCAATGTGAGCAGGCAACGGCAACTGCACCAGAATGCCGTGAATCTTCGGGTCATTGTTGAGCGCGTCAATCCGCTCGAGCAAGGCGGCTTCGGTGAAGTCGGCATCATACTTTTCCAGCACCGAATAAATGCCGTTGGCGTTGCACGCCTTTTCCTTGTTCATCACATACACCATCGATGCGGCGCTGTCGCCTACGAGAATGACTGCCAGGCCAGGCTGCTCGCCCTGAGCTGTGAGTTCGGCCGCGCGTTTCGCGATGTCTTCGCGAATCGATTGCGCCAGAAGATTTCCGTTAATAATTTGAGCGCTCATGTTATACGTCAACAAAACAAGTAAAAAACAGGATTATAAGTTCTGACAGACCGATGCGCTGGAAATTGCCGTCATTCGCCACACATTTCAGTCAATTTGATCATGTAATTTCACATTGTGAAAAACAACATCGCATCATGCAATGCACGTTTTTCTGCAATCGAATACACTGGCCAAACTTCGACCTACCAGCGAAGCCGATGGCCAGCGTGGGATACCGCGTGCTTTGGGTCAAAGCAGCCTGAACAAGCCGCATCCCACGACGACCTCTTCCAATACAAAATCAGCCCCATACCAGGTGGCGAAGATCGACGGGAGACACACAATGTCCGAACAACTTGACCAGATTTTGGCTGCCGCCGGCAGCGATCCAGATATCCAGGAAACCAGGGAATGGCTCGACGCACTGGAGTCGGTGCTTGAAAATGAAGGCCCCGAGCGCGCCCATTACCTGATGGAACGACTGGTTGATCTGGCCCGAAGGCGCGGCGCGCATATCCCGTTTTCCAGCAACACCGCCTACGTCAACACGATTCCGCCTCATCAGGAGCAGCATTCGCCCGGCAACATCGAGATTGAGGAACGGTTGCGCTCCTGGATGCGATGGAATGCGATGGCGATGGTAGTGCGCGCGAATCGTCACGATGGCGACCTTGGCGGCCACATTTCCAGCTTCACTTCGCTGGCAACCATGTTTGGCACCGGCTTCAACCATTTTTGGCATGCGCCGTCCGAAAACCACGGCGGGGATCTGGTCTATTTCCAGGGGCATTCTTCCCCCGGCATTTATGCCCGCGCCTTTTTCGAAGGCCGCATCAACGAAAACCAATTGATCAATTTCCGTCAGGAAGTCGACGGCAACGGGTTGTCTTCGTACCCGCACCCGAAACTGATGCCGGATTTCTGGCAATTCCCAACCGTGTCGATGGGCCTCGGCCCGATCATGGCGATCTATCAGGCGCGCTTCCTGAAATACCTGCATGCGCGCGGCATTGCCGATACATCCAACCGCAAGGTATGGGTATTCTGCGGCGATGGCGAGATGGACGAGCCGGAATCGATGGGCGCGGTCGGCATGGCCACGCGCGAAAAGCTCGACAACCTGGTGTTCGTGATCAACTGCAACCTGCAGCGGCTAGACGGCCCGGTGCGCGGCAACGGCAAGGTGATTCAGGAACTGGAATCCGATTTCCGCGGCTCCGGCTGGAACGTGGTGAAAGTCATCTGGGGTTCGAACTGGGATCCGCTGCTGGAAAAGGACAAGGACGACATCCTCAAACAGGTGATGATGGAAACCGTCGATGGCGAATACCAGAACTACAAGGCCAAAAATGGCGCCTATGTACGCGAGCATTTCTTCGGCAAGCATCCGAAGCTGCTGGAAATGGTATCGCACATGTCCGACGATGACATCTGGCGCCTGACGCGCGGCGGCCACGACCCGCACAAGGTTTACGCCTCGTTCAAGGTGGCGCAGGAGCACAAGGGCCAGCCGACGGTGCTCTTGATCAAGACCATCAAGGGCTTCGGCATGGGAGAGTCTGGCGAATCGCGCAATACCGCGCACCAGACCAAGAAACTGGACAACGAAACCCTGCGCCAAATGCGCGACCGTTTTGCGGTGCCGATTCCGGATGAGGATTTGGACACCGACGAAGTCCCATTCTTCAAGCCGGCCGAAGATTCGCCGGAAATGGTTTACCTGCATGAACGCCGCAAGGCACTCGGCGGTTACCTGCCGCAGCGCCGGATGAAAGCCGACGAGCAATTGCCGGTGCCGCCGCTGTCCGCTTTCCAGGCAGTGCTCGATCCGACCGCCGAAGGCCGTGAAACCTCGACCACGCAGGCGTTCGTGCGCATCATCAACACGCTGTTGCGAGACCAGCATCTGGGGCAACGCGTGGTGCCGATCATGGTCGATGAATCGCGCACCTTCGGCATGGAAGGCCTGTTCCGCCAAATCGGCATCTGGAGCCAGCAAGGCCAGTTATACGAACCGGTCGATATCGATCAGGTGATGTACTACCGCGAAGACAAGAGCGGCCAGATCCTGCAGGATGGCATCAATGAAGCTGGCGGCATCAGCTCCTGGATTGCCGCCGCGACTTCGTATTCGACCAACAACCGCATCATGCTGCCGTTCTTCACCTTCTACTCGATGTTCGGCCTGCAGCGCGTGGGCGATCTCGTCTGGGCGGCGGGCGACATGCGCGCGCGCGGTTTCCTGATGGGCGGAACCGCCGGCCGCACCACGCTGAATGGCGAAGGCTTGCAGCATGAGGACGGCCACAGCCACATCCTCGCCTCGACCATCCCGAACTGCCGCCCGTACGACCCGACCTTCGCGCACGAACTGGCGGTGATCGTTCAGGATGGCATCAAGCACATGGTCGAGGATCAGGAAGACGTGTTCTACTACATCACGATCATGAACGAGAGCTATCCGCAGCCGGGCATCAAGCCGGGGCAGGAGAAAGCGATCCTGAAAGGGCTGTATCTGCTGCGTGAAGGCGACCAGGCCAAGCATCGGGTGCAATTGCTCGGCTCCGGCACCATCCTGCGCGAAGTGATTGCCGCCGCCGATCTATTGCAGGCGGACTGGGGCATCGCGGCCGACGTCTGGTCGGCGCCATCGTTCACCCTCGCCGCGCGCGAAGGCCAGGATGCCGAACGCTGGAACCTGCTGCATCCGACCGATGAACCGCGCGTGCCTTACGTGACGCAATGCCTGAACGCGAGCAGCGGCCCAATCGTCGCCTCGACCGATTACATGCGCTCGTTCGCCGAACAGATCCGCGCCTTCATCCCGAAAGGACGCAGCTACAACGTGCTGGGAACTGACGGTTTCGGCCGTTCAGACAGCCGCCGGAAGCTGCGCGAATTTTTCGAGGTGAACCGGCACTATGTAGCCGTGGCCGCGCTGAAGGGCTTGGCCGACGAAGGCGCGATTTCGCGCTCGGTGGTGCAGCAGGCGATCGCCAAATACGGCATCGACGTCAACAAAATCAATCCGGTGCTGGCGTAAAGGAGCGAGGCGATGAACATGATTGAAGTGAAAGTGCCGGATATCGGTGACTTCAAGGACGTTGAAGTGATCGAGGTGCTGGTCAAACCCGGCGACATGGTGACCGTTGACCAGTCGCTAATCACGGTCGAATCCGACAAGGCCAGCATGGAAATCCCATCCAGCCACGCCGGCATTGTCAAGGAAATGAAAGCCAAACTTGGCGACAAGGTTTCCGAAGGTTCACTGGTGCTGTTGCTCGACAGCGATGCCGGCGCTGCGACGCAGACTAACGCGCCGGTTACTGCACCTGTTGCTACGCCCATTTCAGCACCCGTCGCGGCGCCAGTTCCCGTGCAGGCGGTGATGGCGCCACCGCCGCCTTCGGTGCCGGTCGTGATTGCCGTGCCCGCGCCTGTTGAGACCGCGCCAGCTCCAGCAGCTCCCGTGCCGCCCGCATCCGGCAAGGCGCATGCGTCGCCATCGGTACGCAAATATGCGCGCGAACTGGGGGTCGATCTGTCGCTGGTAACAGGCTCCGGCGCCAAGGGCCGGATTACACATGAAGACGTGCAAGCTTTCGTCAAGGGCGTGATGAGCGGCGCGACCGCACTGGTGTCGTCCGCGGCAGCAGCACCCTCGTCCGGCAGCGAACTGAACCTGCTGCCGTGGCCATCGCTCGATTTTTCCAAATTTGGCCCGACCGAATTGCTACCGCTGTCGCGCATCAAGAAGATGAGCGGCCCGAACCTGCACCGCAACTGGGTCATGATTCCGCATGTGACCCAATACGAGCAGACCGACGTGACCGATCTGGAAGCCTTCCGCGTGGCGTCGAACGAATCGCTGAAGAAGGATGGCGTGCGCCTGACGATACTCGCGTTCGTGATCAAGGCCGTGGTCACGGTGCTGAAACGCTACCCGGATTTCAATGCCTCGCTGGACGAATCGGGCGACAACCTGATCATCAAGAATTACTGGAACATCGGCTTCGCCGCCGATACCGTGCATGGACTGGTGGTACCAGTGGTCAAGGATGCGGACAAGAAAGGCGTGGTCGAAATTGCGCGGGAAATGGGCGACCTGTCCAAGCTGGCGCGCGAAGGCAAGCTCAGCCCGACCGACATGCAGGGTGCGAGCTTCACCATCACGTCGCTCGGCGGCATCGGCGGCACCTATTTCACGCCGCTGATCAATGCGCCCGAGGTGGCGATTCTCGGCCTCTCCCGACTGTCGATGCAACCGGTATGGAATGGCAAGGAATTTGTGCCCAGACTGATTTTGCCGCTGTCGCTGTCGTATGATCACCGTGTTATCGACGGCGCACAGGGCACGCGCTTCACCACTTACCTGGCGGAAGTGCTGGCCGACATGCGCAAGATCATTTTGTAAATTCCGGAGAGAATGCCATGAGCATCATCGAAATCAAGGTTCCCGACATCGGCGATTTCAAGGATGTCGAAATCATCGAAATCCTGGTCAAGGCGGGCGATGCGATCAAACTGAATCAGTCGCTGGTCACAGTTGAATCGGACAAGGCCAGCATGGAAATCCCGGCCAGCCATGCCGGCACCATCGTCGAAATGAAATGCGGGCTGGGCGACAAGGTATCCGAAGGCTCGGTTCTGCTGACGCTCGATGCCGCTGGCGCTGCCACCGAATCTGCCGCAACCGCCGCCCAAGCTACTCCCACAGTCGCGCCTGCGGCCGTAGCGACCGAAGCGCCGGTCACCGTCACCTTCACCGGCGAAGCCGACATCGAGTGCGATACACTGGTGCTCGGTGGCGGCCCGGGCGGCTACACCGCCGCCTTCCGCGCGGCCGACCTCGGACAAAACGTGGTCATCGTCGAACGCTATGGCGCGCTCGGCGGCGTCTGCCTGAATGTCGGCTGCATTCCGTCGAAAGCGCTGCTGCACGCGGCGAAAGTCATCACCGAAGCGGAAGAAATGTCGCACTGCGGCATCCAGCTTGGCCAGCCGCAAATCGACCTCGACCAATTGCGCAGCTGGAAATCCGGCATCGTCAAGAAACTGACTGGCGGCCTGGCCGGGCTGGCGAAGGCGCGCAAGGTGCAGGTGCTGCAGGGCGTGGGCGAATTCTCGTCGCCGAACACGCTGACGGTTGAAACCGATGGCGGCACGCAAATCGTGCGCTTCAAGCATGCTGTCATCGCCGCCGGTTCGGCAGCGGTGCAAATCCCCGGCTTCCCTGTTGGCCACCCGGCGCTGATCGATTCCACCGGGGCGCTCGAACTGCGCAAGATTCCGAAGCGGATGCTGGTCATTGGCGGGGGCATCATCGGGCTGGAGATGGCGTGCGTGTACGATGCGCTTGGCGCGAAAGTCACGGTGGTCGAATTCGCCGACGGTCTGATTCCAGCCGCCGACCGCGACGTGGTGCGACCGCTGCAGCGCCGAATCGAAAAGCGCTATGAAGCGATCTACCTGAACACGAAAGTGACCCGGCTGGAAGCGAATGGCGACGAACTGCTGGCGACCTTTGAAGGCAAGGGGGCGCCGGTCGAACCGCAAAGCTACGATCTGGTGCTGATGGCGGTCGGCCGCCGCCCGAACGGCAAACTGGTCGGTGCGGAAAAGGCTGGCGTGTTCGTGAACGAACGCGGCTTCATCCCGGTCAACCGGCAGCAACAGACGAACGTGCCGCACATTTTCGCCATCGGCGACATCTGCGGCGATCCGATGCTGGCGCACAAAGCCAGCTACGAAGGCAAAATCGCGGCCGAAGTGATTGCCGGCCACAAGGCGGCGTTCGATGCGCACACGATCCCGTCAGTCGCGTACACCGACCCGGAAATCGCATGGATGGGGCTGACGGAAAACGACGCCAAGGCCAAGGGCATCGCATTCGAAAAAGCCAGCTTTCCGTGGGCAGCCTCAGGGCGCGCACAGGCAATGGGGCGCGATGAAGGCATGACCAAGCTGCTATGGGAACCCGGCACCCGCCGCATCCTCGGCGCCGGCATCGTCGGCGTCAATGCCGGCGAATTGCTGGCGGAAACGGTACTGGCGTTCGAAATGGGCGCCGACCTAGACGACATTGCGCATACCATCCACGCGCATCCGTCGCTGTCGGAAACACCGATGTTCGCCGCTGAAATGGGGCTTGGCAGCATCACCGACCTGTACCTGCCCAAAAAATAATCCGGCACGGCCAGTCCGCACTTGATGGTATCGTCAAGCGCGGATTGGTCATAACGCTCCGCTATCAGGCCATGATCCGCAGCTTGTTCAACGCTCTCACGAATGTCACCTGTCGATACCCGTTCCAGCAAAGGGCCGACGTCGGTTCTGCGATAGTGTCACTGCATACGGCTCATTGCCCCCCCAGAAACCTTCCATACACCACATTGACCGCCGTTATCCCCGCAGTACAGATGCATCACAATGAAGTCAAACCGTATGCTCCGGTCTACCTGAGCACATGAGCCACCAGCACTAACTGCTAGTGACAACACCTTCCATTCCATGCCAGAATGTCTACTCTTAACCAACTGCAAACAGGAGCAACCATGCGGACCAAAATCACGGCACTAATCCTGATCCTCACGCTGACGGTGACTGGCTGTGCCAACATGACACAAACCGAGCAAGACACCGTTGCCGGCGCAGCCGTGGGAGCAGCACTTGGTGCTGCCGTAACCAGACACCATGGCCGTGGCGCCATCATTGGCGGTGTGCTTGGCGCAGTGGCTGCCAATGCATGGTCAAGGAACATGGAAGCCCAACGCGTTGCGATGGAGCGCGCAGCCTACGGCACTGGTATCGTCGTAACCCAAACGAACGACAACCGGCTGAAACTGTATATTCCGAGCGACATTTCATTCCGCTCCGGCCGCGCCGACATTTCGCCCAAATTTGCCCGCTTCCTCGACAGCTTCGCGGCAAACCTGAACACCTATCAGCAAACCAGCATCGCGATCGTCGGCCACACTGACAGCACCGGCTCAGATACAGTCAATCGTCCGTTGTCTTATGATCGAGCCGCCAGTACCCGCGATTTTTTGGTAAGTCGGGGCGTAAATCCGACCCGTTTCGTTATCGATGGCCGCAGCTCCTATGAGCCGGTCGCTTCCAATGCCTCGTCTGCCGGTCGCAAACGCAACCGCCGGGTAGAAATCTACGTGTTTGAACCTGCTCGCTAATCTTGCTACTGCCATGAGGGCGCATCGATTACGGCGCGCCCTTTTGTTATCTGGCATATAATGCCTCCTGTGGGTTACATTTCCTCAAAAAAACTGATATACTCGTCCTCTTTCTCAAGAAATCTCTTTTCACAATTTTCATGACCACTATTCGCCTTAAAGAAAATGAGCCGTTTGAAGTTGCAATGCGCCGCTTCAAGCGCACGATTGAAAAAACCGGTCTGCTGACCGAGTTGCGCGCCCGCGAGTTTTACGAGAAGCCGACTGCCGAACGCAAGCGCAAACTCGCTGCTGCCGTGAAGCGCCACTACAAGCGCATCCGCAGCCAGCAATTGCCGAAAAAAATGTACTGATTCATTTGCCGCACTTTTGTGCGGTCAGACCGCAAACCCGCTCTGGTCGAACCGCAGCGGGTTTTTGGCATTTTTGATTTAACCAGACAAGGGGGGAGCATGAGTCTGAAGGAACAGATTACCGAAGACATGAAGACGGCAATGCGTGCAAAAGACACGCAAAAGCTCGGCACCATCCGCATGCTAACGGCTGCAATGAAGCAGAAGGAAGTGGACGAGCGCGTGGAACTGACCGATGCACATGTGCTGGCCATCGTCGAAAAAATGATCAAGCAGCGCAAGGATTCAATCAGCCAGTTCGAGGCCGGCGGCCGCCAGGATCTGGCCGACACTGAAAAGGCTGAACTGGCCGTCCTGTCCACCTACATGCCCGCATCGCTATCGGACGAAGAAATTGCCGCCGAGGTCGCAACCGCCACAGTCGGTGCAACCGGACCGCAAGACATGGGTAAAGTCATGGGCATCCTGAAACAGAAGCTGGCAGGCCGCGCCGACATGACCGCCGTTTCCGCCCTGGTCAAGGCAGCGTTATCCAAAGGCTGATTGGCGCTCGGGGAAATATATGCCAAGATATGTCACCCCGACATCATGATGCATCCAAGGCTGCGTGATTCCACAATCGTTCGTCCAGGATCTGCTCAACCGCGTTGACATCGTTGACGTGGTGGGCAATTACGTGCAGTTGAAAAAGGGCGGCGCGAACTTGCTCGGCCTGTGCCCATTTCACGGAGAAAAAACCCCCAGCTTTACCGTCAGCCCATCGAAACAGTTCTATCACTGCTTCGGCTGCGGCAAGAACGGCACGGCCATCGGTTTCCTGATGGAATACACCGGCATCGGTTTTGTCGAGGCAGTCAAAACGCTAGCGCAAAATGTCGGCATGACCGTGCCGGAAGATGACGACCGTCTGCCGCCGGCACAACGCGCCGAACAACAGAAAAAAAGTCTGGCGCTGACCGATGCACTGACTCATGCGTACCAGCATTACCGCAAGCAATTGCGTAGCGCACCGCAAGCTATCGACTACCTTAAACAGCGCGGACTGTCCGGCGAGATTGCCGCGCGCTTCGGTCTGGGTTACGCACCCGATGCCTGGGATGGATTGCGTACCGTTTTTCCGGATTATGACGCCAGTGCGCTGGTCGAATCCGGCCTCGTCATTGACCGCAGCGAAGAAGAAAATTCCAGCCGCAAACGTTACGACCGCTTCCGCGACCGCATCATTTTTCCCATTCGCAACAGCAAGGGCCAAACCATAGGTTTCGGCGGACGCGTGCTGGATAAAGGCGAGCCGAAATATCTGAATTCGCCAGAAACACCGCTATTTCACAAAGGCAGCGAACTGTACGGGCTGTTCGAGGCACGTCAGGCAATTCGTGAAGCCGGTTATGTGCTGGTAACTGAAGGCTACATGGATGTCGTCGCACTGGCCCAACTGGGATTCCCGCAAGCAGTCGCAACGCTCGGCACAGCCTGCACGCCCACCCATGTACAAAAACTGCTGCGTCAGACTGATTGCGTGATTTTCAGTTTCGATGGGGATGCTGCCGGCCGTCGCGCCGCGCGTCGCGCGCTGGATGCCAGCCTGCCGCATGCGACTGATAACAAAACCGTCAAATTCCTGTTTCTGCCGCCTGAGCATGATCCCGACAGCTACGTGCGCGAGCATGGTACCGAGGCATTTGAAGCGCTGGTGAACGAAGCCACGCCACTCTCTCAATTCCTGCTGCAGGAGGTTGCAACCGGCAATGATTTGAATACCGCTGAAGGACGCGCGCGGATGCAGTTTTCAGCCAAACCGATGCTACAGGCAATGCCCTCCTCCGCGTTGCGCCTGCAAATCGTGCGCAGCCTGGCGCAAATGGCACAAACCACTGCAGCGGAACTAGAAGCGATGATGGAACTATCTAAACCGCTTTCACGCGCAATCAAAACGCCTCCGCGCAACCAACGACTGCAGCCCGTTGGCATCGAACGAAAAATCATGCGCTTGTTGCTTGCGCTGCCAGCCCTAGTTCATGAACTGGATGCAGATGCCGCGGAAGCCATTGCCGATTTTGCCCCTGATCGCGCCGGCATGTTGGCGCAATTGCTTGAAACCGCCCTTTCAATTGGCGAACAAGTAAATTTTGCCCTGCTGTCCGAACAATTACGCAGCGCGAGTTCAGATTTTGACGGGTTGATTGCCGAAATTGCATCAGCCCGCGAATTCGAATCTGAATTGGCACGAGCTGAACTGGCAGATGCGCTCCTGCAAATCAGGATGCAGGCGATTACAGCAGAACTCAATCGCCTGTCATCTTCCGGGCTCGACATCAATCAATTGGGCGAACGTTATCGTGAACTGACGCGAAAAAAGGAGCAGTTGCGACAACAATTTGAAACGTAAACAACTTTTAATGAACCAACGGCGCAATCTGCACCTTGAAAATGGTGACAACACCCCCATTTGGACAAACGGAACTTGCACCTGACGAATAATTTCCGGCTTATTTCACATTTTCCATCTGCGCCCCTACCCTTTTGAAGGGGAATTGCATATTATGGTAAAATCGTCGGTTTTCCGTTCTACGATATTGTGTGCCTCTCTGCGCAAACGCTTCCAGTTTGCCTGGGGAGAATAGCCAGGGGTGCAATCCTGGCAACGTGTTTATGCAATACAGTTTGCCCGCGATTTCACACAACATGAGCAATCAGGCATCAGACGATCATATGGCGAGCGCAATGAAAAAACCCGTGAAAGAAACCAAACAGCCAGCATCCACCAAGCCAGCGGCAAAAACAGCAACAAAAGAACAGCCCGCAGCCAAGGTGACAAGCAAGACCTCTCGAAATCTCGCCGCAGATACGGTAAAAACCAAACAGCCAGTTATCGAGGAAACCACGCTGGCCAAGGGCAAGCACAAGGAAGAAACAGAAGCAGCCCCCGCTGCAGCAAAAGCAACTCGCACAACCTCTGGCAAACAGGCAAAAGGCGCAACTTCCACCGCACCTGCCGTCGTGCAAACAACCGACGCCGATGCGCTGGCCGCCATCGACACGTCGGGTTACGTGCTGCCTACAGTCAAGGTACCAGGACGACGCGGACGAAAACCGAAAGAATTCCAGCCCGAGAGCGATGAAATTGCTGCGCTGAACGCGGTCGAGCGCGCTGAACTCAAAGCAGCCGACAAAGCACGCGCGAAGGATCGCAAGGCTAAGGAAAAAGCACTGCTCAAGGATGCCTTCTCGACCGACACTGAAGCAACGGAAGAAGAACTTGAACAACGCCGACAAAAGCTCAAAACGCTGATCAAACTGGGCAAGGAGCGCAGCTTCCTGACCTACGCGGAAATCAACGACCATCTGCCGGAAAACATTGTTGAGCCAGAGGCCATCGAAGGCATCATCAGCACCTTCAACGACATGGGCATCGCCGTGTACGAACAGGCGCCAGATGCCGAATCGCTGCTCCTGACTGATGACGTCCCGACCGTCACCAGCGACGAGGAAGTGGAAGCTGCAGCTGAAGCGGCGCTGTCCACTGTTGATTCGGATTTTGGCCGCACGACCGATCCAGTGCGCATGTACATGCGCGAAATGGGTTCGGTCGAACTGCTTACGCGTGAAGGTGAAATTGAAATTGCAAAACGGATCGAAGACGGCCTTAGCGACATGATCCAAGCCATCTCCGCCTGCCCGACAACGATTGCGGAAATTATCGAATCCAGTCAGAGCATTTTGCGCAATGAAATCAAAATTGACGAAATCGTAGATGGTCTCGTAGACGCAGATGCTGAAGAACAGCTTGCATCCTCAGCGAAAGACGAGGACGAAGACGAAGACGACAACGAAGACGAAGACGAAGAAGACGAAGAAGAAGAGGAAGAAAGCAGCGGCGGCAGTGGCGCAACCAATGCAGGCTACTCTGCAGAACAACTCGAACGCCTCCGTTCTGGCGCACTGGAAAAGCTCAATTCAATCGAACTCCAGTTTGATAACATGCGCAAGGCCTTCGAAACAGAAGGCTACAACAGCAAGGCATACGTCAAGGCTCAGGAAACCATCTCGCAGGAATTGCTCGGTATCCGTTTCACCGCCAAATTCATTGAAAAACTATGCGACACACTGCGTGGCCAGGTCGAGGAAGTGCGCAACATTGAGCGACAGATTCTGGATGTAGCAGTCAACCGCTGCGGCATTCCGCGTGCCCACTTCATCAAGGCCTTCCCGGGCAACGAAACCAATCTTGACTGGGTGGACGAGGAAGTCAATGCCGGACACGCCTACAGTGCGATCCTCAGCCGCAATGTTCCGATGATCAAGGAATTGCAGCAAAAACTGATCGACCTGCAAGCGCGCGTCGTACTACCATTGCAGGATCTGCGTAACATCAACCGCCAAATGGCAGCAGGCGAAAAGCGTGCACGCCAGGCAAAGCGTGAAATGACCGAGGCCAACTTGCGCTTGGTGATTTCGATCGCAAAGAAATACACCAACCGAGGCTTGCAGTTCCTCGACCTGATCCAGGAAGGCAACATTGGTTTGATGAAAGCCGTCGATAAATTCGAATATCGCCGCGGCTACAAGTTCTCAACCTATGCGACGTGGTGGATCCGCCAGGCAATCACCCGTTCGATTGCCGATCAAGCGCGTACCATCCGCATTCCTGTGCACATGATCGAAACCATCAACAAGATGAATCGCATCTCGCGCCAGATCCTGCAGGAAACCGGAGCAGAACCGGATCCGGCAACACTGGCGGAAAAAATGGAAATGCCGGAAGACAAAATCCGCAAGATCATGAAGATCGCAAAGGAACCGATTTCGATGGAAACACCGATCGGGGACGATGACGATTCGCATCTTGGCGACTTCATCGAAGACAACAACACGCTCGCACCTGCCGATGCGGCACTGCACGCGTCAATGCGCAACGTAGTCAAGGATGTCCTCGATTCGCTGACGCCACGAGAAGCGAAAGTATTGCGGATGCGCTTCGGAGTTGAAATGTCCACCGACCACACGCTGGAAGAAGTAGGCAAGCAATTCGACGTCACCCGCGAACGCATCCGCCAAATCGAGGCGAAAGCACTACGCAAATTGCGCCACCCATCGCGCTCGGACAAGCTGAAGAGCTTCCTGGAGAATAACTAAACAATCTGGGCCTCTAGCTCATGCCTGGTTAGAGCAGCGGACTCATAATCCGTTGGTGCGGGGTTCGACTCCCCGGGGGCCTACCAACTTAAAGCAGCAAAATCAAGGGGTTACGTTAATAGCGTAACCCCTTCTGTTTTCTGACGTAGCCATATCGTAGCCACCCAATACCCCATCCAACCGCGAAGCAGCCTGAGCCAGATGGTCTGATGCCAGATGCGCATATCGCTCCACCATCGCACCAGTCCTCCACCCGCCCAGTCGTTGCAACTCATGGGTAGGGGTTCCAGCCTGCCGTTGCCAAGTCGCCCAGGTATGCCGAAGGTCATGCCAGCGGAAATCCTCAATGCCCAATCTGGTCAAGGTTTCCCGCCATTTCTTCGTATTCGCCCAGGCAATCGGTTTGCCCTTGTAGGTAAACACCCTTGACGGATGTTTTCCTTGCTGACGTTTGAGCACACCCATCGCAATCTCGTTTAATGGCACGGATATAGGACGCCTGTTTTTGGAGTGCGTTGCCTGTACCCAGGCATGACGCAATTCCAGATTCACTTGCGGCCATTCCAGCCGGACGATATTGCCTTGCCGAAGACCTGTGGCGAGTGCAAATAACACCATCTCGCGCTGATGCTCCGGCAATTCACTCAGAAGCAGTTTTGCTTGCTCCGGTGTAAGCGACCGTTCACGGTTGTTAGTTTCTTTAAAGAGCCTGACCTTTGGCGCTTTCTCGATCCATTCCCATTCATCCCTTGCCCGAATCAGAATGGCGCGAACCAGCGCCAGATAGCGGTTGGTCGTGG
>Ga0316604_10000456_pt1 | contig 50106 bp, 40 predicted proteins | sample OWC_soil_day20_C_FD_207650 | JGI IMG/M metagenome (GOLD analysis project Ga0316604, IMG submission 207650) | Wetland soil microbial communities from Old Woman Creek delta, Ohio, United States - OWC_soil_day20_CT | ecosystem: Environmental > Terrestrial > Soil > Wetlands | place: USA: Ohio...
TATTTTAGCCTAGGTTCGAGTTAGATACTATTCAGCTGAACTAGAAGGTTAGGGATTAGTCTAGCATCTTTATTTTTGATCTTTTAAAAGCGGGAGATTTCACACAGTCTGCTGTCCACGTGTCCCAGACAAAATAAATCGGCCAGGGGCCTTGTCCAATGTCACTGACCGATGTGCAGCTTCACTTATAAATCTATTACTTTATCACCGTAAATCCTGGTTCTGATTCAGGTACTTCCTGAGAAGCCGATAACGCAAGAACTGCAAAGGTGTGACAGGTTATTTGTTCCATTATTTTAGAAACTCCACCTACACCCGACGTTAAACTGCCAGTCACTGCTGACATCGCCGCCGAAGAGTTTTTCGACATTGACATATCCGGTGCTGTGCTTGCTCAGTTTGCCGCTGGCTCCCAGGATGAATTCGTACCAGGTGCCGCCCATATCCTGGCTGTAGTTTAGGGTGTCGGCCTTGACATTTTCTTCGCCGTTAAATTCATGCAGGACTGACAGCGAGGTATAGAGGTTGGCGCCAGTTGTCAGCTTTTTGCCCAGCCCAAGTCCCAATCGGCCGATAAGGCGGTCTATTCCGTCCTGTTTGACACTCAGGCCTGAGCTTGTTTTGTAATTCACGCCGTTGATGTGGCCATAGGTCAGCTCAACCTGTGGCTCTAAGTACCAGCCGTCTTTCAGTTGTCCGCGGTAGCCATACTCGGCTGACAAGCTGCTTGTCTGACTGTGGTAATCTGCTGTGGAGTAGTTGTTACTCAAATCGGTGACATGGTAGTCACTGCTTAAACGACCATGTTTGGCAATCAGGTCATAGTAGTGACCGTCATTACCGATCCAGGTCTGGTAAAGTGCCAGATCACAGTCCTTGCTCTCACCGCCGCCCCGCGAGAAGCTATTGTCAGCTTCGGTGTAGCTTACCGCGCCACCAGTGTAGGTTCTGCCGTCTTTCACCTGGTGGCTCTTATCATAACCTATTTGAGTTCCCTTGTAGGCTGATTCAATGCTGGTATATTTGTCATTGCTGACTTCGCCGCTATAGATTCTCGCCCAAATACCGTCTTCGGCTTCCGGCGCATCTCGCAAATCGCCAAGACGTTTCCTGAGGTGGTTAACACTGGTCTGCAGCATATTGGCCTGGCTGCTAGCCGAACTGGCAGCAGCCTTAGTGTTAGAGCCGACACCTACAGCAAGACTGGTTAGACTTGTCCCGTTAAAGGTCGGCGTAAGCGAAAACGCGCCGCTATCTGTAGTAACGCCAGCCAAGGTGAGATTGCTTGCGCCGCTGGCAGCACTCACAGGTGTATAGCCAGATGCATAGATCGTTGTTGGCTGGGTAATAGTGGACAGACTACGGTCATACGTTACGGCAACCTTTAGCGTGGCGGCCGAACTCAAGGTGCCAATAGCAGCCGTATCGCCGGTACTATTAGCCATATCGGTATTGAGTTTCAAGGTGCCGCCGTTACCGTTCAGGGTATTAACATTGAGTTTCCGGTAGCTTGTTCTCTGGTTATCATCCCAGGTCAAATCAATAATGCCGCCTGATAAGGTGAGAGCACTAACGGTATTTTCTGTTGCGGAATAGCCGCTTAGCGACTGATTTGTTGCATAGGTAATTGTCCCATTGCGATTATCATAGACAGGCTGCCAGACGGCGTTGTTGGACAGGGTCATGTTTATAGTTCCACTACCGCTTGTTACAACATTACCTCGCAAAAATGAACTGCTGTTATTCAAAGCCAGATTAATCGTGCCACCCTCTGCCAGTACATCACCGGTAAGCTTAACGGTATAAGGATTTCCGGCAGCTTGATTAATATTGATCGTCCCATCTTCTGCATATAGGGAATAAGCTGAAGCAGCATTTCCACTATTTACAGTTGCTTTTGCAGTGATAGTTGTATTTTTATCAAGGTCAACTCTGCCAGAATAAGTATAGATCCCATATGCCGCCGCAGACGCAGATTTATATGAAGTAGCACTACCTCCGGTTGCCGTTACTGTGATAATTGTATCTCCACTTATACTCGCGCTGCCTGTACCGGTGGTAAGTATCCCATACGCCTCCGCAGACGCAGACTCAGTTGCACTACTACCACCTACTGCCGTTACTGTTATTTCCGCACCGCCACTTATACCTGTGCTCCCAAGACTACGCAGCCCATACGCTCTCGCATCCGCATAGGAAATGTCGCTTAAAGCTGCACTACCGCCTCTTGCTATTACTGTTATATCCGCATCTCCAATTATACTTGTATTAGCTGCGCTGGCATTAGTATTTATCCCATACGCGTCCGCATTTGCATACAATCCGGATGAAACTGCACTGCCACCTGTTGCTGTTACTGCGATAGCAGCATTTCCACCTATACTTGTATAGTAACTATTATCTATCCCAGTTGCCTCCGCAGACACACTTACAGCAACAGCACTACCCTCCCCCCCTGTTGCTGTTGCTGTGATAACTGCATTTCTGCCGATGCTTGTTCTGCTAATACCAGCAACTATCCCAGACGCCTTCGCATACCCACTTAGATATGCACCGCTACCATCACCCCCTATTGCTGTCGATGTGATAACTGCATCTCCAGTAATACGCGTGCTGCCACGATCACTTATTCCATACCCCATCGCAGACCCATATTTCGATATTGCCTTTGCTGTAATTGCAAACGGATCATAACTAAGGGTAAAATTACTAAAACCGGGATTTCTAACACCAATTACCGATACATCCTCATCGGCAACTTCCACTTTTGAAATTTCACTGGTATTTACTGTGACATTATCGCCTGAGACGGTATATCCTGTTGCCGCATAAGCAGGCTGTATTGTAACCATACTTCCCAAACATAGCGCAAGTAGAATTTTCCTTTTTAAGATTTTTTTTTGCACTTCTTCAACTCCCCCGTCATCCATATACCTTGCCATTTATTTTTGAGTATACCTTAGCTATGTTGAGTCTGGATAGGACAATCACGCTGTCTTACTATGACAATCCTGCTGAATGATTTCACATCAGAACCACAACTCCCATGCACGCTTCCTCTGCCGCCCTGGAAGTCGGTCTCATTTCCTGCGGCAAGCCAGATGATTGTGTCTAAATCGATCATTTTCCAAGCCACTAATGAAAGTCAGGAAGAAGAGGCTACGAACTATTCCGTATAGCTCGTAGCCTCTTCTTCCTGTTGCTACCGTCTTATTATTAAAAGAGATATTTGGTTTTTCACTTAATGAACCAACATTCGATATCACCGACTGCCGTATCTTGAAATTCATTAAGAAGCTTTTCAAGCAGCTGCCGGTTGTGTTCTGTATTGCCGTTGTCACTTATCCTGATGACGGCATAGGTATTTCCTGCAAGCCTGTGCCTATCGTCTCTCGTTGCAGCCAATTCTCCGTTCTGCTGCAGGCAGCTTAACAGATCGGCCTGAGACCCAATATTTTTCAGTGTAATCGGGGTCATGCTCACTTTATATTCACTATGTTGTTCTGTCAGATTTTTGAAGTGCTTTATTCTTTCCTGCACGTTGTCGTCAGCCACTTTTGTAAGCTTGCTGTCTTTGCCAATTTGCTGCTGATAAACTTTGCGATAATCGGCCGGCTTCATCAGGAACCATTTTTGGAAGGTCCTGTTGAAATACTTTGTGTCAGAGAAGCCGCACTGCCCGGAAATCGCGGTGAGGCGATCATCGGTTTCCAGCAACAAACGTTCCGACTTATACACCCGGATATACCCCAGAATATCCTGAAAACTGGCAGCACCTACCTCCTTAAACAGATGGGAAATGTAGGACTTGGAATAGAACTCCTTGGAGGAAATGTCCTGCAGGAGTGTTTTGCTATGGTATTGTTCATAGATATATTGAAGGATTGTATAATAAGTCTCCAGCTTGTCAGAACTGACGTCCTTGTGACGGTTGTAATACCGCTCTAATGAATAATCATTGACTAATGTATGCACAAGTCTGTCAGTGATGTCCGCTGTTGTCTCGCCAGCATTGTCCTCGCTTCGCAGCAGGCTTCCAACCAGGTTGAGCAACATTTGGCGCAACTGGTAACTTTGACCTTTATACTTCGCCAGATCAAACGACTCACAGGCAAAGAGCACATAATAGATGTGGGAAAAAATTTCCTGGTATTGTTTGAGGTCAACGTGAAAGATTGCGACCATATTGTCGTCTTCACCGTGCCGCCATATTTTGTGCGAGTCTTCCCGGTTGACAACCACATAATCGCCTGCGCCCAGTGTAAAGTATTCAAAACTTACCTTAACCTTCACCTCGCCTTGGAGAACAAAGATGATCTCAATCGCGTCCTCATGGCAGTGTAGGGTATATTCGTCAATGTTATAGACATTCATGATTACCGGTGATTTGCCGTCAAAAGCAATATTTTCCGTATACATTTCATACCTCACAATTAGCCTGCTATCCGATTACTCCAGTTTTAAGTCAGGCGGTAGTTTTCTGAAAAAATTAGTAGTAGCCGCCGTGTAAACAACTCCCAAACCCAGCCAAGTAAAACCCAGTAATTTCGTCTGAGGTGCCAGATTGAAAAGAAAGTACAGACAAAGAACAGCACCAATGAGTGGAAAAATCAAGTACTGTATGGTATCGCCGTAGGAACGCCGTTTCCCTCGCAGATAAAAGTGAAAAATGACGGCGATATTGACCATGATAAAACCGAACAAGGCTCCGAAGCTGATGATAGCCATAGCATCCATGACGCTGTCGATAAACGCGATGGCTGTCAGCGATATAGCAGATACAAGCAAAATGGCATAGACCGGTGTTTTAAATCGGGGATGAACATAGCCAAACCATTTTTTCGGCAACACCCCGTCCCGCCCCATACCAAAGAGAATTCGCGCTACCGCGGCCTGAGCTGATATTGCGCAAGTCAGACTGGCCAGGTTGCTGATCCACAGATACAGTGACTGCATATAATCAGCCTGAAGATTCAGTGATACTTCAAAAAAACCGGTACTGGTATTGATAATCTCCCTCCAGCCTAAAGGCCAGGCGATCTGGCAAAAATAGGATTCCAGAACGAAAAAAGCTCCTGCCAGCATTGCAACAAGCAGTAAGGCACGTCCCACGTTCTTTTCCGGCTGAATAGTTTCCTCTGCCAGCGTTGTCACTGCATCAAAGCCAAGAAAAGCGATAGTCAGGATACCGACCGACTGCAGGAATGGGTCTAGCTGGAATTCCTGTGCGTTGTAAACTGCTTCCCAGGAAAAGAAGGTTCCTGCTCCGCCGCCTGCCATAATAAGCTTCGCCACCACAAACAAAAACAATAAAGAAAAGCCGGCCTGGAGAAGTACTGCCCAAGTGTTGACCGTAACCGTCGGTTCGATACCCAGGATATTGATGCTGCAAATAATAACAACACTAATGATGATCCAGCCCCATACCGGCACAACCGGACAATATTGGTTTAAGAACAGCCCCAGAAACAAGATGCAGATCATCGGCAGCAAAATATAATCCAGCAGCATAATCCAACCTGTAAGGAAACCAACATAGGGGTTAATAGAGCGCTGCACATAGGTATAGGCCGAACCGGCAACCGGGAAAACCGACACCAGCTTGACATAGCTAAAGGCGGTAAACAGGATCACCACTGTGGCTACAATATACGCCAAGGTCGTCATGCCATGAGTCATGCCGGTCATAATCCCAAACTGAGTAAAAAGACCAATAGGTGCCAAGTAAGAAAGACCAAACCAAATAAGATGCCGCACGTTGAGAACTCTTTTAAGTGATTGTTCATAGCCCATGGTATGTAGTGTGTTTTTTGTGCCTTTACCAGGCAAGTCCATCTCACAGCCTCCTTTCAAATTAAGAAAAAGATCATTACCTATTGCCTCGTATTCTTTCTGTTTGCCAGTTTGGAGAGGCATACAGGGTTTTTCCCTTGCTAATGGTTTCAAGAATCTCTACTTCATGAATCTCGTTTGCTGAGATGCTTAAAATGTTTTTGTCTAGAATCACCATATCAGCCCGTTTCCCAACCTCCAGAGACCCGGTGATCCCATCAAGCCCAAGTGCTCTCGCGCCGTTGATGGTACACATGGCAATCGCCTGATGGCGTGAAATTCTCTCAGCCGGATTATGCAGCCTTTGGCTGTCTGTTGCTCCAGGCGCATTCCGGGTAACGGCAATCTCGATCCCCCACAGTGGTGCAGGTTTCTCACTGATTGTTCCGTCGGTAGCCATAGAGACCAAGACATTTTCAACCCAAAAACGATTAGCCGGAAAACTGGTTTCAGCCCGCTTTAGGCCAAGAACAGGTACAAAAATTTCTTCATAATAGAAGGGTTCTTTATAATGCCAGTACGAATTGACTGACGCAACAACTCTCAGTTTTGCCATACGTTTGATATCGTTAGGACGTACCAGCAGAAGATGGGTTATGGTATGTTTGAGATCTTTTTCGCCGTATTTTTCCCATGCTTCTTCCAGAGCGTCAAGGCATTCTTTTACCGCCCTGTCGCCCATGGCATGAATATGTACAGGAATGTCCTCATGATGCATCCTCATGATAAATTGTTTGAGTTTATCTGGGGAAACGTTATTGTACAAGCAACCGATATTTTCCGGATTGTCAGGTTCATCGGCATACGGTTCCATTACATACATACCTTTTTGGATACCATCAGCAAAGATTTTGACCGAAAAGAACTTACATTCTTCTACCCCGGAATACTTCCGCTGTACTTCACGAAATTCCTGAACCGTCTTGTCCGGATCATTCACATCGCCAAATAAGGCAACTCTCCATAGCATTTGTTTTCGGCCAGTTTTCAAGGCCTCGTACATGTAGTCAACATGATTGTTATTCTCAAGCGGAGTAATGAATATATCCTGCAGCAGCGTCACACCGTAAGAGTTCATCTCCTTAATGAAGCCTTGCATCCCCACTTCTGACTGCCGCCGTTTTGTCTCGGCAGGCATCGGCGGCATATAGGCGTTCATATACCGGCAGATGGCTGCTTCTCTAAACACCCCCCAGGGCTGTCCGCGGTATTCGGAAAAATCCACTCCGTGATACTTTCCGCTAAAATCCCCAGGAATCCTGTTGATAATGTCACTGCCCTCGTTTTCGGTTATGACGCCGTCAACATCAAAACCCTTTCCCCGGGCAAGTTCGATGGCAACACTGTTATACCAGGCACAGTGAAGGTCACTCGAATATAACACAACTGGGACGTTTTCCAAAAAGGTTCCTCGCAAAGCCTCATCCAACAGAAATCTGCTCGGACCAAGATTATTGTCTGGTGAAATACCATAGGTATTGAGATTATATTCTTGAAAAACCGCCTGTTCCCAATTGCTGCCGGTCACAAATACCGCTTGGGCATTGGCCTTATCTGTGGCGAATGCCCGGATGATTGCCAGATATTCCGGTACTGTCTTTACATCGCCTAAGTAGATGCCCGTGAACTTTGCCGCAAATTCGCCCGCATGGGTATGATTGTCGGTAAATCCAGGCAGCACAAGCCGTCCTGCCAAATTAGTCACCACGGTATCTGCTGTGCAAAAATCTGCGGCTGCTGCATTATCACCAACAAACAAAATGTTCCCATCTTTTCCGACAGCCACAGCTTCTGCCACTGTCTGCCTGGAATCTACTGTATAAATATAGCCGTTCTTAAATAACCTGGCCGCAGATGCCATATTCTTCCTCGCCATTCCGCAGTATTTTCGTACACTGGTGTTTATGCAGCTTGCTATCTATTGTTGTAGCATTCATGATAACCAACTTTTTCCTGTAAGAAACGATCAAACAGCATGAAGGTATAAATATAAATTCTTTATAAAACTGCAGGTTACCTTCAAACACAAGCTGTAACCTCAGCATAAGCTTACCAGGAATCTTTAGTTTACAAATTCAAAACTACAAGCCCGCCAAATTGGCGGGCTTGTAGTTTTAACTATTTCATGGTGAAAGCACCCTAACGCGAGCCTCTGTCACCTGACTTGCGGTGTGCAACCATCGGCGTTATGACGCACTACCGATGATTTATCTTCTTAGTGATCAAAGTGAAACTGGATATAGCAAGCACCTTTATTGCTATCGGCTTTAATCCGGTCGGCATAATTACGCATCAAAAACCCAGAAAGCTTGATGAAGGCCTTTTCGTCATGCAGTAATTCTTCCTCGGTCGGCCGCGCAGTAGGAAACTCCATTAGTTCTCCCTGGTAATGAATATTTACATCCAGGTTGAATTCGTCAAAACTGACCTCCATTACTACTTTTTCCGCAGTCAGTTCCAGCGTTACCACCGATTCCATAAATTCATTCATGGCAGAAGCCGCGCGGTAAACAACCTCCCGGCGAGCTCCCCATAAGCCACCCTGCCTCTCCATAAAGTCGATTATTTTTTTATAATTGCTTTCTCCTGGCAGAACTTCAAGCTTTTCCTTCCTGGCAATACCGAGGCGAAAAATCAGATTTAGGATGAGAACAGTTACTGTTGCTAATGTTAGCGATGAATTCACAACAGGCTGTAATATCGGGTGAACACTGCCGTACAAGACGGGCAACATATCCACGCTCATTCCGAAGATAAGAGCAGAACCGATAAGAATTGTTTTCCGGGTATCAATCATCCGGGATGTAAAAATCTGAATACCTGACAGCAGCATAAAGGTCACACAAAATATCACTGTTGCCCCCATAACAGGTTTGGGCATAATCGAAAACACTACAGACAATTTAGGCAGAAATGCCATCAAAATGAAAATACCGCCTGCAAAATAGGCAATCACGCGACTGGTGGCCCCGGTAGCCAAAGCAAGTCCAATGTTAGCCGAACAAGTAGTGTGTGCCATGCCACCAATTAAGCCGCCAAACACTGTTTTCGTTGCTTCCGCTAGCATGCCCCCGCTAATTGTATTCATATCCGGTCGCTTCCATTCGGCATCATTTATTTTCTGGCAGGTGGTGACATCGCCCACGCACTTAAGCGCTGAACAGAGTCCGGCAATCAAAAACGGAAAAAGTACTGCCATATCAAAAGACCAGCCTACATGTCCCATATAAGGAAACGCTATCATGGCGGCGCTGCTTAGTCGCGCAAAGTCAGCAGGCGTAAACAGACCAAATAGGTAAGAGAAAAAATAGCCGATAATGATGCCAATAAGCAAACAATATTGCCGCAGATTCCCTTTACCCCAGATGCTTGTTCCCACCATCACCGCGAAAGTGATGACAGCGACAATGAGGCTAGCAGGATCCATGGCAGGAGATGCAGTATCAACACCAAAAAACAGGTTGACGCCAACCGGGATAATGGCGGCACCGACCATAAATACGACAACACCGGCCACCTCTGGTGGGAAGACCGTCCGCAGCCGGTGCATCATGCGTGACAACAGGGCTTCAAATAAGCCGGCAATGATTGTCATCCCAAGCATCAGGGGATAGCCGCCCGTTTTTACCGCCAGTATGGCAGCAGGCAAGAACGGCTCGCTGCCGCCTTCGGGAGCCAGATAACCGGACCCCACAGGGCCTTTCTTCAAAGCTTGCAGAATTGTTCCCACGCCACCGGCGATCATGGATAAGCTTACCAGACCCTGCATTTCCTCTGGTGAGCCGTTTGTCGCCTTTACCACCAGTACGGGGAAAATCAGCGAGGCAGACATCAGCATAAGATGCTGAAGGGCAAGTATGAGGGTGATAAAAACCGGCGGCCGGTCATCAACACCGTAAACAAGATTGACAGGTTTAATAGGCACATTGTTTGCCAAATGACTTTCTCCTTTGGTTTTTTCTAACTTATTCCACACAGGCAATCAAACTCCTGCCACTATGGAGGCTTTGGGAGGCTGATTAGAAGCCTTTCTGATTAAAACTGTCGAAACGAATCAACATAATTCTTGTATTGGAAATAGGGCAGCCGATGTTTGTTGTTAGGCGAATTATAATGATTAAAACTAAAGCTCGTAAACTTACTTACAAATTTCTGCTCTGCTTTGATTTGGCTAATAACCCTCGAAATCGATGCTGGTAAGTACTCAGGAGTAAAGGTTTCAAGATCACTCCAGAGTTCTGTTTGCGGCCTGACCTCCGCGATCTTCAGTTGCAAGGCCGCCAGCCAAATTCCGATGTCCGCCGCTGAAACCTGCCCGCCGCCAAAACCGTCTTGCAACGCAATAATATCGATTGGCGCGGTTTTCAAGATATTCCCCCACATTGCCGCATAAGCAGCGGCATCTTGGCCGCGCCCCTGGGCAAAATAAGGAGCAATCATCACTGGCTTACCAGTAGCGTGATGAACGTCCTCAACAATTTCCCGATAGGCCCCAGCCAGTCGGTTTTGTCGTTCTTTATTTTGAAAATGAACATTATCCACTTCCAGCCAGATATAAAAGCCGGCAATGGTGTCGCCATAGCTGCCGCCATACCGCTGCCATAATTCCTGAGCTACTTGTTTATTAAGGCCGACCTCATTAGCCAGCCATTTTTCATCATTGGCATAATAGCGAAGCCAATCATCATTAGCGGCAAGACCCAGCCACACCTTCATGCCCTGCTTCTCTGCCTGAGCCAATGAAGCTTCAACCAAGTCCTCGCGGAAAATTGATGAATATCCGGGAAGAACTGTTGGATAGCAAGCCTGTTTTGCCTTGGTATCCACCGTCCATTGCCAGATAATGTGATCCATCGAGACTGCCTTCATCACAGCATATTCTGCCGCAAAATCACTTTCTGTCCAATTGGTGACAAGGCTGGGCTGAAAAAAGCTTCCCGCCAAAAATTGCGGATTGGAGTTACCGCGGTTTATCTCACTTAGCTCTGCTGCTGGGGCCGGTATCGGCGCAATTTCCGGCGAAGCCAAGGCCGTTCCACTCACTAAAACCAAGTATAATAAGCCCGCAGCCACTACCTTCTGCAGCCACTTTTTAGCCCGCATTCTTAGCTCCCCTCTCGACTTGTGTCAGCAAAATTATGCCACTATATATTCGCAGTGCCTGCCAAAATACCTGCCCAAAAGCCTATTGCGTGCAGGAACTATTTTATCGGCATATTTTCAAGCAACATTTATAGCCCCTTTTTTTATACAATGGTATAATTATACTATTTAGACTAACTAAAAAATAAAGAAAACACGGCTTACGCCGAGCTTTTAGCGAAAGCGCAAGCCGATGTTGCCCTTATCCTGCTCTTAAGAAAGTTATACTTTCTGTTAGGGAAATAAAAGTAATTACAAAAGGAAAGTAACTTTATGGAACAAGCAACACTTATGGAAATGGTAAAAAACAATCCTAATGCGCTGGCACATATCAATAACCCAACTGATGAGATGAAGTTATTGGCAGTTACTCAAAACGGACTTGCACTAAAATATATTACTAACCCAACCAGAGAGATGCTAGAAGCCGCGATTGACAGCAACGCCCGGGCGATTGAATTTATAACTGACCCGACAGAAGCTATGATGATCAAAGCCGTAACTGCTGGCTGGATTAACTTAGAATACATCCAGCATCCAACCGCCGAAATAATTAAATTGGCCATGCAGCAAGCCGGCTGGGCGATTAAATATGTGACTAACCCCAGTGAAGAATTGCAATTGTTGGCGGTAAGGAAAAATTATGATGCCATAAAGTTTATAAAAGAACCAACTGCCAGTGTTCAGGAAGCAGCGGTAACCATAAGTTATGAGGCTTTACGCTACATAAAATCCCCCACACCTACTGCCGAACTTATCGCTGTCAAAAATGATGAGACAGCCATTCGCCTTATCAATGATGTAGATAAAGCTAAAATCCTAGAGTTTTTGCGAGTCAATATTTTAGTAATCAAGCATGTTGCAAATCAAATAACACTGACTGAATTGGAACAAGTGTTACGAGAAGTCTTAGGCAATGAATCTGTTGACGAAAAATATGTCAGAGATTATCTAAATTGCAGCGTTATCGATAAAAACAGTGGCATTATGCCGCTAGACAAGCTCATGTTTATTTATAAACACGGTAGTAAAAAAGCAAAAAAAATAGCTGTTGATGAAAAGCTCAAGCTAAAATAGGTGGGATAGATATGAATTTTACAGATACCTTAACAAGTGTTGAATTAGTGCTGGCTACAGGCGAAGTGCCTTTAATCGTCGGGGACAGCGGGATTGGCAAAACCGCGCTGGCTAAGGAAATTGCCGACAAAAACAACTGGAGTCTGATTGTTATTGACGGCAATCTTCTTAAAGAAGGGGAAATAGGCGGCCTGCCGACAGTGGAATCCTATACGCGAATTAATCACAAAGACAATACGGTTGAAAAGAAAACCACCGTCTATGCCGTTCATAACAAGCTAAGGGAAATTGACGAAGAAATCGCCAATAGCAACACCGTATTGCTATTTATTGACGAGATCAACCGCTGCGAACATACCGTGCAGCAGGAACTGATGAATTTGATATTAAACCGTGAAATTAATGGCTATACCTTGCATGAAAGTGTAAAAATAATAGCCGCTATGAACCCTTCCAACAAATATAGTTCAGATTTTGATTATCAGGTTGTCGACATGGATGTAGCGCAAGAAAATCGCTTTGTGTGGCTGCACATGGAGCCTGATCATCTGCAGTGGCTGGATTGGGCAAGCCATGCCGGCCTTGAGCAAAAGGTAATCGAGTTCATCTCGACCTTTCCGGAATACCTGCACAAACCCAACCAGGACGATATCCGGGCAACCCCCCGAAGCTATGAGCGAATTTCTAGCCTTTATACCATTTACAAACAGAAAAAAGACACCGTGCCGCGCTCGGTATTTTTAAATGTTGTTAAAGGCAATGTCGGCAAACTCATTGCCGAAGAATTTGTTAGCTTTATTGAGTCAGATTATAGTTCTTTGATTTCGTATGAAGATGTTTTCGCAGGAACTGCTCTTGCTGAAACAGTCAGCGAGAAAATTAAAGCCGAAAGCCATACCAGGTTGTATCTGTCTGCCAAAAATATCCTCAAAAGCCTGGAAACCAATATTGATAACGGCGATTATGACGCCAATTATTATATTGACAGACTACTGGCGTTTTTAAAACTATATCCTGTAGATTTAATGATCGGCATCATGAAAGATATCAAAAACAGTTATCCTGGCATATACAAATATGCCATCAACAACGAAACCTTTGTAGAATCCTATTTTGAAGCTTATCATGTCATAAGGTGATACTGTATGGAAACATATTTTGAAGTCCAGTCCAAAGAGCTTTATGAAAAAGCCCATACCATCATTACTAATTTTTTAGCCAAAAACCGCAAAGCCGAAAACTCTAAGCTAACTATTCCTGACGATTTTACAGCAGAGTTTTTTCACCTTGTTGATAAAGTTAATCTAAGTCTTATGGAAGATACCGATAATTTCTATGGTTATTTCCTGTTTCAAATGGCAAGAGAGCTGCGCTTTGATATCAGTAGTCCGACTGCGGTGAACTTTAAAGGCGCGAAATATGTCATCTATTTTAACCCCATAATCTTTCTGACGCTTACGCTCAAGCAAATGGAAACCACCATTAAACACGAGATACTGCATATCATATCACTGCATGTAATACGGGCAAAAGAAAGTAAGGCAGCCTATAGCCAAACCGCCATAAATATGGCCATGGATATTGTCGTAAATACCTTTTTAGATCACCTGCCACCCTATGCCACTACCCTAGAAGCGGTAAATGCAAATTATGATTTAAAGCTCCTGCCTTTTGAGTCTTTTGAGTATTATGCGGACAAGCTTCAGACCGCGATAGACCTACTGGACGAAGGCAAGGCCGAAATAGCAGATGACACTACTGCCGGCGAACTAATAGAAACTATTTATAATCCCGAGAAAACCCATGACCTTTGGGAAGCCTCCCATGAACTCGAAGAAAAAACACTTACAGAATTCACCGAGAAGTTTATTGCGGCTGCGCAAAAAGGCAGTATCCCCCATTATTTAGACAACCTATTAGCAGCACTGAAAAATAGCCAGGCCGAACTCCCCTGGAATTTGTATCTTAAGAGGCTTATGGGCACTGTTGCCAGTGAGCCAAAAAAGGCAATAACCAGAAGAAACCGCCGGCAGCCCGAACGATTGGATTTACGCGGCCAGCTCAGAAGCCACAAAGCCAAAATTGCCGTTGCCCTTGATATAAGTGGCAGCATTACTGATGAAGAATTTTATCAGGCAATTAAAGAAGTAATTACTATCGTGAAAAATTACAGACACGAAATTACAATTATTGAATGTGACAGCGAAGTCCGGCGTTCCTACCAAATCCAATCTGCCAAAGACATAAAGCCCAGGCTCAATATCCGAGGCGGCACCAGATTTACTCCTGTTTTTGAATACGCGAATAATAGCGGCATTAATTTGTTAGTGTATTTTACTGATGGCAAAGGCGAAGATAAGCTCCTGACAAAACCCCGAGGCTATAAAGCCTTATGGGTAATTTCCGGACGCGGCGACAAGCTTTCCTTGAAAGAACCTTTTGGTGCAGTAAAAAAACTTAATGCAATTGAAATAAAAGATATTGTGGTAGATATGAATGATGTAAAAATTGACGGTTATTCTATGAATGACCAGGAAAGACTTCATATTTAAGGTTTAGCAGTCTGAACTGAAACGTCCTGAACTCTCAATTACCGGAGTTCAGGACGTTTTTGCTGTTGGAATCTATTACTACTCAAAAAACAAAAAGACCGTCAGACTAGTTTCTCTGAGTTCTCTATTCATTAAGTTGATTATAATGTGAAACACACCTTAAATACACAGAATATTTTTCAAAAAGAAAAGCATTGACTTGTATTTTCCAATAGACTATAATCGTACTTGATTATAGTGAGAATGATAATCATCTTCAAATATGTTTTTGTATCGTATAGCTGCACCAGTCATATGACGCCTAACCTCAATAATACTCGCTTGTTTAGGCAAACACCTTACCTCTGGCTGTAGCTAAAACAGAAAGGTGGAATGGTAACCGAGAATAAAGATTACTTATAATCATTGACTGACTGTCATCAGTCAATATTGTGGAAAATAATTCCGCCTAACTTTTTTTTACATATTGCCTCATATTTAATTGATTCTTATGCAGAAAAGAAAGGACGATTTTTGTGAAACCAAACCAAAAGAAACTTTTATGTTCACTTATCGGCAGTGCATTACTATTAAGTACAGCACCAATGGCATTCGCAGAAGAAAGCGCGATTAAAGAAGATAATTTTAATTTTGACGAATATGTTATAACTGCCAACCGTATTCCTGTTAAAAAATCAGAAGTTGCGGCAAATATAACAATTATCTCACAGGAAGAAATTGAAAAAAGCGGTGCAAGCAGTGTTCCTGACATTCTAAGAAAAAGCAATGTTGACTTGCAAAAAACCGGCAATAGTACAGTGGCTGTGCTTAACGGCGATGATCGTGTACTTGTCCTGGTAGATGGCCGCAGAATGAATTGGGATCATCTGGTTGTAAGCGGCAACAGCCATGCAGGGACCAATCTTGATCTTCTGCCGGTAAAAAATATTGAGCGCATTGAAATTGTCCGTGGTCCGGCTTCTTCTCTATATGGCAGTGATGCTGTCGGCGGTATTATTAATATTATTACTCGCAAAGAAAAAACCGCCAGTACTTCGCTTTCATCAGAGTTTGGCAGTTGGGGACTTCAGCGCTATAGCTTAACCACGGAAGGTAAAGAAAATGGCTTTGGCTATCGAGTTACCGCCGAAAAGAAAAAACAGAATTCTTATCAATATAAAGATGCAAAAACTGGTGAAACCAAAACCAAAGCAGATAGCCAAATCGATCAAGAATACCTGACATTGAAATTAGACAAGGATCTTAACAATGGAAGCTCTCTTTCTCTTGATGTAGAGCACGGAAATGATGAATCAGGCTTTGGCGGTACTGATACGTTTTCTTACCCAGGCGGCTATCGCAAGGTCGTAGATAACAATGTTGCCCTGACATATCATTGGGGACAGGATAAGGGAGCAGAAAATTTCTTTAGGGTTTACCGCAACGCCTCTGACCAACAATATTTTAACTCCTTAGATACACATTATAAACTCGATGCGAACGGAGTTAATTGGCAGCAGACCTGGCAAATCAATAAAGGCTATACCTTGATGGGCGGTGCCGACTGGCGTGAAGAGCACTTAAACGATAACGCGTCCATCAATCAAGGCTTTACAACCAAAGCACTCTTCCTTGAAAACCGCTGGCAGCTAGCACATAAATGGTCGTTAACTGCCGGAACCCGCTATGAAGATCACAGTGTGTCTGGTGATAATTATACTTCGCGTGTTACACTAAATAAGGAGCTCAACGCTGATACCAATGTCTATGTATCCTGGGGACAATATGTAAAAAATCCTACCCTCCAAGAACTGTTCAGCAATACCCAATGGTGGGCTGGTAATCCAAATCTTAAACCAGAAGAAGGAACAACAACAACTCTGGGCATCAATACAAAATTACGTGATGGATCAAAACTACAGGCTAGCATTTATAGCAGTCGTCTGAAAAATGCCTTTGAATGGGAAAGTGGCTATTTCTCAGGTGCTAGCTATATTCCTGGCTACTACTATAATGTTGGCAATGAAAAACGCCAAGGGTTAGATCTAAGCCTGACACGGGAGTTATCACCGCAGTGGAGCGTAGGACTTGGTTATACCTATACTAAGATTGAAGTTCAAGACAGCGCATCCAACGCTTATGTGGCTTACCTCAAAAACAGCCAGCCAAATGGTTACCGCTTCAACGTACAGTATGAGCAAGATAAGTGGGATGCCAATCTGACACTCCGCAGTGCAACAGGCCGCAGTCTGGAACAATTCACTTCTAAATCCTATACGACTCTAGATCTGGTAGCCAATTATAAAATCAACACCAATACTCGTATTTTCCTCAAAGGCTACAACCTAACCAATGAGGCTTATGAGTTAACACCTGCCGGTGACTATGGTTCACCAGGGGCTTACCCAATGGCAGGACGCAGCTTCGCCCTTGGTTTAGAACATCGCATGTAAACCAAAACGCCAAAAAAACTAGCTATCAAAGCTATCTTCACCAACCAAAGAGGTACTGCCACTACTTGTATGCTGGCAGTACCTCTTTATCTAACTAGTATTGTTGCTAAATACAAAATTCCTCTGCCCGCTAGTTTGTGGTATTATATAGTCAGAGCTTCTTTTAATTGAAGGTCTATATTTTAGCAAAGTTGCTCATGATAATATCAAATACTTGGAATTAGGAAGGTAGTAACATGAAGATTGGCTTTTTTGACTCTGGCATTGGCGGTTTAACGGTTCTTGGTCACGCTTTAAAAATACTGCCGTTTGCTGATTATATTTATTATGCTGATATTGAGCATTTGCCTTATGGGGAAAAGACCAAAAGTGAAGTACGGCAATACGTTCAAAAAGCTATGGATTATATGGCTGAGATCAAAGTAGATGCCGTGGTGATTGCCTGCAATACAGCAACAAGTGTTGCCGGTATGAAATTGCGCAAGAATTATAGTTTCCCGATCATTGGAATGGAACCTGCTGTAAAACCGGCAGTTGCATATTGTCAAGAAACAGGCAAAAAGACCTTAGTCCTGGCAACCAGTCTTACCTTACGGGAAGAAAAATTCCAGCAATTAGTTGAACGCCTTGAGGCGACCGCAATGGTTGATACCCTGCCATTAGGCGGCCTGGTGAAGTTTGCTGAACAGTTTGAGTTTGACACCTCAGCTGTCGAGCAATATTTACAAAAGGAATTTGCACCCTTAACACTAGCTGATTATGGCGCAGTTGTCCTTGGCTGTACGCATTTCCCCTTATTCAGCAATATTTTAAAGCAATTTTTCCCGGAGGAAACTGTTTTTTTCGATGGCAGTGTCGGCACTATAAACCACTTGGCAGATATATTAACTCAAAAAGGAATAGCGCCTAGTGTAGACGACAAGATTAAATTTGTCATTACAAATGGCAAACTCCCGCCAAATGATGTTGATTATAAAAAAATATTACAGGCATATGTGCATAGCATATAAATAAAAGACTACCATATCAGGATACAGGTGATACAGTTCTCTTGGTATCCTGTAACATAAGGAACCGAACAAACAAGGCCGGTCTGACAGGGTTATTACTCTTGTCCGACCGGCCTTTTACCTAGCTCCACCAATAATTTAGGATGTTAGCCGTTACCAATAATACCATTCATCCCTTGTCTTCTGATAAAGGTTTTTGTAACATTGGGTCGAAAGTTATAAGGAAAACACGACTTGTGCCGAGCTTATAAGTTGCTATTAATTAAAAGCATTTACAATTATTTTTGAGATGAGAGATATTCATGATGCTGAATCGATTACCTCGCCGCGATTGGACAAATTGTCTTGTCACTATAGTTATAGTATTAGCCGCTTGTATTGTACGAGAAATATTTTTAAACTCTTTGGGTAGAAGTCTCCCCTACGTAACCTTCTACCCAGCGGTAACGTTAGCAGCAATCTATGGGGGATTTTATGCCGGTATAACAGCAATGCTCCTGTCTATCATGATAACGGGTTTCTGGATAATAGGGTTTAACCAATTAGCAACGCTATCTACTACTGAATGGTTGGTACAAGCTGCCTTTCCGCTACTCTGCACAATAATTTCCTACGCTATTGAATCACTGTACCGCGCTCGATCGCATGACCAAGAAAAGACTAAACAATTACTTGAGATAAATGAAGAATTAATCCGTCAAAAGCAAAACTATCAATCATTAGTCGAAAATCTGCCTTTTATAATAACGCGATTTGATGAGGAACTTAAGTTTCTATACGCCAACCCCGCATTTGAAAAAATGAGCAATCGAAAAACCGCTGAAGTTTTAGGAAAAAGGTGGAATGAAATAGGAGCTCAGTCCGCAATGTATGAACCGTTGATTTCTCATTGCAAGACTGCTTTGGCAACTAAAAAAACCGTTGAATGTGAGATTGCCCATACCGCACCAGATGAAACAAAATATTATCATAATGTTATAATCCCTGAATCGGAAAAGGGCGGAATTGATCATACAGTATTGGTTATAACTCATGATCTTACTTTACAAAAGCAAATGCAAAAAGAATTATTAAGGTTAGACCGACTTAACATCATCGGTGAAATGGCCGCTAGTATTGGCCATGAACTCCGCAACCCTCTCACAACAGTGCGCGGTTATCTCCAATTTTTCACAAAGAAAGAAAAATTTGCTGACTACAACGAACAATTCAATACAATGATTGAAGAACTTGATAGGGCTAATTCGATAATTACCGAATTTTTGTCACTAGCCAAAAACAAAGCCGTCAACATGGAATGTTGCAATTTGAATGATAATATCCATGCAATCATTCCTTTACTACAAGCTGATGCAGCGCACTCCAAACACACCATAAAATTGGAATTAAGTGATATTCCCAACCTTACCATGGATAAGAAAGAAATAAGACAAGTCCTGCTGAACCTAGTTCGAAATGCTATAGAAGCAACGCCGTCCGGCGGAACAATAACAGTAAAAACAGAACGCATTAATCAACAGGTAGTTTTATATGTACAAGATACAGGCCCTGGAATTCCGCAAGATATTATTTACAAGTTAGGTACGCCGTTTGTAACCACTAAGGATTTTGGCACCGGGCTTGGATTATCGGTATGTTATCGAATTGCTGACCGGCACAATGCCAAGTTGGAAGTTGAGACAAGTTCTAACGGAACAACATTTTTGCTGAAATTCAATTAGCTGCTTTTCTCTTTATTCTCTTTCTATATTTGTAGAGTAGCTCACTTAATTACCCCCTCAAAAAAACGAACTCAACTCCGCACTTTAGCGCGAGTTGAGTTCGTTTTTTTATTAGAAATACACGGAAAAATGCCAATAACTACACTAGCCTTTTTTCCCGCCGTTTAAACTCTTTTGTAGCATTTCCATGGCCGCCTGAACATCCTTCTTCGTCTTTCCGCCAACGATGATATGGTATTCCGGTTTCCACCAGGAACCGCCGGCCTTACCAAAAATAATGTTGATTTTTGGGTGCGCTTTCACTGTCTTTTTTACGCTATTAGAAATAAGGAATTTAAACAGAAAAAATATAGACAGCGATAGTTCACTACGGATAGGGTTTTGGACTCGGTACATTTTATTATCCGCTTTAATTAATGCCTTGTCGTTTATTTGCATTTGCTTTTCTTGCTTATATTGGTGTTGCATGTCTACTCTCCTTAGTTAATATTCTGAAACAACCTCTGTAGCCTAATCAAAAGCGCCAGCCTCTTGATGCCTCTTCATTATAAGAATAGTCATCCATAGAGTAGCCACTAGTACTGCCACATTTAGGACAACATTCTGCATATCCACCGTCACCTATTGGTTTTAGTACTGTTTGTTCTGAATCAAATACTTTTCCACATTTCGTGCATTTTATGGTTCTTCCCATCTTTTCTCCTTTTATTATGTTATAGCATACTATATTTTTTAATTTCAATATACCATAATTGCTGTAGCAGCATTGGTCTTTCGGTTTGAATAGTTTAGAATAGCTTATTTATCTGGTTTCGCAAAAGGCACTCCCGGCGCCTGATATCTGCGAAAATAACGCGTATGTGTTAACTTGCTAAAAAGAGTTCTTACTAAAGGAAACCTCATAAACTGATGGCTAATTAAGTATACCAAATAAACCGTTATTAGTATTGTTATATATTGCATAAGATCAATCCAGCTTTTCCCGATATAATATCCAGACCAACTACTTATTAGATAAGAAATAAACGGCACAGTAGTTATATAATAAAAAAAGACTGCTAATAGCGGGCTTACCTCAATAGCTTCGTGCGGACAATAATTCATACAAGCCATACAGCTATCGCAGGAGTATCGCCAATACGGCCGTTTTTTATCTTGCCCGGTCATTTTTATAGCCTGTTTGGGACAATATTGAGCACAAACTCCGCACCCGACACACTTATCTGATGCAAAAAATAATTTCGCTAACACAAACTGCGCCAATACAAGATACATCAGTGAAATCGGGGCTAGCATTAACCCTAACATCAACGAAATAATTCCATTAAATTTTGTGTCTCCTCGCAGTATAAGAGCAGCAAAACTCTTAACCTTACTTTCCGCTCGTGAAATAATATGCTCTACATTCTCCGGAGATAGCCCCCAATGAAGCGCAGTCCAATTACTAGGCATATCAATCCCCAGCACACCACGAATTTTATAGCCTTTTAACACCAGCAAGAGCGCCGCTAAATACCCGGCTGTACCTTCCATTCCTGGGAAACAAAATCCTTTCACCCTTGTTCCCGCGCGCGTCGGCAAAATTACAGCACTTGTTCCACTAGCCTTAGGAAGAAAAAATATTTGTTTTAAAATCAATATCGGAGCTGTAAAACCATGGGTTGGAAATATAAAAACACATAGTGTCCTCATATCAGTCGTAGTCTCTAACTTTGTTATTGTCACTTGCTTTAAGCTAACTGACAACCCTAAGCTTTTCGCTATTTCAGCAAACCACAGAGCAACTTTAAAGGAATTGCCTGTACCGGTCATATAAAATACCGCTATTTTATCAAACATTATTGATATTCTCTCTTATCATGAAATCGTTAAAAACAGTACTGTTTGTTTTGAATCAATGTTATATCTATTGGTTTCAATATATCATAATTGCTGTATTATCTCAATTAGTTAACGTGTTTTACTGCTCCTGCTTCAACATTTTTCGCCATAGCATAATAATGACGAAACCCAGTGTTCACATTTTGTCCGAATTATCAAAATAAACTTATAATTAAGAAGGTTTTTCGACAAATTCAGCGAAATACTGCTATACGCATTTAGGTAGTGCGCATATTACAAATCTATATGACAGGCAGGTGTGGATATTATGGGTACAGGTAATGGTGACCTTTTGAAGCTTCCGGAAAACTATCGCAAGTTTCATGGTGAAGTAGCCCAATTCATTCCTAAGAATCGAATCTTTATTGATCCAATTCGAACACTGGCATATGGAGTGGATGCCAGCCTCTACCGCATAACCCCGAAAATGGTTATCAAAGTCCGCACACCCGAGGAAGTATCCTTTATTTTCAAAAAAGCCGTACAGCTTACTGTTCCTGTCACCATCAGGGCAGCAGGAACAAGCCTGTCAGGACAAGCTCTTACCGACTCAGTGCTGCTCTTGCTGGCTGGCGGTTGGAGTAATTATCAGATCGAAAATAACGGGGAAAACATCAGGCTTGAGCCAGGTATTCTCGGTGTTGAAGCCAATAACTATCTACGGCCATACTCCCGTAAAATTGGTCCGGATCCGGCTTCAATAAACTATGCTATGATTGGCGGTATCGCCGCTAATAATGCCAGCGGCATGTGTTGCGGCACTGCCGATAACAGTTACAAAACAATTGCTGGTATGAAGATTATTTTTATCGATGGCTCAGTATTAAATACTGCTGATCCGGCTTCCTGCCGTGATTTTATCAGTAGTCATCAAGAGCTGATAACTGTCATTGAACAGCTTAGAGACGAAATTGACGCAGATACCGATCTCCGTAATCTCATTACCCGTAAATTCAAAATCAAAAATACAACTGGCTATGGCATCAATGCTTTTGTTGATTATCACGATCCCATCGATATTATTAGCCATCTTATGATTGGCTCAGAAGGAACACTTGGGTTTATTGCTGAGATAACGTATAAAACTGTTGTTGACCATGCTCACAAAGCCTCTTCACTCATGATTTTTCCTGATATTAAGCAGGCATGCCTAGCTGTAATGAAACTTGAGCGCCCTTTGGTGGCAGCAGCTGAACTACTGGATAGAACCTCGCTTCGCTCAGTAGAGAATAATGAAGGAATGCCACCCTACTTAAAAGAACTCGATGATGAGGCTACTGCTCTGTTAGTTGAAATCAGGACGTCAGACAAAGCCACTTTGGAAGAAAACATTAGTAAAACCAAAGCGTGTTTAGCCGAAATACCTGTATTATTTCCAATTACCTTTACTGACCAAAAATCAGAATACGAGAAGTTATGGAAGATTCGGTCCGGTATATTTCCGACTGTTGGCGGCATTCGTCAGCAAGGAACTTCCGTAATTATCGAGGATGTTGCTTTTCCCAAAGAACGTTTAGCTGACGCTGTTTTAGCTTTAAGGGATTGTATGAACCGTCATGGCTATGAAGATGGCGTTATTTATGGTCACGCATTAGACGGTAATGTTCATTTTGTCTTTACCCAGACCTTTAATGAAGCTACCGATATTGAACGTTATCAAGATTTTATTAATGACGTGTGCGGTATGGTTGTCGAACGCTTTACCGGTTCCTTAAAGGCTGAACATGGTACAGGCCGGAATATGGCACCTTTTGTTGAGTTAGAATGGGGCAAAAAAGCGTATACATATATGAAACAGTTAAAACATGCCTTTGACCCATATGCCCTCCTTAATCCTGATGTTGTGATTACAAATAATCCTGCTGTATATGTAGAAAATCTTAAAATCATGCCTCCGGTTGATGAGATTGTCGATAAATGTATGGAGTGCGGCTTCTGCGAATCCTATTGCCCATCTCACAATTTAACAAGCACTCCACGCCAACGGATAGCCGTCCATCGTGAGATTGCACGCTTGCGTAAAGAGGACTTCCAAAACGAACTGTTGCTGCGCTTAGAAAATGATTATTCCTATTTTGGTGATATGACATGCGCAACTGATGGTTTATGTCAAACAGCCTGCCCACTGTCGATAAACACAGGTAGTTTTACCAAATTTATGCGCTCCACCAAAGCTACAAAACAGGAACGCAAAATAGCTAAGTTTTTGGCGCGAAATTTCAGTGGTGTTACCTCTTTAGCAAAACTTGGATTAGCAGGTGCCCATCTTGCTCATACTGCGCTGGGAACTTGTGCGATTGGCGCTTTGGCCAAAACAGCCCGTTCTGTCAGCGGTAACAAAATTCCTAAATGGAATAAGTGGCTGCCTAAAGCAAGTGCAAGCATAGCACAGCCAACTGTCTCTCAAAATGACAGACCGAAAGTTGTATACTTTCCCAGCTGTGTAAGTCGCACCATGGGGCCGGCTAAAGACGATCAAGACCAACGCTCCCTTCACCAGGTTATGCTGTCTCTTCTTAACAAAGGGGGCTATACTGTTATCTTCCCGCCCAACATGGAGGCTCTATGCTGCGGAATGCCTTTTGAAAGCAAAGGGCTTTTTGAAACCGCAGACGAGTTAAGCGCAACTTTGGAAAAAGCGCTGTTAGAATGCAGCAACAATGGCGCATACCCAATACTGTGCGATACCAGTCCTTGTGTCTATCGGATGAAACGGGTAATGGACAAACGCTTGAATATCTTAGATACGGTTGAGTTCATTTATGACAATCTACTTAACGAGTTGAATTTGCATAAATCAGCAGAAACCGTGGCAGTACATGTAACCTGTAGTGCTACCAAGATGGGGCTTACAGAAAAATTCCGCTCAATCGCCGAAGCTTGTGCGCAAAAAGTTATCATGCCTGAAAAAGTTAAATGCTGCGGTTTTGCCGGTGACAAAGGCTTTGAGGTGCCTGAGTTAAATGAATCTGCGCTTGAACATTTAAAAGAATCGTTACCGCCAGACTGTACCTGTGGTTTTTCCAATAGCCGGACATGTGAGATCGGCCTAGCTGATCAGAGTGGACTAAGTTATCAATCGATAGCTTATCTTGTCGACCGTTGCTGCACCGGCAAAAAATAGACTCCTCACGTCCTTAGTCCTGTTTAAAAAACTTGCAGGTTAATCCAATTCAAGTCAATAACGTCCTACGTTTGCCTTAGTCAAAGAAAAACTCCTCTTTGCACCATATTTGCCAAAGAGGAGCCAGTATCCCTACCTTAGAAAGCAATTTTCCGGATTTGCTTGGTCGAGGCGAGGCGGTAAGTAATTTACCTTGCCTTTTAGATTTCGCTTTAGAATAAATTAATATTCGTCAAATATACGCTGGATCTCCTCAGTATCATTGGTTTTCGTCAGTGCAAGCATAAGCAATATACGCGCCTTTTGCGCATTATGCATCATAGCAGTCACAAAACCTGCTTGTTTAAACTGCCCGGTTGGTGTGACAAGACCAGTTCCGACTCTTGACCCAACAACAATAGCAACGCCTTTTTGATGCGCTTCCTTGAGGCTTTTCATCGTAGCCTCAGGCATATTAGCATGCCCTACACCCGCGTTGACAATTCCTTTTGTACCTGCGGCGACAGCGGCATCAATTAATAAACCGTCAGAGCCCAGAGTTGTGTAATTCACATCAACACGCGGTAGTGTCTTTAAATTAGATACATCAAACTCTGTTTGATATGTATGCTTTTTCAGAGGAGCAGAAACAAAGAACGGTTTGGAATTTTGCATATAACCGAGAAAACCTGTATCAGGACACTTAAATGTAGCAACATTTGTCGTATTTGTTTTCGTTACGCCAAAAGCGCTACTAATTTGATCATTCATACAAACCATAACGCCCTTATCTTTGGCCTCAGAGCTTGCTGCAAGCGCAACAGCATTGACCAGGTTTAGCGGACCATCCGCACTCAATCCGGTAGACGGACGCATGGATGCGACCAAAACCACAGGCTTGTCACTTTGGACGACAAGGTTTAAAAAGTAAGCGGTCTCCTCCAGAGTATCGGTTCCGTGTGTAATAACAACACCATCAATATCTTTTGACGCAAGTAATTCATTAGTCCGTTTAGCCAGTGTCAGCCAGTTTTCAATACTAAGCTTGGAACTACCGACATTAAAAACCTGCTCGCCTGTAATATGGGCAAACTTCTCGATTTCTGGTACGGCATCAATCAGCGCCTGAATACCTACCGGCTTCATTCCGGTACTATGTCCGTAATCGGTTAGCGCCAGGCTATTAGCACCACGACTGGCTATGGTACCTCCTGTGGCTAAAATTGCAATATTCGGCTTAAGAGTATCTTCCGCCTGAGCAGGTGCCGCCAACACTGTCCCGCTAAACATGAATAATGCCGCAGACATGAGTAAAGCTGACAAAATTCTTTTCATACAGATTCCTCCAAGAAAGTTATTGTGAAATTATATAGAGCTCTGCAATCGTATATAACCCCGTCCGTCTTTAATTTCTATTTTCGTTTCATATTCTGCCGAAAGTTGGGCTAAGTCTTTTAAAATGCGCTCACCGTCTTCGACAGTAGCTAATTCCGGCCTGCCCTTTCTTGATCGCTTTTTCTCAAAACCGAGTGTAATCGGAATAATCTCCACGCAATCAATTTCTCCGTCTTCCACTTTAAACGAGACGATAACCGATTCAAAAACCTTGCGGTTCACTGCCAACCCTTTTGTCCCATTGCCGCTGCGCGCATCAAATCCATCCGAAGGCGTATTATCCGCGCCTAAGCCGTAAATATCATAGAAATCAGCTGGCTGCCTTTCAACTGAATCGTTTTGGATGATAAAATCGCCCAAGCTATAAAATATCGGATGATTTTTATAGACTTCGAAGCCTCTCAAAATGTGTGGCCCGTGCCCAAGATAAGCATGAGCGCCGCTGTCGATACATAATCTGGCAAAATCGCGGGTAAAATTGGCGGATATATCCTTTGTTGCCCCTTTAAATTCATGGACATGATGACTTACTAGCACGACATCAGCCTGACGTTTCGCTTCGTTAATCGCTTTTACAATGCGCTCCGCATCTTTTTTATTGTACGTAGTAACCGAGCCTTTATCGCCGACTTCAAAACGGATACTACCAATAGCGAAACCTTCTTCCGGTTTCGCGAACCCTTCTCTTTCCAATTGCAAGCGCCGGGCGTTGACATCTGTTTTATTTACGATTGTTTTCAATGTCTCGATATCTTCTTTAGGCAGATAATGTATCGCATTAAACCGCAACATATTGATTCCCGGACGACCTTTAACATCCGGTCGCTGCTCACCGGCAATATGCCAGTCTTTACCGGTAGAGCATACGCTAATCAGTGCAACCCGTCCCTCTGGCGTGTCCAGGTATTGGGGCTGGCTTGCTTCCGCCATGTTATTACCGACACCGGCATAAATACATTCTGCATTATCCAAGTGCCTCATAGTGGTTAATAACCCTTCTTGCCCCCAGTCCAGCGCGTGATTGGTAGCACAGGCATACATGTTAAAGCCGAGCCATTTTAAATCCTGTATAACCGCCGGGCGGGCCGCAACCCAAGTTCCACCACTAACAGCAGCGGGAGCTACCTCAAAATCATGAATTTGCAATTCGAAATTTGTAAACTTGACATCCGCTTGTTCTAACAAAGTCTTGATTTTCAGGCAACTTTCATCATTACGCGGCAACCGCTGCGTAAGTAATGCATCGCCTGTTGCAACAACAGAAATTGACATCTTTATCGCCTCCAATTTTAATTTTCTAGCCTAGCGCCGGACCTTTTAACAGACCTATATATCTCTTTCACTAATTCTTGAATTAGTTCGCCACATTTCACCATGTCGTCAATGACAATTTGTTCATCTGGCGTATGATTTTTAGAATACCCCAATGCAATGCCAATTGCCAGAATGCCATTGGCATTGAAATGATTGCCGTCCATACCGCCGCCACCAGACGTAAAATTGGCTTCGATACCGATATTTCGCATTGCCCTGGCAGCAATCTGAGCAATTGCGTCCGTTTCCTTTATCGAAAAAGTGCGATAAAGTACTTGCATACTCACTTCTATTTCAGTCTGATATTCAGCGGCGGCAACTGCAAAAGTTTGCCTCACCTCTTGCAAATACTGTTCAAGTTCCTGGTCATTAGTGCTGCGGACCTCACCCAGAATCTCGGCGTAATCGCAAACAACATTAGTACTGTTTCCAGCATGAAAAGAACCAAAGTTGGAAGTCGTATACGGGCTAATGCGACCTTCCCGCAAACGGCTCAACGCAACTGCCGCAACTCTAATGGAGCTCAAGCCTTTTTCCGGTTCATTGCCAGCATGGGCACTCCGTCCCTGTACGCCAACTTTAATCTTGCATTTTGTCGGCGCCTGCGTAATAATGCGCCCAATTCTTCCTGGCGCATCAAAAACATACGCAATTTTTGCCTTCAACTGCTTAAAATCAAGATATTTTGCACCTACAACCCCTATCTCTTCACATACCGATAAAACTATTTCGATATCACCGTGCGGCGTATTGTTTGCTTTGATTTTACGTATTCCTTCTAAGATGGCGCACACGCCGGCGATATTGTCAGCTGCCAAAATCGAATTTCCATCGCTCGTAATAATACCTTTATCCTCATGAACGACCGGGGTAATATTGCCAGAATTCATTACGCGATCCATATGCGCCGAAAGCAACACGGCCGGAATGCCCGACTCCCCCTTTAAGCGGGCTATTATATTCCCCGCATTGCCGTCAACCTTTGTCGCAGAATCATCTTCCAGGACCTCAAGACCAAGCGCAGTTAATTTGTCTTTTAAAACATCGGCAATCCTTCTTTCATTACGTGATTGCACATCAATTTTAACAAGCTCAAGAAACTCTTTTACAATTAGTAAATCTTTCATTTCGTACCGCCTTCTCCTAGTTGATCACCGTTTACCATTTAAAGCATGAGTAATGTCATCGCAACGCTAAGCGCTGCTATCATGGCCAGTGAATTGTATTTTATAACATCGAGCGGATTAACCTTTGCAATACCTGCACAAATAATAACGCAACCGGCAACAGGCGACATGGATCTCCCAATTCCACCTGACAATACGGCTAATGACCCCATATGCATTACATCCATACCAAATTGCGCCGCATGCACACTAACGGCTTTGTTAAATGCGATTGACGCCGCCTCTCCTGAACCAGAAATAATAGCCATGCCAAGCGGTCCCAAGATAGCTGCCGCCTTAGCAATCGCCGGAGAAGTAGTCATATAATTAATCAAAAATTTGATTAAGCCTAATGCCTGCAGGCCTGCAACGAATATATTGGCGGTAACAATTAAACCAAAAATCTCGCCAAACGAATCCCCCATCCCTTTAAAAAAGACCTTGGTGACATTCTGCGGATTCGAGCGAGTAATCAGAAGTGTAAGCATTCCGCCGATAATCATTGCATGAGACACTTCCATTTTAAACGCCGGAATCATTTGCGTATTGCCGATAAAGAGAATAATTAGCGGGAAAAGCGGCAGTATGGCATATAAGTAGTTTAATTTGAAATTCTCAAGCTTACCTTGTTCATTTTCGTACGGCTTTTCGATGCTTGCATTCTGTTTTTGCTGTTTCTTTATCCACCTTGAAGTTAACATCAGCACAATTGAACTTGCGACAACAGAAGCAATGAGCGGTACTGCAACGGTAGATACAAAAATCATAGGCGTGCTTTTAGCCAATTCCGCAACAATCGTTGGATGTACATGGCCGGGATTTAGATTGCCGCCGTATAAACCTGCCAATATGGAAGCCGCTGCAATTGGCGCAGGCACCCCCGCCGAAATCAGCAGCGGAATGAAAATAACTCCTACCGCTGCGGACGTTCCTGCAGCACTAGGAATGGAGATGTTCACAATCGTTGTTGCCAATGAAACGCCAACAATCAAAAACGGCCCCATTTTTTTTAAAATCTTTATAAACACAGCAATTAAGTGCTTATCACACTCTGTTGCTTTGATGACCGCAGCAAACCCCATGCTGGCTATAATAACTTCAAATATGTTACTTTGCTTCATTGATTTTGAAAACTCAACCAAAGCTCCTGCCGGATTGCCAGCAACGCACGCCAACAAAAGACCGGCCCCAAACAATACCATTCTTGTTTCATAACGCTTAGCCAACATGTAAAGCATCCCGCAAATAATTAAAATACCTGCTGTTATTTGCATAATCATACTCCTCTCCATTAATATATAAACCACTTGCAAAACTCAAATGTTCTCTCAGCAAACACCACCCAGCTTATTATATTTTATATTAGGGACTATTTCCGGTCATGACTGTAATTATTTTATCATCCCAAAATACACTTGTAAATATAGGCAACTCATAAATTCATACCGACATAAAAATGGGACAGGCATGTTAAGCCTGTCCCATTTTCATGCAATATAGCTTTCTAGGCCGACCGCGCGGGTTTGGATTCTCCTCCCCCACTTCTATGGCAATTCCGCAATCCTCCAATTTTGCAATAATCCTTCGCGCACTGCGCGGTAAAATATGCATATATTGTGCTAAATCCTGGGCACTGATCTTGTTGGTCTTTTTTTGCTCCATTATTCCAATGATTTTACTTAATGTAGCAACGCTGATTGATGTCTCGCGACTGATATTCTGAAGCTCATCCGAGAAATGCGAATAGGTTAGCTGTTCCTTTTTCCCAAGCGGTCCCGTGATCGTTTTATCATCAAAAACAATCATCCAAGCGCCCTTTCCATATCGCTTGGCATTCTGTAAAGCGGTTGTCGCATTAAACTCTGCTTCATATGCCGACAAGCCTATACCAATACCGCATGCAATCAATTTGTGTTCACTCGCTTCAAATTCTTCTATGCTGGGAATTGTCCTAAACTCGTCAGTTATGGATTTTAAAGAACCGCGTGTTGTAAACACGAAAAACTTTCCTTGTCCGACTGATTTTAAAGAACCTCGTACTTTCTTGGCATAAGCAATGAGTCTTTGCGTCAGTTTAATTTCCTCATTATATATTTCGTCAGTAGAGTACACCTTTTCGTCATCAGTCAAAATGCAAAACTCAAATACCTGAACTGCAATTTGCGCATCTTTGACGATTTGCAAATCAAATTCCCGCAACATATTATAAAACATACTCCGAACGCTAAGTCGCACCGGCAAAACCCGGTAAACCGGCACTCCCGCTTCCTTCAGCATATCTTTAACCTTGCCTATGCATGTTACGGCCGCCTTTGTCTTGCTGTTTTTCCATAAATCATAATGATACTGAAATACTTCATTTACCGGCGTCTGCACACAAAAGTCATTAACAAAAATGGTATCACCATATTGAATATTCATCTCTGCAAAACCACGTTTTATATCACCATAAGGAACTGTATCAAAACTGATATCTTGAATTGCAAGGTTTGCGTTATAAAATATTTCACATAACGTCTTGAAGAGACTTGCGCCGCGATATGGAATATGAAAAAGCTGCTTTCTCGATCCGCCCCACTCTTTCGCGTATAAATAAGCGCACGGTTCCAACATCAGCCACATGTCTGTTTCATCCTCATACACTTGTATAATAGAAACGGAATCTTCCTTGGTATTATACGTAAAATAACGAATTGAGAATTCCGGATATTCATTGCTAATTTCTTCAACGATTTTTATACAAGCTTCATCGCCAATTACGCCCAAACGAATTTTCAATTTATGTTTACTCCTTTCCAACTAGGTTCGATAAAAGTCGAAAATCTGTACTTTAGAGTTTCAACGTTTTTATAATTTCATTCGCAAAATTGGAACTATCCAAGCGCATAATGCTTTCCTCCGCACTGCCAAAACTAAAGAGATTTACACTGTCATACCCAGCCGTTTTTCTGATCTATAATTGCGAATTTCTGGTGATCTTGGTTTTAAAAGCCAGTTTTATCCCAATACTTTATCATCTCACTCCATAATTCAAAGCAAAATAATCACAACTACCGCTCACTAAGTTATGGCTATTTTCTATTTGGAGATAACTAAGTCCTGCTCTATATTTGTATTTGATAATAATTAACTTGCAAGGAGATTTCCTTAAAAGTTCGCAAAACAACCTCAACCCTACTACAATGGTTGAGGTCATTTTGCACCATTAGAGGTGATGCGGCTCTCTATATCGGGTCAAACGGCAAAATCCGATTGGCTTATGCCCTGTGACCCAAAAGGGAATGTCCCTATCATCCTTTGCACTAGACAGAAGAACGCAATACTAAGTTATTTTTAATGATGCTACGTATCTACTAAAAGCGGGGCGGTTCAACATTTATTTCGTATGTTCCTTACGGAAGAAATCAATAACAAAATCTCTAAATTTTTTAGAAGCTTGGGGCATGTAACGGTCTTTAATCCAGGCGATGCCGATTTCTCTGCAGCATTGCGGTTCGGCTATGGGCAGAAAGACGATATTGGCTCTGTCGAGACTAGGAATTCGGGGAATAAGAGCTACGCCCAAGTTAGCTTCTACCAGGCCGGCTACAGTGGGTATTTCTTCTCCCTCAAACATTATGGGAGGATTAATATTAGTTTGCTTAAACAGTTGATCACCAATCACCCTAAGAGCATAATCCTTTTTGAAGGTAATAAGGGGTTCCTTGGCAATTTCCCTAAGAAATATGCTTCTCTTAGATGATAGGCGGTGTTTTGGAGGTACGATAATGAATAGCTCTTCAGAGAACAGGGGAACCCAAGAAATAATTTCACTGCTGATAATCGGAGAACAGAGACATAGATCGATTTCGCCCTCTTCTAGCTGAGTCTGAAGAAGGAGAGTAGGGGTTTGATAAAGTTTAAAATTTATTTCTGGGTAGTCCATCCGGAATTTACCTAACAAGTCAGGCACCATATGGGCACCCAGGGATTGAAGGAAGGCTATAGCCACCATTCCCTTATGCGGATGCGTAAGATCCTGGAGTGCTTGTTGGCCTGCTTCGATTTCACCTAAGGCCCGTTCTACATAACGCAGAAACGAACGGCCATATTTATTGATGAGAATGCTTTTACCCTGCCGCTGAAATAAGGGCACGCCTAATTCTTCTTCAAGCTTTGAGATGGAACGACTCAAGGCAGGCTGCGAAACCGCGAGGGTTTCAGCTGCCTTTGTCATATGTTGAAGGGTAGCAACAGCTTTAAAGTACTGGAGTTGATGAAGCTCCATACTTCCACCTTCTTTCCGCATATACTCGCAATGCATTAGTTATATAAAAACAATGCATTGGACGCATAGATGATTTAGTTTTATTATAATCTAAAAAGCATCATAAAAAAAGGGAGTACCTCATGCAAAGCGATAGTAATATAAGAAATCAGATATGCACATGGCGGGGCCTACTCTATTGGGGACGATAATGAAGAGTGCTCTGGCTATCTTTGGACCAGCTCACATAAGATCAACTTTATCTAAAAAATAGTCAAGTAAATAAAGACACACTGAGAGTTTGTTGAAATTATGATGACGCACTATTATTGCATTTTTTGAGGAGGCAGCAAATATGTCCGACTATATTCAAAAAGACACACCACAATACTCGAAGACAATATTATCATTGTTTTTGGGGAGCGTAGCTTCATTTGGCGCCGAATATTGTGTACAGCCTATTATACCATTATTAGCTAAGGACTTTAGTCTTACACCTTCAATAGCCAGCCTTGCTATGTCGTTTGAAACTGGCGGCATGGCACTAGCTATGATTTTTATTGCGGGTATCGCCGAGAGGCTAGATCGTAAAAAAACCATGTCAATTGCACTATCGGCCTCAGCAATTCTCGCAATATCAATTGCGGCCAGCACTAATTTTTATTTAATACTTGGTTTGCGATTAGTTCAAGGGTTCCTTTTGGCGGCTGTTCCCTCACTAGTGGTAGCATATATAAATGAAGAGTTTAGTCCCGATATTGTGGGCTTAGTAGTCGGAATATATGTTAGTGGAACAACGGTTGGAGGACTGTTAGGCCGATTCGCTCTTAGAACCCTGACCGATATTTTCTCATGGCGAACTGGTTTAGCCGCTGTTAGTGTAGCCTATTTTATTATCGGTATTTGGTTTACTTTTTCCTTAGCAAGATCTAAACATCATAAGCCAAGCTACGCTTCGTCAATCGGCTTTTTTCGGGGAATCCGAGAAACATTACTTAATAAAAAAATAATTAAAATATATATGATTGCGTTTGTCTCTTCCGGGAGCTTCGTGGCTATGTATAATTATATTACTTTCCCGTTGATAGCTCCGCCTTACAATTTAACCCAAACGGCAGTTGGCGCTTTATTTACGGTGTATTTAGTCGGAACCTTCAGTTCTACTTTTATGGGTAGAATGTCCGATAAGTATGGCAATGGAAAGGTCCTCAGTTTGTCCCTAGGAATTATGCTTGTTGGAGCAATAATTACGTTGTTACCGGCTCTAGTTTGATTGGTACGGTAGGTGGGATATTGTTATCAAACTATAACTGGCTGGGTTTGATAACAATGATTACTACTTTGCTCGGTGTAGCTTTCGTGTTGTCTGCAAGTCTTGTTATTTTTGAAAATCCACCTGAAACCCAGTTGACCGGAAATTCAGACTGAATAAATAAAGGTTTCTCCATCCAACGAACACATAAAACACGAGGGAAATTACTGCTTATTAAAAACACCAATGATACGGTTCTCCCCTGCTAATCTTAAACCCCCGGTATATCTACTCCACTAGCAGCTTGCTCATCTGATGAGTAAAGTTCATCTTGGAAAGCGCCAGTCTTTCCTTGGTTGCTTTCAGGAGTGGCAAAGGAACGCCGTTGCCGACACCCGCATATTTCTTATACCGGTCTTCGGTCAACCTCACTAAAATCGCTTTTATGCCGATAACTCTGTCCCCATGACACCCCAGTCCAGCTTACTTCATCGATAGATAGTGAACAATTCATCAGCCTCAGCATTAACAATCTGTGTAGCTAAGTTTTCTTTTACTTCCTGCAAGCGGATTTTCTCAGTCTCGGTGATTGTTTCAGCATGGGTCTTGCGGGAAAGCACCATAAACTCGTCTGGAATAATATCTGGCTTAACGGCAATGCCAATTTGCTTATCGGCATAACGTATTACAAAGTAGTATTTTCCCACTCCGTCTGGTGCAATAATCCCAGGTTTATCTTTTACTATATCGGTCTCAACAACCAACTGCCCCCTGGTCTTTGCCCGTGTCACCATTTCAACCGCATCAATAACTCCCGGTCCATGCAATCCGAGACCAGAGGTAAAGCCAATAAACTCTCGCTCCGGAATAGCATTGGGAACCAATTCCTTAAATCCCAGTTCCAGCAGTTTAAAGGCTAAGGCAACGCCGCCAATATAAAAGCGGCCGTGGTATTTCACCAAATCCTCGAAGCCTATTTCCAGCACAATCCCTCTGTCTTTAACCCGTAAAACTTGCTGCATTTCACGTCCTCCAATTATGGTTCTATCTTTGCAATAAGCTGGTCAAGATTTATGGGTTTTGTCAGCATCCCATTGTTCAATAAAAAGTCTTGTGTCAGCTTCAGTTCTGTCATATCAGAGGGGCGAATACTGGTGTCAAAATCATACCAGGAATACATGCGCTTAACCATCTCGCTAGTTAAACCGGTTTCGGCGGCAGTAAGAGCCAAAGCTTCCTCCTGATTTTTCTTAATCGATTCCAGTGTTGACCGATGTACCTGCATGAAGCGTTTAACTAAATCAGGATGCTTGCGCAAGAATTCACCACGAACAGCAGTGACAATTGTTGCCTCAACCAACCCTTCACCAGTAGTCAACACTCGTGCGCCAGCCACTTCAGCCTTTAACGCATCTGGTCCAGCCGCAAGCGCAACATCCACGCTTCCATTCATCAGGCCAGCTACTGCACCAGGGATATCCATAGAGATAAATTGAACATCGTCAGCCTTCATACCGTTTTTCTCCAGTGCAGTGAGCAGTAATTGGTGAAGCACCGTTCCTTTAGGTCCTGCTACTTTCTTGCCTTTGAGGTCTTTAACTGATTGCAGTTTGTCGTCTTTTGCGAGGAGAACAAAGGCCTTAGGCGCTCGGCTGTAGATGCCGATTATTTTTAAATCAACGCCATTAGCGGCAGCAAGAATTGCGGCAGTGCCACCAAGGCAATGAGCAAAGTCAACCGATCCCGCGGCCATCGCTTCGGTTTGTTTTGGTCCTGAGGTAATTTCCGGAAACTCAACAGCAATGTTGTCTTTCCCAAATTCCTTTTCAAAAAGGCCTTGTTTCTTTTCAACAATTGATGGCACATTTAATGGGGCTTTCACATAGGTAATATTTATCGTCTTTGGTTTCTCAGGTGCGGTTGCTTTCGGCTCACTCGCGCAGCCGCTTACCAGCACCATTATCCCTAGCAAAGTAAAAAGCAGTAACCCGGTTTTAAATATACGCATAATAACAACCTCCACATAGTAATCAAAGTTAACGGGCGCTAAGCGATTGAAGAATCTCGCTCTGAATCGCCATAAATTCTGTTGATACCGCATTACGATGATACTCCAGTTTGACAGATAACTCTTTTACCACCTCCCCCGCATCCATAACAATGATGTTTTGTCCTAAGTACACTGCTTCTGTTACGTCATGCGTAACAAATAGCACTGTCTTTTTTTGCATGAGAAATATGTCAACAATTTCTTGCTGCATTCGTTTACGCGTAAAGTAATCAAGCGCACCAAACGGCTCATCCATCAGAATAATGTCCGGATCATAGCACAACGTTCTGCCAAGGGCGACGCGTTGCGCCATACCGCCGGAAAGCTGCGACGGATAGGCATTTTGAAACTGCTCAAGACCTAGAACTTGTAAATAGTGAGAAACGATATATTCAGCAGACCCATGATCTTGCCGCTTTGCAAAGGAAAACGCCATGTTTTCTCTTACGGTAAGCCATGGCATCAACCGATGCTCCTGAAACACAATCCCAATCCGGTTGCGTTGCGCAGTGCCGCCATCAAGGATTGAAATATTCCCTGCCGTTTGGGTTTCAAGCCCGGCCAGCAAACGAAGCAATGTGGTTTTACCGCAGCCACTTTTGCCTACAATCACAGTAAAGCTGCCTTCCGGTAAAGTTATTGACACGTTACGCAAGGCCGTGAAAGTCTTCCCGTCAACATTATATTCCTTGGTTAATCCAACAATCTCAACCCCTGCCATAACTTGCATCCTCATCTCCATTCCAAGGAATAAACCGCTTAGTTAAACGAAAGAAAAGCCAATCAATCACCGTTCCTAAAATTCCAATCGTCAATATCCCCAAAACAACAATATCAGGCCGGGCTAACTGCTCCGCATCCAAAATCATGTAACCAATCCCTGATGAAGCGGCAATAAGTTCGGCGCCAACCAAAGCACGCCAGCTATACCCCAGACCTAGCCGCATTCCAACCAAAACCGAAGGTAAAGCAGCAGGAAGCACGATGCGACGAAATGTCTCCCGCCCTTTGAGGCCAAACGATTTGCCAACCTCAATCAATTTCACATCACACGAAGCAACCCCATGTAATGTGTTTAAAAATATGGGGAAGAAGGTCGCCAAAACAACAATTAAAAGTTTGGGCCATTCACCAATACCAAACCAAAGAATCAACATGGGCAAAGCAGCAAGAGGCGGAACGTGCCGAACAAACTCCAATATCCCCTGAAAATACTCTCGATAACGAGCATTCATTCCCAGCAAAATACCGAGCGGAAAAGCCAGCAGAAATGCGGCAAAAAAGCCGGCAAACACCCGATACAAACTCGTCAATACATGCTTAATCAGAGCCCCGCTCAGCAAAAGTTTATACCCAGCGCCAATTACATCAGCCGGCGATGGGATAATATAGTTATTCCAGATTGACAGCCCGGCTCCAGACACCCAAATTGCAATAATGATTCCCGGCAAGATTAGCCCTTTAAGCGTTCGCGTATGTATTGCCATTCTCATACCCCGTCTCCATTGTGGCAGCCGTTATCACAATATAGCAATTCCAGTAAATCGGCATCGCCAGTATGTATTGTCGTTTTATCCAGTAACCGCTTAACCGCATCAGGCCCGCTCGCTTCCAGAATACGGTACTCCGGAAACCGAAAATACCCCGGCGGTATCGGTGATGAAGTAGCGCGCGGCAAACCAAAGGATATTTTTTGCTCACGACAAAAATCAATCCAGGTTAAAAAACGAGCAACATTTCCCAGTTTATCATTGCCCAATTCCACCAGAGAACTGCAAGGAGTCACCATCGTCAAATCCGCGTGCGATTGACTTGGCTTCACATACTTTTCATATAAATCCTGCGCACAAACCATCAGTATCGGCAACACTTGTGCCTGATAAGGTTTTAAGGCAGGATAATCTCGCTCAATCATAGACCTAACCAAGGGACACCGGGTATCAATAGTAAGTCTGCCGACATTTGCTTGCAAACACTGTAAATATTCCTGCCTGACAGTCTCCAAACCGCTGCTGCATAGAACAAGGGTGTAACCTCTTGCTGTGATTTGCTGTTGTATCGCCGGATATAAAGAACCGGCCATCGCCTCAACCACAGGGTTAATCCAAATATACCGTTGGCTCAATTTTTCTGGCTGCATAGAGTATGCTCCCATCACCATGAATTGATATTATGATTTTGATAATCATTCTCAATAATAATACCAATTTTCTTCAACTTCGTCAAGAATTACTAATAAGAAAAACTGCTGACGCGGTTAATTGAGGTGTCAAAGAACCGTAGGGGTGCCGACACTCGTGTATTTCTTTATTCCTGTCTCCGGTCAACCTTACTAAAACACTTTTATGTCGATAAAACCCATAAATAGAGACTCGCAGGATCCCTCCCCACGAGTCATCCAACTCCATACTCCTTGCGTAGCAAAAGTACGGCCTCATCTTCCGGGACTGGTCGGCTAATGATATATCCTTGAAAACGATCACAACTGCATTCAGCAAGATATTGAATTTGCTGTTCCATTTCAACGCCCTCAGCTACTACTGCCATGGAATTTTTAGGCAAACTGCGATCATTGCACTTACCATCTTTTCGCTGTTAGTGGTGATTTCGTTCTCATTTCGGAGCAAAAAACACAATATTCTACAACAAAAACATCATTATGTAGTATAATAAAAAATAAAACAAGGAAAACAACATGAAAACTAAGTATTTTTCAAATTCCAAAACTGAAACATTGGATGATTTGAACGCTAATGTCGATAGATGGATAAGTAACCACAAGATTCTCCATATTGTTGAAAGAATAACCAGTGGTCCCTCTAAAAGCGATCCTGCTGAGTTTTTTATCAAGCTATCTTATAATGATAAGCCACCAAAGGATCAAAGTACTTTAGCTATGCCAGCATCAACGAGCCGTGCAACTAATAAAAATCGATAAGTAAAGTAGCCCTATCTTGCTCCGAATGCAAGATAGGGCTACTTTCTTCTTAAGTTATTTCCACACTGTATAATTTACATCGCTTTTTCATGCTTTATAAATTCTTTCCCAGCAATACCAGGTTGAGTCATCTCTTCCGGCGATAATATAGCATCCATTTTTTCCTTGGTCAAAAGCTTATTCTGCAAAATGATGTCCTTTATAGGCGGCTTGCTCTTGTACTCTGCCTTTGCCACCATTGAGGCTTCTTCATATCCAATATTATCAACGGACTATGTGAAGTAAACCTGATAGAATGCGTAGGGGAAGAGCATGCTACAGTACGCGGACGCCCGGGCAAAGTATATCGTTTTATCTAAACAGATTTTTGGACATCCGCTCTAGTCTTTTCCATTGACGCGCCGCTTAAGGTTTTGCTGGCAGAAACCGAGTCAAAATACATTCCCCATGCGCTTACCAAAATCAATGAATTTGGCGCACCTATCAATGGCTATAAGTTAACCGCCGTCTTGGTAGGTATTCTGATTGTTATTCCGGCCTTAGGTATTGGCAATATGAATGACCTTTATAACTGGCTGCTTGATCTCAACTCGATTGTCATGCCGCTGCATTATCTTTGGGTATTTGTGGCCTACATGGCACTGCGCCGCATCGCTGACCGCTTCACTTCAGAATATCATTTCATACAGAACTCAAAAATTGCCTTTGGCTTTGGTTTATGGTGCTTTGTATTTACCGCCTTCGCCTGCATTATGGGTATGTTCCCGAAGGGCGTAGCCGCATATACCTCTCAGTGGTATTTCCAAATCTCCTTAAACTTATTAACCCCCTTTGTGCTGCTGGGCTTAGGCTTAATCCTTCCCAGCATTGCCAAATCCATTAACAAAAAGATCTCAGAGTAAAACGTTCACAGGTAATAATTACAAAAGGCCGGCAAGCTCATACTGAGTCTGTCGGCCTTTTCTTCCCTAGCAGAAATCATAACTTTCTTAAAAGCAGGATCAACATCGGCTTGCACCATCGCTAACGTTCGGCGCAAGCCGTGTTTTCTTTATTTAATGATTGTCAGTTCTTTGTCATAATGGGTCAATAACTCGCAGCCATCTTCAGTAACCAGCGCCAAATCCTCAATGCGTACACCGAGTTCCCCAGGCAAGTAAATGCCTGGTTCTATGGAGAAGATCATCCCGGGTCTGACATATTCCTGGTTGGCAGCCGAAACATCACCCCAGTCATGCACATCTAACCCGATACAATGTCCGGTTCGATGGGTAAAATATGATCCGAAGCCCTGCGCTGTAATATAGTCGCGAGCAGCCGCATCAATTTCCGAAAAACGAACATTGGGTTTTATCTTATCGATTGCCCGTTGATTAGCAGCCAGAACAATATCATACACCTGTTTTGCCCTTGGTGTGACTGACTGGAAGAAGAAAGTCCGGGTCATATCAGAGCAATAGTCGCGCTTACGACAACCTATATCAATAACAATGCTGTCATCCGCATTTACTTTTCTGTCGCCAATCTTGTGGTGAGGATCAGCACCATTTGCTCCGTAAGAAATATTAGGCGCAAAGGAAAATCCCGTCGAACCTAGTTCCTCATATATCCCCAGCAGCAGGTATCCCATCTGCTTTTCTGAATGCATCGCCGGCAATAGTTTGACAAGTGCTGCCATAGCCTGATCATTAACAGAGGCAGCTTCGCGCATAATGGCAATTTCCTGTTCATCCTTAATTATCCTCATCTGATCAAGAATAAAAGAACTATTAAGGTAACGCCCATCTCCCCCCAGTCCTTCCATCAGGTGGAGTAAAAAGCGTGACGGCCATTTTTTATCGATCCCAATTGATTTAGTCGAATCCAGCTTCCTGGCTATCAGTCCAACAGGATCGTCTGTATCAGCATAAAACATCACCGGTATGCCAAAATCCTGGCGCACCGGAAACAATTCGTTTATAAACAATTGGGGCCCTTGTTCACAACTTAATAGCAAAACCAAAAGCCGTTCCCCTGGACTAAACCACTCGCCTGTTAAATAGAAGATCGATGAAGGGTCACAAACCAGCATCTGGGGAATGTTGGCATCAGCCATTCGCCGCAATGCCTGTTCCATTCTTTTTTGATTCATAATATTCTCCTTAGTCATTGGTCTATAAACTATCTTCGGGCTTAAGCGACATTTTCCTGCAGTAACTCATTAGGGACAATTTCGCTCATAGTCTACACCAGAAGTTCATTATGTAGTATAATGAAAAATAAACAGGAAAAACAGCATGAAAACAAAGTATTTTTCAAATTCCCAAACTGAAACATTGGATGATTTGAACGCCAATGTCGATAAATGGATAAGCAACCACAAGATTCTCTATATTGTTGAAAGAATAACCAGTGGACCCTCTAAGCGCGATCCTTCTGAATTTTTTATCAAGCTATCTTATAATGATAAGCCTCCAAGGGATCAAAATACTTTAGCTATGCCGGCATCAACAATCCGCGCAACAAAGTCAAACAATAAAAATCGATAAGTAACATAGCCCTATCTTACACCGTAGTAAGATAGGGCTACTTTCTTTTAATGATAAACAGAAGCCAGAAAAGGACGTCAGACTGTGCGAAACTAGTCTGACGTCCCCTCATCATCAAAAATAATCTAATTACTATTGTTTTCGTGTTACAATGCCATATCCGTATATCTATTCATTCGTTGCGATACAAAGAAGTTTTTCGCCGACAGCACGTAGAGCCATCACCTTTTCTGTAATAGCCTGAGTTGCATTAGTTTGTTCCTGGGTAATACTTGCAGTTTGTTGTGTGTAGCTGATAACCATCTCTACCGATGCTTTCAATTGCTGAAGTGTTGCCCGGATGTTTTTGGCAGAGCTGTTGCTCTGATCAGAAAGTTTTCGAACTTCTTCTGCCACAACAGCGAATCCCCGGCCGTGTTCGCCGGCTCTGGCCGCCTCAATGGCAGCATTAAGGCCGAGCAGATTTGTCTGTGAGGCTATTTGCTGAATAACAGATATAATATCATCAGTATTGTTGACATCACTGGAAGCACGGTCTGAAATATTCGCGACATCTTGCATTGTAGCTGCCAAGTCTTCCAAGGATGCGTTGAGTTCCTCGATCGTTGCAGCAATAGTCAATATTGAATCATGGACTATTTTTGCTTGTTCCATTAGTTGTTTCTTACTTTCCTCTGCCTCTAGCTCCCTGCTGATAATACCGCGAGCAATCTGCGCGATTGGTTTTGTGTAAACCGGGTCTCCGCCCATGCCAAAGCTCCCAATCCATTGATCTTTATAGACAATCGGAAAGTGGACACCCATTTTGCTAGCCCCACCTGAACGTTCTGCATCTTCGGCGGTAACTATGCGATACTCCAATTTGTTTTGCAGCACTTGCTGAGAGCCGCTGTGTAGTTTTCCTATCCGCGAGACATCGTGGGCTGCAATAACAATCCCATCTTGGTCACATACGAGCGGCTGGAGGCCTGTCTCATTAAAAATTAAACTTACTACCTTATTAGCAATTTCTTGTTCCAATTCTTTTCCCTCCTGCGTTAGACGACTTAATTTGAATATCTTTTGCTAATTGTTCAACAATTTTGCCACCACAATAGACTAACAATTATAATACTATTCTTCTATACTGTTCTCGAAATCCCTTTTTTAACCATTTGTATTTCAGAAGCAATATTAAAGTGAGCTTTTTGCGCGAACATAGGAAGGTCTTAGGGAAAGGTTTAACTTTCTGTACTTAAAAAAATTCACCAAAACAAGTACAAAAAATGACCGTTTTACAACGGTCATGGATACATACTAGTTGTCCATTGTGGCGGAGGTGATCCTTGTCGCGAGATGGCTGCGTAGTGTACATTTAGCCCATATTATGCCTTCATTCAAGGAAACAGAACGAACCGTCCCCCCCCCTGTATCTTCATAACAGCTATTACTGTTTTCCTTCTAAAGCAGCGATCTTTGCCTTCATGGTTTCTATATCCTGTTGTAACATAGTAATGCTCTTTTGCAGGTTTTGAACTTGTGTATTTGAGAAACTGTCCGATTCTGTTGATGGAGGATTAGACGATACTATCGCTTGTATTAGCAGGAGATTTTGCCCCAATGCTTCTATAAAGTTTCCCAAAACATTGAGTTGGTCTTCGTTAAGCTTATCAGCTATTATTATCGCTAGTAAGGCTGCGAGCAGTACCTGCTGCTCAGAGTCAAGAGAAAAGAGAATTGATTCTTCCACAGGCAACCCACCTGAAACATTTTATAAACTATATGATGACACTAAGCAATGGATAACTTAATTTTTCTATTTGCTAAAGACTCAAGGAACGGCAGAAGACATAGACCAGCTACCCCAAACATCCCCAACTGTCCATAATGCCTCAATGCAAGGAAATAGAACGAACCGCCCCCTTGTATTCTCAATAAAGAGGGGCCACTTTCACTTGTGGCCCCGCCTTACATTATACTACACGTTCTCGGTGTCCATAAAATCGCGGTAGAACCACAGTTACTAAAGCATAAAGTGCTACAGCTATCAAAAATATAATTCCCAATACCGCAACGCCCGTAAAACTTCCACCCATAAAAGATAAGCCAAACGCAATCGGGCCTAACATTTCAGCGAATTTTTTTATGATACTGATATAGGATAAGGCCCTACTTTCACCTAGCCTCTTAACAATTTCAAGATTTAAGAAATAATTATTTTGCGCCACAAAGCCAAAGCTGTCAGAAAGCCCCAAAAACAATACCACAACCATCGCTGGGACGAAGCCACCCATTAGCCCAAAGGCGATTAAGGCTACCGAAAAAATAACATTATAGGCTATATTCCATCTAACTAAATTGGGATATTTGTTTAACCACTTAATAAGCCACGGCCCTAAGTAAACAATTATTAATCCGTAAATTAATTGTGAACGCCCAATATCCGAGGTTGACTTGCCGATGTCAGTAAAATATATGGGAAGATAATACCCAAGATACGACCCTATAATGCAGGAGGGTACAATCATGAGTATCACAAACAATGTTGCATGTAGCATATCACGAAAATTGTATTTTTCATTAGTGACTTTTTTCAGTGTTTGTATTTCTATTTTTGGTCTTTGGTAGGTTGCATTTTCAAGTCCTAGTATTACCACAATACATACCATGGTAAGTGCCGAGGCAATCAACAACACTGGTATATAGCCTAGTATATCTGCAAGAACAGAGCCTAGCACTGCACCGCAATTCATTCCTGCATAAATGCCCGCATTTAACATCGCAAAACACATAGCTTTATCCTTGTCATTCGCCGTGAAAAGTGCAAAGTTTCTAAGTGTCATCCAGCAAAATCCATATCCAAGTCCAACCACTCCACGGGAAAGAATAAACATTGCGATATTTGTGGAAAATGCACTCATAAGTGTTCCCAATGCTACTATAACAAGTCCACCAACAAAGGAAAGTTTCCAACCCTTCTTCTCAATAATTATTGATGTCACAAAAATTGCTACGCAAGTTAATAAAAATTCAGCTGATTGTGGTATCCCAGCTAATACATTGCCTTGAAAGCCAAAAAAGTTTCCGCCTAAATCCTTAGCAATAATTGCAATAAAAGTGGTTGCCATGCGTGAAGCAAAGTAAAAGAAAAAGGCTATTTGCCTCACATATCCCACCATACTGTAGGAATGTTGAGTAACTAGTTTACTCTTATCGGCAAATTTATTTTCGATGAACTTAATGGCGAAAATGACAAGCTCAATGGTTAAGATAATCGACGCTATAAGTACAGTTAGCAGATCCAAAAGGATTTTACTAACCATTTCTTTTTGGTATGCCTCAGAAATATCCATTACTACGGTTACATCACCAGTTGGAAAACGATACGATTTTAATGGGTCAACCGTTACACTCTGCCCAATTTGGGTTTTGGCGGCAGAATCCCGAACAATATTTTTTTCATCAACTATATAAATTGAACTTATTTCATCGCCAAGCTTCACTTGCGCAAGCGCAAAATTATCTGTAAGCATATCCGATCTCATGATCGCAAAAGTTTCTTTTGCACTTTGCAATGATTTGTTTTCAAAATCAAGCTGTTTAAAGGAATACGTGGCAAAAGAAAGCGTTATTTGAATTATGCAGATGACCGCTGTCAGCATAATAATAATTTCACTTTTTTGCATACTGCCATCTTCGTTAAAGATTTCTCCAAAGAAGATAAACAGCATAAGCGCAATAACTGCAAAAAAGCTTAAAATTACCAGGGTTACATTAAGTGTCCCCTGCATTTCTGCAGGTTGCCCTTTATTTATTATCCCCAAGAATATCAGTATAACCAATACAATGGCTAAGGTGCATAGCGCAAGCCATTTTCGTTTTTTATTGACCATCATTTTTCCTGCCTTGCTTTATTTTCAAGGCAAGCATTGTAATATCGTCTGCTTGCTCTGCGCCGTCTGCAAATTCATCAATTTCACTTTTTATATTCTGCAGCAGTTCACTTAAGCTACAATCTTTGTATTTGTTAATATCCCCAAGCAGTTTCTCATTGCTAAATAGATCATTATTTCTATTTACCGCTTCTGTTACACCATCAGTATACATATAAATAACATCATTTTGTCCTAATATAATCTTATCCTGACTATAGCTCATATCTTCCATACCAGCTAGAACAAACCCCGGTTTTGTTGCTAACCACTCAAAATCACCATTGGCTTTTTTAACAAGCGGGGGGTTGTGTCCTGCATTTACATAGGTAAATTCCCCTGTACTAATTTCAAAAATCCCCATAAAAGCAGTTACAAACATAGAAGCCTCGTTATTTTCACAAAGCTGCTGATTAACTGTTTCAAACACCTCTTGGGGCGTTTTACCATGCACGCTGTTTTTAATAAGGGTTTTGGTAATTACCATAAATAATGCAGCTGGTACTCCTTTACCAGATACATCGGCTATAACAACAGCTAAATGATCATCGTCAACGAGAAAGAAGTCATAAAAATCGCCGCCCACCTCTTTTGCCGGAAGCATACTCGCATAAATTTCAAATTCCTCTCGATCTGGAAATGGCGGGAAAATACAAGGTAACATACTTGCTTGAATTTTTGTTGCAAAAGCAAGCTCTGCACCTATTCGTTCTTTTTCAGCCGTTATTTTTGAAATATTTTTTATATATGTCTTCAAATCAATGGTCATTTTATTAAAAGCTTTGGCAAGTTCTGCTATTTCATCTTTTCCTCGATCATCAATTTGGGTATCAAGATCTCCCTCACCAATTTTTACAACCTTTGAAAGCAATACCTTTATAGGATTGGTAATGGTTTTTGATAGCAGATAGGAAAACACCAAAATAATCATTGCCGAAACTGCTAATACAATAACCAGAACAATTAATACCTCTCTGAGGGTTTTAGTAATATACCCTTGGGTTTGAGCGGTGTACTCATCTATCTGCTTTTTGGTTTCCACTGCCGGTTTAATAATTTCATCTACCTCAACAACCACGGCCAGTGACCATTTTGTTGTTGGCAGCTGTGAATAGGCAATGTAACACAACTTATCATCTATATGCGCAGTTGTTAACCCTTCAGGGTTGCTTACAATGTCCTTAATCGCCTGAAGATAATCGCCAGTTGCACTTTCCAGTGGTTTTTTGTTAATTCCATTATATTTGGGGTGGGCGATAATATTGCCTTTATTATCAAGCAAAAATGCGTAACCGGTTTCGCCGATTTTCATAGAAATAATATCATCTTGCATACGTTTAAGTGTAATATCAGCAGCTAGCACCCCACGCGGCTGTCCATTTTCATCATAAAAGGTTTTCGCGTTAGTAACACAAATAGAACCAAAAGCATCTAAATATGTATCAATCCAGATGGATTTCCCATCATTTATCATTGCGGTTTTGTACCACTCACGCGCTCTTGGGTCATAATTAGCGTTATATTCGTTAGATTTTGAATAACGATAAGAAATACCTGTTTTTGTGCCTAAATATATATTATTAAAAATATTATTATTTTTAAATATAGGTGCAAACATATATTCAGCATTACTTATAAGCGATAATTCTTGGTCAATGTCAGGTGTACGTGCAATCCCCGGCGCCAGCATATATTTGGCGCTTTCCACTCCCATTACCGTATCTGGCACCAGCGGTACATTTTTACCTTTAAAGTTGTTTTCATTTTTATAAATAGCAGTCATATACTCTGACAGAGCTGTAATCTCCTCTTGGACATTAGCCAGTATTGCATCTGACTTCAATGCTTGCTCTTTCGCAATTTTAACAATATATTCCTCTGCTTGCTTTTGCAGTGCAGCCTTTGACCTTTCGGAAGAATTTATCCCAAGCTGAGTATTTGCATCTGTGGAATATCTCGTTAAATTCAGCATTTGTGTATATGAAACAACCGAAATAAAAAACAATGAAAACAGCGATACAACCAAAATAATAGCAAGAATCTTGGTTCCTATTTTGAGATTCCGCATGATTTATTTCCCCCTATAGCTCGTTTCTAACTATTATTTCAATTAAATCATTAAAAGATAGTCCATATCTTGCAGCCGCGTGGGGATAAAAACTTTCAGGTTTTAATCCAGGCACTGCATTAATTTCAATAAAATAAGGAAGGTTTGTTTCCTCCTCAATCATATAATCAATCCGCGCATAATTTTTTGCATTTACAATATGGAATACCTCGATAGATATTTGGGCAAGTTCTTCTTTTAGCTCAGTTGATAAGTCTGCCTCTTTTACGGTAAAAGCTTTATTAAATAAAACCATATCCTTTTGCTCTCCATTTACATTTTCACCTGTTAATGTTGGTAATGCGGTAGATACTTTTTCTATTTCCAGTATTGACGTTGTTGCAAATTTCCCTTTAATAAATTGTTCAATTATTATTTCATCATCATAATTAAAGGTTTGCGCTATTTTTTCATAATCATCCCTTGATTGTATAAATTCAATTCCATAACTTCCCCCCTGGGTTATCGCTTTTGCCACAACAGGGTAGGACATAACTTTTTCTATTTTCTCTAGCAATGCCAGCTTGGGAGTCGCAAAAAAAGTCTGCTTATTCATATAAATAAATTCAGGTGTTCTGATACCATGATAAGCGCAAATCTTTTTACATAAACATTTATCGTTAATTATAGCTGCTGCTGTAGACTTCGAACCAGTATAAGGCAACCTTAAATGTTCACAAATAGATTGTAATGTTCCATCACCATGATATTTACCTTGCACCGCTAAAAAGACTAATTGTGGCTTATTTTGCTGTAAATTCATATATATATTTTCATCAAACTCCAGCATACTGACTATATGTCCATTTTCCTCAAGTGCCGACGCTATATAACCCGCATTTTTTGTAGAAATAGCACTCTCACTTGATGTTCCGCCATGTACTACTGCAATATTCATCTTAACATTCATTATTTATAAACTCCTCACTGCAAGCACAGGCGAAAGTGCAGGGACGGTTCTGCCGCTTCCCCTGATATCACCTATCTCTTCATTTCAATCTAGCATGTACTTTGACCATAACCCATGAAATTTCACCAGTAAACCTGGCTACCTCACTTCATTGGTTAATTCTTTGAGCGAAGCAAATTGGGAATCCCCTCGCTTCCTTCTTTCATATATGATTAATTTACCATAGAATAGACAAAGTTCCTGCAAATTGTTAAAACATTTTACAGGAACTTTGTCTATTTTATATTTATCTTTCATAACAATCATTTTTCGCACTACCAATCATACGGTTGTCCGTATCGGGTATAACGGTGATATTGACATTTTTCAAAAGAAGCAAAATAACCGTCCCGCCGCTCTTATTTATCAACAGAGCAGTTATTATAGTTCGCTTAGTTGTTTATGTATTAGCTCATCAATCTCATTAAGATGTAATTTGAAATGCCTTAAATAGTCTATAATCATTGCTTTTAACGATACACGGCTTTTGAGTGCAGTAATCCACTCATTGCCTAATTTATCTACATTAACATTATTAATCACATGAACAATGTGGAGATTAGAATATTTCCATAACTGTACCAAGTCATACCAGTTTTCTGTATTATAATTCTGAATCGAAACCCATCTATCATTATTGCCAAGATTCGCGTAATCCGGATAAGTCAGAGGACTGGGTTGATATTGTAAATGAATTATCCGATGCGTATTATTAGAAGCAGAATCAACCATATGTCCAACAGTCTCCTTGATTGTCCAACTTTCATTATTTAATCTATACGTTATTAAATCTTCGGAAAGAGCCTGAAATTTCGGTTCCCATTCTTCAATCAAACTTAAGAGTTCATGATTGTTCTTCAAAAATTCACTCATGTTTTAATCCCCTTATAGTTTTTTAAGACTCGCAGGAGACGGTTCCATCAATCCAGTTACGATTTTACTCATTACTTTGCTATTTGTCGTAGAAGCGCCTAGTTCCTGCTAAATTTATACAAACTTATCAGGAGGACACTACGGGACGTTCCTGTTTTGGCACTATCACCCGACTGCGCCTCTCAACTTTGTATTCTGCAGGAAACTACAAACCATCTCTTCCGTTTCTTTTTAAACCAGAAAACCTGGCTACCTCACTTCATTGGTTAATTCTTTAGTCAAGCAAATTGGGAATCCCCGCGCTTCCTTCTTTCATATATAGTTAATTTACCATAGAATAGACAAACTTCCTGCAAATTGTTAAAACATTTTACAGGAACTTTGTCTATTCTATATTTATCTTTCATAACAATCATTTTTCGCCACTATCTACGATACGGTTCTCCATATCAGGTCAAACGGGGAATTTTATTTTTCTTCAGTAGAAGCATCGGCCCCATCAGACTGTGTGAAATCTCCCGCTTTTAAAAGATCAAAAATAAAGATGCTAGACTAATCCCTAACCTTCTAGTTCAGCTGAATAGTATCTAACTCGAACCTAGGCTAAAATAGGCGACCGTCTAGCCA
>Ga0316604_10000458_pt1 | contig 49931 bp, 47 predicted proteins | sample OWC_soil_day20_C_FD_207650 | JGI IMG/M metagenome (GOLD analysis project Ga0316604, IMG submission 207650) | Wetland soil microbial communities from Old Woman Creek delta, Ohio, United States - OWC_soil_day20_CT | ecosystem: Environmental > Terrestrial > Soil > Wetlands | place: USA: Ohio...
AAGATACCGGGTTCAGCGCTACGATCAGTAGTTATGGGGATCGTTTTATCAATAAAGACGGGAGTTTCAACCTCCGGAAAGAGGGTAATCGTATATGGGACAGGTATTCCCTTTTCCATATTATGCTAAACCTGCCAATCTGGGCTTTTGTGCTGGTAATAGTGGGGGCATTTATTTTAGTAAATCTTATTTACACGGGTATTTACCTGCTGATCGGGGCGGCGGAGTTACAGGGGATTAGTTCACATCATGCGTGGGGGATATTCAGGGAGGTTTATTATTTCAGTACAGAAACGTTTACGACAGTGGGTTATGGCCGTGTCAACCCGGTAGGTGACGGGGCTAATTTTGTGGCTTCAATTGAGGCGATGAGTGGGTTTCTGTCTTTTGCGGTGGTAACGGGGTTGATTTATGGACGTTTTGCCCGGCCGAAAGCGCATCTGGCTTTTAGTGATCATGCGCTTATTACACCATTCAAGGGTGGTAATGCATTGATGTTCCGGTTTGCCTGTTATAAAGATGGGCATACGCTTACTGACGTGACGGTGCAGGTAAATGCGGCAATGCGGATACATGAGGATGGAAAACAAACGTATCGGTATTATGAGTTACCGCTGGAAAGGCATAAGATACAAAGTTTGCCGATGAACTGGACGGTGGTGCATGTGATAGATGATCAAAGTCCGTTGTTAGGGTTTACAGCGGAAGATATTAAGGTGGCGGATCTGGAATTGTATGTGTTGATCAGAGGGTTTAATGATATTTATTCAAATGTGGTGCAGCAAAGGACTTCGTATACTTTTCAGGAGATAAAGTATAATCATAAGTTTGTGCCTATGTATAGGGAGACGGCGAAGGGGACGGTGTTGGAGATGAATAAGATACATGATACGGTGGAAGTGAATGTGGGGATGATGGCGGTGAGTGCGGTGAGCTGAGAAGGAGGATGGATTACCGTGAGTGCGGTGAGCTGGGAAGATGGATGGATGGCCAGTGAGTGCGGTGAGCTGGGAAGGAGGATGGATTGCCGTGAGTGCGGTGAGCTGGGAAGGAAGATGGATTGCCAGTGAGTGCGGTGAGCTGAGAAGGAGGATGGATTGCCGTGAGTGCGGTGAGCTGGGAAGGAAGATGGATTGCCAGTGAGTGCGGTGAGCTGGGAAGATGGATGGATATGCCCGTGAATTCAGTTAGCCAACATTTTTATTCGCCCTGATCATTTCAGAGTACCCCATTTTTCTGGCCAGTCCGGTCACTGCCATCGCAATCCTTTTGGCTTTGGTTCCTGGGGTTTTGGCACTTTCAATCCATTTCATAAAATAATTCCTATGGCCCTTAGGAAGCGTATTAAAAAAGGTCAATGCATCCGGTTCATCTGATAAGCATTCCATAAATTCAGGAGAGCTTACCGGATCAGGATTATCATCTACCTGGATCTGCACCTGCAACTCTGCACCCGCGCGCTTGCCCACACCTTTTCTCAGATCGGCATTCATCGCCATGATAAAATGCCCCTCACCCATAGGTATCAACGCGATACCTGCTATCTCAAATTTATCGAGCTTGCCTTTTACCCTGAAGGACTGCTTGTACCCGGGCTTCAGTTTTTCCGACAACTCAATGGGGATCTCGATATACGACCAGCCAGTCTTCTCCCCCATTTGTTCGAACTTTTTGATGGTGGCTTTGAATTTTATCATGCGGTAAATATAAAAAAAACGGTTTTGCCATGTGGCAAAACCGTTTAAAAAACATTCCTGTTGAAAATACAAACGTTCAATGGCGCTAGCCAAAAGAAAGAAACCTTCCCTGCTGCCGTAGGCCAATTAGTTTATATTGCTCTGTCAGTTTTCTTCACACCAAATGTAGCGGAAGGTTGGCTACCCATATAAATTTCCATCTTACCACCTTTCATTATATCTTTATACAGGAAGAAAGACTTATTATAGTTGATGCCATTCAGCACTATTTTCTGGATATACTTGTTCTCTTTACTATTGTCTTTTACCACAATATCAAATTTCTTATTCCCTGCTAATTTAATCACTGCTTCATCCATCAATGGAGAACCGAATACAAACGTACCGTTCATTGGGTTCATCGGATAGAAGCCCATTGCAGACAATACATACCATGCACTCATCTGCCCTGCATCTTCATTACCACACAATCCATCAGGCGCATTGGTATAATATTTCGCCATTACCTCTCTCACAATTTCCGCAGTTCTCCAGGGCCTGCCAACCGCCGCATACAGGTAGCTTACGTGATGACTAGGCTCATTACCCTGTGCATACTGGCCAACCATACCAGAGATATCAGGAGAGCTACCTTGTCCCAGGGAAGAAGACATATTAAAGAAAGAATCCAGTGTAGTTTGAAATTTCTTTTCACCAAACAGGTTTACCAGCCCTTTTGCATCCTGTGGTACAAGCCAGGTATACTGCCAGCCATTCCCCTCGCAGAAGTCATTTGAACGGTGTTTTGCTTCCAGCGGATCAAATGGTCTTTTAAAACTACCATTTGCCAGTCTACCTACGAAATGACCTTCTGAAGCGTCCCAGTATTGCTTATACAAACCCGCTCTTTTGGTGAAGTATGCAGCGTCTTTTGTTTTACCCAGTTTCCTGGCCATCTGTGCCACACCGAAATCAGCGATCGCATATTCCAGGCCCCAGGCAACGGATTCAATCGTCATACTATCAGCAGGAATGTATTTCAATTCCTGTACAAACTGTAAGCCGCTTACTTTTCTCATGGCAGTGTTCCTCACAGCTTCATATGCCAGTGCTACGTCCGCAGGATCAATCAGACCTTTCAGGTAAGCATCCGTAATAATCGGAATAGCAGGATTACCAATCATACAATCAGTTTCGCAACCTTCCAGTGGCCAAACCGGCAGGCGTCCCTGCTGTTGGTAAATCATCAACATGGAGTGCACTATATCTTTTACCAGTGAAGGATCGATCACGGACATCAAAGGATGCAGACCGCGATAGGTATCCCACAGAGACATGCCGGTGTAATTTGTGAATTTCTGGTTGGTGTACACTTTTTTATCGGTGCCGCGGTAATCACCATTGTGATCGTTGAACACAGAGGGGAAGAAATGGCTGTGGTACAGCGCAGTATAGAAGGTTGTTTTCGTTGCATCATCTGCAGAGAAATCGATCTTGTTCAGATCTTTATTCCATGCCAGATCAGCGGCTGTTTTTACCTGTTCAAAGTTCCATCCTGGTATTTCGGCAGCGATGTTGCCCAGTGCATTCTCTTCACTCACCGGAGAAATACCTACTTTCAGATAAATGTCAGCATTTTTAGCTGCATCAAAATACATCACGGCTTTGACACCTTTACCTTTTACAGCTCCTCCGGCTACTCCGTTGTTAAGGTCGTAAAGATTTAATTGTGTGATAGGCTGAGATGTTTTGATTGCGAAGAACAGGCGTTGATCATTGGCCCATCCTTTGGAGAAGCGATAACCTACAAAAGTGGTATCATTTACTTTTTTAATAGTTGTTTCTACCGGAGCATCCCAACACATAGCAAATTCCAGGTCAATCAGCAGGTGAGCACTATCAGTATTATCGTAATGGTAATGGTGAAAACCTACTCTGGTAGTCGCTGTGAGCTCCGCCTTCACCTTGTATTTGTCGAGGTATACAGCGTAGTAACCCGGTTTTACCACCTCGCTGGCCTTTTTGAAATTGGAGCCATAACCGGTGTTCATATCCAGGCGGTGAGCGGGTTGTAATTCCACGTGACCGCTGGCAGGTACGATCATCAGGTCATTGAGATCTCCGATACCGGTACCACTCAGGTGGGTATGAGTAAATCCAAGAATATCTTCACTGATGTAATTGTAACCACTGCACCAATCCCATCCATTGAACTGATCCCAGGTCTGCATGGTTTGGCTGGGTCCGAGCTGCACGGCGCCATAAGGCACGTTTGCACCAACGAACACGTGTCCATGGCCCTGCGAGCCGATATACGGATTAACGTATTGAGTAAGCGGTTTATCCTGTGCATGGCCAGCCTGTGGCAACAGGCTGGATGCCAGTAAAATAGTTGAAAATAACGTTGAAACTGTGCAATTCTTCTTCAATTCACATTAAATTTAGACCTGTTTATAAAATAAGTTGGCAAATAGCTTTCAATACGTGACTATTGCCAAAAATAATAAAATAATCAGCAAAATATGTTAATCTGCGAAACAGCACGCCTGATTGTACGCAAGTTTACTATTGACGACGCTCCATTTATCTGGTCGTTGCTCAATTCTCCGACCTGGATTCAGTTTTTGGGTGACAGGAATATTCAGACATTGGCGGATGCCCAGCAATACCTGACCAATGGCCCATTGGCCAGTTATGCACTAAGAGGGTTTGGATTGTATTTGGTGGCGATGAAGGATAGTGGAGTGCCCATTGGGATGAGTGGATTAATAAAAAGGGATGGGTTGGAATATGTAGATGTAGGTTTTGCGTTGCTGCCGGAATATATGGGACAGGGATACGCGTACGAGGCTACGAAAGCGGTAATGGATTATGGATATAATACGCTGCAGCTACCACATATTGTGGCAATAGCGAGAGCGGATAATAAGCATTCGCTGGCGTTGTTGGCGAAATTAGGGTTGAAATTTTCTGATACGGTTATGTTGGCGGGGATTGAGCATCCATTGAGTTTGTTTAAATAGTGGATGGTTTGAATGGCTGTGTATTCATTGGGTTTGCTTTTGATAGTAAATCTTTTGAATGGCTGTGCATTCGTTGGATGTGCTTTATTAGCAGATTTTTTTGAATAGATATGCTTTCATTGGATGTGCTTTATTAGCAGATCTTTTGAATGGCTGTGCATTCATTCGATGTGCTTTATTAGCAGATCTTTTGAACGGCTATGCATTCATTGGATTTGTCTTAATAGCAGATTTTTTTGAATAGCTATGCATTCATTGGATTTGTCTTAATAGCAGATTTTTTGAATAGCTATGCATTCATTGGATTTGTCTTAATAGCAGATTTTTTTGAATAGCTATGCATTCATTGGATTTGTCTTAATAGCAGATTTTTTGAACGGCTATGCATTCATTGGATTTGTCTTAATAGCAGATTTTTTTGAATAGCTATGCATTCATTGGATTTGTCTTAATAGCAGATTTTTTGAATAGTTATCTATCCATTGGATGTGCTTTATTAGCAGATCTTTTGAATAGTTATCTATCCATTGGATGTGCTTTATTAGCAGATCTTTTGAACGGCTATCCATCCATTGGATGTGCTTTATTAGCAGATTTTTTGAATAGCTATGCATTCATTGGGTGTGTTTAAACAGCCAGCTCTCCTGATTCTTCAAGTGGCAATACTGCTGCTTTTACCTCCACGGCAGCGGCAGTGGGCATTACTGGGGGCAAAGGTCCAAATACCAGTGCCTGATAAGGCGCCAGGGTTAAGTTCCCTCTTTCCAGTTCAAAAGTCAGCATATTATTTACTAAAGGTTCTATATCCGTCTCCATCAGGAATGGCAGCTTGTACACAATGGTTTCTTTTGAAAAATTAAGCACCATTAAAAACATCGTCTTGTCCAGCGTGCGCGTATACGTATATACCTGGGGATGCTCCGCATCATACAACTGATATTTCCCATAAACTAATACCGGCTGGTGTTTGCGCAGCAGAACGACCTGTTTAAAAAACTGTAATATAGACCGTTCATCTTTTTCCTGTGCAGCTTCGTTAATGAAGGTATGATTGTCGTTTACTTTGATCCAAGGCGTGCCATCCGTAAAGCCTGCGTATTTACTATCATCCCACTGAAAAGGCGTACGGCTGTTATCCCTGGCCGCCATTTGCTGATCCAGTAAAAAGCGGGTGGTATCCTCCCCTTTGCTTTGCAGGTATTTGTACATATTGATGGTATCGATATCCTTGTAGTCATCGATAGATTCAAAGCGGATATTCGTCATGCCAATCTCATCGCCGTTGTAAAAAATGGGCGTAGCGCGCATCGTGAGCAAAAAAGTAATCAGCATTTTCGCGGAGATCTCTCTATAAGTTTCGATATCGCTACCCCAGCGGCTCACCATTCTTGGCTGGTCATGATTCGTAAGGTAAATAGTACCCCATCCACCTGTTTCGTAGATGTTGTCCCAGCTTGAGTAAAGGCTTTTCAGTGCTACCAGGTCAATACCTTTGGGATCAGGACGTTTGTAGGCATCTTTGAGATAGCCCAGGTTCATGCCTTCAAAATGGTAGAGCATGTGGAGTTCTTTCCTGTGTTCTTCAACGAAGTGTAAAGCTTCGTCAATCGTGATACCTGCGGCTTCGGCGAGGGTAGTGATATCAGTACCTTCAAGCACTTCCTTATTCATCTCCTGCAGGTAGTCATGCAGATGAGGTCCATGTGCGTAGTACGCTCCCCAGTCGTGGGTCTTGATCTCAGGCCAGGTGGTATCTTTACTAATGTAGCAAATAGCATCCAGTCTGAAGCCATCAACCCCTTTTTTGATCCAGAAGCGCATAATATCGTATACTTCTTTTCGCACCTGTGGATTTTCCCAGTTCAGGTCCGGCATTTTTGCAGAGAAGTAATGAAGGTAATAGCTATCAGTCGCTTTGTTGTAAGTCCATGCCTGGCCTGATGGATCAAAATGACTGAACCGGAAAGGTGGTTTTCCTTTTTCAGCGGGCCACCAGTGGTAATAGTTGTAATAAGGATTTTCTCTTGACAGACGGGCTTCTTTGAACCATGGATGTTCATCACTGGTATGATTTACGACCAGGTCCAACAGCAATTTTATTTTTCGTTGATGCAGTCCTTGCAATAAGATATCGAACTCCTGCATGGTGCCATACTCTTTCATAATATCATAATAGTCGCTGATATCATAGCCATTGTCATCGTTAGGAGAACCGAAAATCGGGTTGAGCCATACGGTGTCTATACCCAGGCTTTCAAGATAATCCAGTTTCGATATAATACCCACCAGATCACCAATTCCGTCATTGTTACTGTCTTTAAAGCTACGGGGATATATTTGGTAAATGATACTTTCTTTCCACCACATAGAAATTATTTTTCCTGATGAAGATGCAATTTTTAAGCCGGTCATACTGTAGAAATATAACATCGTAAACCCGCTGGCATATTATTTTCAGTAAGTTGTTAAAACTGACTTAATTGAGAACAGCATATACATTTACCGGATCTACTATTCTTGACAATGGAGCCGGGTTATTTAGTGTTTGGGCGCCCTTCAGAGAGTCTGTTGCATTGTCTGTGATAACACCGGAGTCCGCCACAATCCCCATGCAGCGGGATGACGATGGCTATTGGCAGGTAGTGGTGCCTTCGGTTTCACCGGGTATGACTTACAACTATATACTGGATGGACAGCTGAAACGTCCTGACCCTGCATCGCGTTATCAGCCTGAAGGTGTACATGGGCCGTCAGCATTGGTAGAGGACAATTTCAAATGGTCCGACGAAGGGTGGAAAGGACGCGACCTGAACGAGATGATTATCTACGAATTGCATACAGGCACCTTCACACCGTTGCAGAATTTCAAGGGCGTGCTTTCAAAGCTCAGTTATCTCCGCTCATTGGGGATAAATGCCATCGAGATCATGCCCATTGCTCAGTTCCCCGGTCATCGTAACTGGGGGTATGATGGTGTATATCCTTATGCAGTGCATAATACATATGGTACACCGAATGAACTGAAGGCGCTGGTAAACGCTGCACATCAATATGGGATTGCAGTGATACTTGATGTAGTATATAATCATCTGGGGCCGGAGGGAGCGTATTTTTCAGATTTTGGTCCGTGGTATACGGAGAAATACAGAACACCGTGGGGTGCAGCGATCAACTTTGATGATCAGTATTCAGATGCGGTGAGGGCTTACTTCATCCGCAATGCGCTGATGTGGCTGGAAGAGTATCATATAGATGGATTGCGGCTGGATGCGGTGCATGCCATCTGGGATAGCAGTGCGAAGCATTTTACAGAAGAACTGGGTGAGGCAGTGACGGCATTGTCGCATGCCACAGGCAGGAAGAAAATTCTAATAGCAGAAATAGATTTCAACAATCCAAGGTATATCACGCCAACAGATCAATGTGGATATGGCATGCATGGGCAATGGGTAGATGAGTTTCATCATGCGCTGCATGTGGTGCTGACGAAAGAGAAGGATGGGTATTATGAAGACTTTGATGGATTGCCTTCGCTGGCGAAAGCATGGAGAGATAGTTATGTGTATACGGGGCAATATTCTCCACACAGAAAGCGGAAGTTTGGTGTGGTGCCACATGCGATACCTTATGACAGGTTTATTGTGTTTACACAAAATCATGATCAGGTAGGTAATAGAATGTCAGGAGACCGGTTGGCAGCAAAATTACCATTGGAAGCGAATAAACTGGCGGCAGCGATGTTGCTGTTATCTCCGCATACGCCGATGTTGTTTATGGGGGAGGAATATGGGGAGAAGCGGCCGTTTTTGTATTTCACGAGTCATGGGGATGAGGATCTTTCCAGGGCGGTGAGTGAGGGGCGTAAAAATGAATTTAAAGCATTTTCATGGGCGGGCGATGTACCTGATCCACAGTCAGATCATACATTCTCGCAGTCCATTCTTTCGTGGCCAGCGCCGGGGCCGCTATTAGAATATTATCGTTATCTGATCGCGTTGCGGAAGACGAGAAGGGCATTGTTGAATACAGAAAGAGATAATATATGGGTGAACATGCCGCAACCCGGAGATGTTATATTATCAGTAGAACGAGCGGGCAATGATGACCGTTTGTTGTTACTGTTTAATTGCAGTGAAGAGCAGGCAGTGTTTGTGCATAATCGTCCTCATTTATTACATAAAAAGTTTGATTCTTCAGTTGCTATCTGGCAGGGGCCTGGGCCTACGGCGCCGGATGAAGTTAAGGAGGGTATTGCTATTACTTTACAACCATACTCAGCTATAATTTATGAGATCGTATAATCCGCCAACCGCTACGTATCGTATTCAGTTTCATGCGGGGTTTACATTTAAGCAATTGAAAGAGATCATACCGTATTTGCATGCGCTGGGTATCTCGACCATATATGCGTCCCCTATCTTCAAAGCGGCGCCGGGTAGTGAGCATGGGTATGATGTGACGAATCCGCATTGTATCAATCCGGCTATCGGAACGATAGATGAGTTACGTGAAATTCATGTGCTTTTGCGGGAGCATGGTATGACCTGGCTGCAGGATATAGTGCCGAATCACATGGCTTTTCATGCAGAGAATACGCGATTGTATGATGTGATGGAGCGGGGGCCGCTTTCTCCTTACTACGCTTATTTTGATATTGACTGGCATCATCCTGATTTTGCGGGCAAGCTGATGACACCTTTTTTGGGAAAGCCTTTAGAGGATTGTATTCGTGATGGGGAGATAAAGTTGGGGGTATCTTCGGCAGGGTTTACGGTGAAGTATTTTGAACAAGTGTTTCCGTTATCGGTGACGGCGTATGATCTGATTAGTGAGCAGCTTGCTGACAGCGATGCATTGCCGTTGATTAAGTTGTTTTCATCATTGTATCAGCGGGCTACGGCGGGAACGTCACTTGATGACTGGAGCAATCAGAAGTTGGCATTGATGGCGGAGGTACGGGATCTTTCGATGTTGCAGGCATTGATGGATAAGGTAAATAATAACCTGGGGCTATTGGGTAAAATTTTAGGGAAACAATATTATCGGCTGACGTATTGGGGGGATGCGGATCAGGCGATCAATTACAGGCGGTTCTTTACGGTGAATGAGTTGATTACGTTGAGGATGGAGACGCCTGAGGTGTTTAATGAGTATCATACATTTCTGCATCGTTTGTATAGGGAGAATCTGGTGCAGGGGTTGAGGATTGATCATATTGATGGATTGCAGGATCCTGGGGGGTATATAGACAGGTTGCAGCAGTTGTTTGGGAGTAAATGTTACGTGATAGCGGAGAAGATATTGGAGGAACGGGAGAGTTTGCCGAGGGAATGGGCATTGCAGGGGACGACGGGGTATGAGTTTCTTTCATTTACGAATCATTTGTTGAGTAACCGGGAGGGGGTGTTGGCGTTGCAGCAATTTTATCAGACGCTGGTGCCGGGGCAATATGAGGAGTTGGTTTTGGAGAAAAAGAGGCTGATTTTGGAGCGATATATGGGTGGGGAATTGGAAAATCTTGTTCGATTGTGTTATACGCTAAAATTGGCGGATGCGAGGGTTAACAGGGATTTATTGAAGCAGGCGATTGGGTTGTTTATGATTTGTTTGCCGGTGTATAGGTTGTATTTGGGGCCAGGTAGTGGTTATGGGTTTGGTGGAGGTTCGGGTGGTAGTTCAGGGAGTGGGTTTGGCTTTGGTGGGGGCTTTGGATCAAGTGGTGGTTTTGGTAGAAGTTCGAGTGGTAGTTCGGGAGGTGGCTTGGGTTTTGGCGGTAGTTTTGGGTCAAGTGGTAGTTCTGGTAGTGGTTCGGGTGCTGGTTTTGCTGGTTTTGGAGCCGGTTCGGGTTATGGATCAGGTTATGGCTCGGGGGCTATTTCAGGGTATGGATCAGGTTATGGCTCAGACTCAGGCCAGGGAGATGCATCCCTTTCAGAACAGGTCGCTTTTACATTTGCGCGCATGCGTTCATTGAACAGGTCTGCTGAATCGGCGATATTATTATTGGAACAATGGTGGGAGCAAAATAAGCTGCCGTTTTTAATGCGGTTGATGCAGTTTACGGGGCCATTGACGGCGAAAGGTGTGGAGGATACGACTTTTTATGTGTACAATGCGTTGTTGTCGCATAACGAAGTAGGTGATAGCCCGGTTGCTGCGCCTGTCAATTTCCATCAATTAATGATTTTCCGTCAACAGCAGACGCCGCATTCATTGAATACAACGGCTACGCATGATACAAAGCGAGGAGAAGATGGGCGGATCAGGCTGAATATGTTGACTTTGTTTGTAGAGGAATGGAAGGAACTGATCGGGCAATGGCGGGAAATCAATCAGCCGGCGCCGTTATTGAATGACGAGTATTTTATTTATCAGAGTATTATCAGTGGGTATTCAGATGGAATCTCTGTTGAAAGACTGCAGCACTATGTGATCAAAGCCCTCAGAGAGGGGAAAGTGAATTCAAGCTGGGCTTCGCCGGATGAGGAGTATGAGCGGAATGCGACTGAGTTCATTTCCATGATATTGCAAAACAAACGCTTTTTAGATACCCTGGTGCCGTTTATAGAAAAGCTGGATAGCTATGCATATACCAGTTCACTGGCCCAAACACTGGTGAAGCTAACAGCTCCTGGAATACCGGATACTTATCAGGGTACTGAGTTATGGGATTACAGCTATGTAGACCCCGATAACCGCCGGCCTGTGGATTATGGAATACGCATTGAACTTTTAAAATCATTAAAAGATCTTTCTGGTACGGCATTGTTTGACTATTTGAAAAGTCATCGTAAACAGGGTGTAGAGAAACTCTTTCTTACTTACAAAGCGTTGCATTGCAGGAAGTACTTTCCCAATCTCTTTTTAGAAGGTGATTATCTCCCATTACAAAGTAGTGAGTCAAATGTGTTGGCATTTGCGAGAGTATACCGGCAGGAATGGGTGATTGTGATTATTCCCCTCCCCGATTTACAGCCGGTAGTTGCTTCGATCTTATTACCTACGGGTGCACCGGAGCGTTGGAAAAATATTTTTTCAGAGGATGTGATTGAGGCTAAAGGCAGTATAGGAGCGGATGTAGCGTTAAAAAACTTCCCAGTAGCGATGTTGATTCCAGAAAATATCTGAGGAAAAATTTGGAGGAAAAGAAAAAGTGCGTACTTTTGCAATCCCTTAACACGGAATCAGTTGCCCAGATGGCGAAATTGGTAGACGCACTGTGTTCAGGTCGCAGCGCTCGCAAGGGTGTGCTGGTTCGAATCCAGTTCTGGGCACAAAATGGCTCTGTAATCAATTGATTTACAGGGCCATTTTTAGTTTTTGCTTGTCAATAATTCATAGGTTTTAACGCATTCTACCACTATTATTGACAAGCAATTGACAAGCAGCATGACAAGCAGAAATTGTCCTACTACTCACACCTTTTCCTGGCGGAATTGGCAAAAACAAAACTCCTGGAATTTTTCTAAGCGATCTATTGCCTCCCCTTCCCTAATTGGCAGAATTAGAAATGTAAATCTGGCAGTCCTGACAGCTGTACAGGAAAAATTTCGAAAAATTCTTTTTCCACTATTATTTCCACTTATATCCGTATTCTTTAACGCCACCCTTAAAACGATAAATAGATCACCTTATATCTATGGCACGGCATATCCATTGTTCACAGTATCCTATAACCCCAAAGCCGCAACGATATGAAAATAGGATCTTACCTAAACAGGACGAAAGATAAAAGGATCTATTATTATGACTATGGCCGGCTTCCCGGACAGCGACCCGCTATAGGAGTATTTACTTATACCAAACCGAAGAACCAGACCGAAAAAAATCATAATAAGCAAGCCTTAGAATTAATAGATGTTAAGAAAAGCCAGACAATAATAGAACAGCAATCTATAGGATCCGCCTACATTCCACCGCATAAGTTTAAGGAGAATTTCCTGGAATACTACGCGGAATATGTAGATAAAAATAAGACCGATGGCAACAGGGCATTACAGAACAGCTTTAAGCAATTTAAAGAATTTGTAGGGCGTAGTTTCGTTTCGCCAGTTGACATTACGGAAAACCTGTGCAAAGAATTTAGAAAATTCCTTTTAGCCAAATTTAAGGGGGAAACTCCCCAGGGATATTATGCAAGATTTAAGTGGGTATTAAACGCAGCGACAAAGGATAAATATTTCCAGGTGAATCCCACAGATGAAGTTTCAGCTATACCCAATCCCAGCGCTACGTTAAAGGAAAACCTTGAGGTGGAAGAATATTTAACACTGGTTAAAACACCTTGCTTAAACGAGGAAATAAAATTTGCATTTATCTTCTGCTGCTACACAGGGCTCAGATGGGTCGATGTTGAGCGTGTCTGGAATAATGACGTAAATGAAGACGTTCTTACTACCAGGATCATACAAAAGAAAACAGGTTTACCAGTTACGTTAACCCTGCACCCAATAGCCCAGGCTATAATTAAAATACAAAGAAGGAAAAGAGATAGCACCCCTGGGAATAAAAAGCTATTTCAACTTCTCGGCCGTAATGGATGTAACAAAGTATTAGAAAAATGGATAGCAGCGGCTGAAATATCAAAACATATTACCTGGTCATGTGCCCGCTTGTCTTTTGCTATACTACTCAGAGATGCCTTAGTAGATGAGGTGACTATCGCAACCTTAATGGGTCATGCTACACCCAAACAGGTCAATAAGACCTATAAAAGACACCGGGCTAAAGACCAGCTGCAAACCATCATGAAATTGCCATCGGTGGATATTGATAAATATTTTCTTCACTTACCGGATGAGGAAACTGAAGAATAAATTGATGCCTGTAATAAAAAGGAATGGCTGTCCAAAAGCGGACAGCCATTCCTTTTTAAATGGAAGACAAAAATCATCTCCTCCTCTTCTTCGGTAATTCCATCACTGTTGCCTTTTCGCCCTCCAGCATTTTTTCAACATCCTCTCTTTTAAAGTATCCATTTTCATTTTTAAACACGCTAAACTCTTCGCACTTCTTGGCAAACTGTGTACGGCCAAGATTACAAAAAATCATTGCTTCTTCTGGTTTCAGATAAGGTTTGAAGCAAATTGCAATTGCACGCATAGTAACTAATTCTTGCTGTTTAATCATATGTCAGATTTTAAAGCAAAGTTCAGCCATCCCTTAAAACTGATATTCCAATTGTGCAGCTTTAAGTCGAAAAATGTCATATTATGTAGAAAAATGTCGAAAAATGTAAAAAATAGTCGATCGACTATTTTTTACAATCCATCAATTAAGTGATCCCTCATCTGCCAGGCTGTAAAATCCGACCTCTGAAACGATAATATGGTCAATCACAACAATATCCATAAGGCTTGCGGCTTTCACAATTTTCTCCGTAAAATACTTATCCGCAGAACTAGGATTCAAATTCCCGGAAGGGTGATTATGACAAAGGATTAACTTGGTTGCTCCAGTTTCCAATGCTTCTCGAAGTATAATTCTTGTATCTGATGAAACATTAGCAATCCCTCCCTTGGCTAAAACACTGTGTTTTAAAACCCTTTGCCCATGATTCATATACAACACATGAAATGATTCATAGGATTGATCCCCTAATATAGGCTTGAAGTATAGCACAGCATCAATAGTATTTGTAATGACCTTTTTCGACAATTGAAGTCCGGCCTGCCTACGTCTTCCTAATTCCATTACCGCTGCTAATTCGGCAGCTTTCATGTCGCCTATTCCTCTAACTCTCTTAAACTGGTTCACATTAAATTTCGCTAGCTCACTGAGGCTGTAAGAGGCTTTAGCAAGTAATTCCTTTGCTATATTATGTACGTTATTCCCTTTAGAACCGGTGCCGATAACTAGGGCTAACAGTTCCGTATCTGTCAAGGAAGAAGGACCGTTATTTATTAATTTTTGATGCGGTAAATCATCTATTGGCCACCTGGACATTGACAATGGGGATTTTACTTCGACCATCTTATTATCAATTACCTGGTCCCAATCAACAATGGATTTCATAAATACCTTTTTTGATTTCCTAATTACCAATTAAATCGCAATACTTAAATTTTATTGTAACAATGAACAAAATGACATCCCAAATTTTGATAATTAGCTAAAGTGGATAAAAAAACATCCCTTCTGAAAACTATTTTTACAATAACCCAATTAGCGACCACCCCAGGTGTATCTAACATTTCTTGAGTGAACTAATGCCCGCTCAGGACGAAACTAAAAATAGATATGTCGGACGCTGTAAACCCTCTAATCCTACTTTCGGAAATCGTCTGTGATATTAGCATTAAGAATGCTTTACAGATAACCCAGCAGGAATATGAGTATCAGATAACCAAAATAAATACGTATGAAAAAGAAATCCAGGTAGAGATATTTATGCAGGCGGTACTTTTATTGTCATGTAAAGGTGTTGAGAACTACGTTTCTTCTTATTCACGGGTGTTGTCATATCTGGAAAACTGTCTGAATGAATGTCTTTCCAGCATTGAAATGAATACGGGAAAAGATTCTCTTACCATGTCACTAACACATCACCTTTTATCTGTAGTGCAAAGCCTAAAACAGTTTATTGATCGCCGATTTATAGCTTTTTCTCCTGATAATGCGGCTGTTGACAAACCCATTCAGAAACAAAAATTCACACTGAATATAGCAGTTTCAGTCATGGCTACCTTGACATCGGCTTTTGTCCGATGCGGAGATAATGTTAGCACGAAAGAGGAAACTGAAATTATGCGTTTCATAATACAGCTATTCAGTTCAAAGAAAACTGGTGAGATCGCCTTTAAAAGCTTTCAAAACCACTATAGGACACCGGAGAGATCAGCTATTGCCAAATCAATAAGCATTCTCCAATCAATGATAATGTGGTTAAAAAAACAATAATTACCCGATCACATTAATTACTAACCAGTTGCATGGGGTTTCACAATCCTTTGCAACTGGTTTCCTATATAAAATAGGTGTTGCTTTGATAACTTTTCCATTGCTTGTTTTTCCCAGGTAAATAGCCTTGCACGATTATTACTATTTACCACAACAAAATGTCCTGGCAAAATTGCCAGGACATTAAAAATTCCAGGTTAAAATTACCAAGGAGAAATCGTCATGCCACCAACGGGGTATCAAAAATATTCATCTCTCCCCCCTGGTTATACCTACCCATCTGGACTGCGTGTCCCTTCTCTGGCACCTCTATTACTATATCAACGTCATGTTGGAAGGCATTTTCACCCTTAAAGTTACCTTGCTTTGTAGTTTGAAAAACGAAGATGAAAGATTTCTCAGGATATTTTTCCCTTAAATTGCGCAGGTCATCAGGTTTGAGACCCAAATAGGTGACACTATCAAGGAAGATAAAAGAATAAGGAGATAAATCAGCCGGCAAACTTCCTGTAACATCTAAATTCGGGTGTTTAACGCTGTTAATTTTAGCTTGTAGCGTGTGCTGGAGCTTCTCTTCATTCGCCACATATAAAGTATAGCCAAAATTCCTTGCTAAGTAACCCGCAAAGTCCAATGCCAGATGGCTTTTCCCTAATTTTGGCTTTCCAAAAATCATAGCGGTGAAATTCGCCGCTGGGTCGCCAATTAGATCCAACCACTTTCCTTTAAATCCTAGCGTCTTAAACTTGACCTTGGCAAAATCTTCACTATTCATAATTACTTCAGGGGCTATATTTCCACCTTCAAATCCTGACAATCCAAATATTTGACCAGTACCCTTTCCACAACCACACCCACCTAGTGCATCTTGCCACCCGTTTAACGTTGCACTATTAATTGGCAGCGTCTTAATTTTTGATTCTTTTGAAATAAAATTTATCAAACAGGTTTGCAACTGGCTGATTTTATTTATATATAAATCATTAGCAGGAATTTGATTCTTACTAATCGCTCTTTCAATAATATCCAATAACTTCTTTGCCTTCTCTTTTGTGATAAGCTTCCCCTGCATTGATATATACCGTTTAATATATGAAACGGAAAATCTAACCTTTTCAGATTCTATAATAGCTCGAAATTCATTTAGCTTATCCTCCTTTATTTTAATAGAAATGGTTTTACCCATAGAATTATACACCCGAATTACATTATCCTGGATATACCTGATCTGTTCCGCAAAGCGTGATGTCTTCTTAATTTTTCGCTCTATTATTGCTCTTTGCAAAGAATTAATAAAATTTAGCAGTTGCTTGTCTTCCTTGGTTTTCCCATGTAAGGAAACGTACCGTTTAATAAATTTCACTTCTTCATCAAGATGTTCAACCTCACCGGCAGGATTTTCACGCGCATCCATACCAGGTTTTGTGCTCTGGCCTCTATTGCTTCTACTTTTAGGGGGTTGGTCGTTTATTCTGTTTTCGCTTATATTCTTTTTTGATGATTGTTTCCTTGTGTTAGTTCGATCAGTTCCATCACTTTGCTTTACATACTTATCCGCTTTTTCAAAATAAATATCAATCGCTTCCCGAATACCGTCACTTTCTAAATATTCTGACCAATCCTGCCCGGCATCTGTAATCTTGATAATCCATCTGTGGGTTTGCTGAATAGATGACGGTAAAGAAGAGAAATCCAGTTTCTTTACATTATCGAAATAATTTGTGTAATTAAGCATAATTTAGGATTAGGATGCCAACAATAATAACTTCAACTTCAAAGCCATCGCCTCATTTTCTAATCTCCGTCGCCTCGCCATATCGACAACTTTAATACTTCTATTTTCTACCAATATTTCCGGTGGCGGTAGTTCAATAGTTTTCTTTGAACTAATTCTTTCCGATTGCTTCTCAATTTGACGATACTGAGCACTATCAACCGTGACTGATAAACCGTGATTATCTTGCAACACCTTTACGAACGCGGAAATTTTATCTTCAGCCACCTCGGCAACCATCTTATTTGATGTTTTTTGAAAGTTATTTCCAATGGTTAGGGGAAGTAAATCCTTATCCAGGTATATTGCACCTCCGGACACAAGGCTACCTCCAACCACAATTTTAAATTGCTGCTCTTGTTTAAAAAAAGACAATCCATTATTCGTAACGATATGACTATTTCTTACCAGGGATCTAATTAATGGAAGTGCCTTAATAATAGGAACCGTAACTTTATCCTTTGTTTGATCAGAAGCATTCCAATATTCAGGCATCAAAATCCCCTTTCTTATTTCACCATTCATAGTTGTATAGGATACTAATTTCCCTTTGAATTCCGAAAATGCCTGTAGAAGGTTACCAGTGACAATATGCCTCTGTCTGCGATCAACATTTGTCTGTTGAATAAAGTTTGCCCAATCTGTCAGAATATCTTGCCTATCTTTTTGACGTAAGTCATTACTAGCCCCTATTATCGCATTAATATCCTTGGAAAAAGAAAGGGGAATAGCTACATACTTATTACTACTGGCTATAGCAAAACGTAGCTTAATTTGAGAGGGCAGATAAGGGTTTTTCTTTCTAAGATCCAACAAGTACCCGATAAATACTGCAGGTACAACTTCACTTCCATTTGAATAGGTTTCAATAGGATAATTCAGCAACCTACCTGGATAGAAAAAATTGAATATTCTACCCAAATAGCCTTTCGCGGCGGCTGCCCTAGCTGAAATCATAGAAAGCTTTTGTTCCTTCGCTTTCGACAACTCATTTCGTCGCTTATTGATTTCATTCATTTGTTCCTCCGGTGAGGCAGCTAGCTTCCGAATGTTTTTCTCATAAGGGATCAAGCTTATAAGATCATCATACCGGCTATTCTCTTCTTCCAACTCCTGCTCTAACTTCGCATTTTCATAATTTTCGTAACCAGTAACCAGTTCCGCAACTATTTCATGTGATGTCCTGCCATTCAATGACTCTACCAATAAATTTTCAAGTTCAATAGCTGTAAAGGGTTTCTTCAAAACATTGGCTTGTACTGTTTCCAATATACTATCGTCTCCAAATGCGCTATCACCACCCTTTCCCATTTTCACAACCCGGGAACTGATTGTTTCTGCCTGTAGGTTCATGGCCTCAACTTCCAGATCATATTCTCCTACTTGTTGTAAATATTCAACATAGTCATTATAACGGGCACTCATTTCATTATAAAAATCCTGCTGGGCAAGGGTATCCAACACTGCGACCCTTCCACTTACCTTATGAGCAGCATCCTCTATCCCCCCATCTCCATTTTCATCCAATCCTAACGGGTTGTCTAATACCCTATTAATTTCCTTATTCTCCTTTAAATACTCCAATACCAATACATCACCATATTTATTCAGGAAGTCAGGCACATCCAGGATTTTTGTAGACTGTTTTTGATTAGAAGAAGTATTTGCATCCAAACTCTTCAGTTTCTTTTGTAACATCATCATTAATCGCATCTCCGCCGGGATAGCAGAGGTGACATAGTCATATATTGGCTTCAATATCTGGCCGGTTCGATTAATACGACCACGCTTTTGAACTTCACGGTTAATATCCAGCTCCGCCTGCAAAACAATCATAACACGTTGCTTCACCAAATTCGCTGATACCTTGGAGGTCGGAATCGCATGAGCAGATGCCCCGGTACTTCCTGCCTGGTTTATCATTAACACATCAACCTCGTTGTTATTAAATTGCCTGAAGGCATCATTTGTATTAATCTTTCTACGTGAGGCTACCAAGCCCATCCCCGTTTTTAGGTTAAGCTGCAACTCATACTTACGGCCAGTAACCTCAGCCACCGTGTAACCTGCATCCTTCAGGATTTTTAAAATCACGTCAATTGGGGATATAGTTATCCCAGTAGCTACACTCTTTATCCTATCCGTAATATCATAATACACAGATGCTGCTTCCGGGGCAAGTTCCTCGAGTGAAAACCTTTTATAAATAGGTTTACCATTCACGTCTTTCTCTGTATACCTCAAAACGCCTTCCAGTCCTCGATATAATACCTCAGCAAAGTCAGCGTTAATTACATCTCCATCCCCTACAGGAGCACCCGTCTTATTCTCAAGGGTTTCTAAAAAGCTACCCATTGTTGATGAAAACGCAATTACTGGCTTCTTCCCTTCTTTTAGTCTCATGATAGCTCTCTCTGCCACTGATGCAGCCTTAATAGAGAAAAGCATTTGATTTATTACCTGGAAGATTTTACTAAAATATGGTTGGTTATCAACCCCAGCTTGTGACGTTCCCTTTCGCAATTCAGTTTCCTTTCCTTCGGCAGCTGCCACTTTATCCATTTCCTTTACTAGCTTATTAACATACAGATCCTGGAAGGCTATAATATCTCTTAAAATTGAAGTAATGTTATCTGAAATTGCCCGATGTTCCGGAGCCTGGTCCGTTAAAGTAATATAATTCACCTCTACTCCCTCAAAACTCCTTTCTCTACGAAGCATTTGTCCCTCCGCTACCAATTGCGCACTCAGAATTTCCTGTAAAGCAACACCGCCACGCGAAATAGCATCTACCAGCTCCTCCTTACTCATAGTACAATCAGCAATTGCTGTCTTTAGCGCATAAATCGGCATATTATCCGGCCTCTTTGCGAAAGTGGCACTAAGGAAAACAACACCTTTAGCCGCTGCAACCACATTTTGTAAAAATGCCCCGGTATTTGAACTTCCACTACTATTATGTGATTCATCAAGAATTACAATACTATTCCGCGCTACTTCTGCTAAAAATAACGGCTTGTCCGGCTTCTTATCTGGACTACTAAATTGTGAATAGGTTGCGACAACATAGTCATACCCTGCAGGTAGCTCTCGTCTTTGGAATATGCTCTTCTGTTGTTCCACAGGAAGCGCCTGGTAAACAACATTGCCGTCCTGGTCTTTAATATCTGTTTTCGACTCCTTTGAATTAACAATAAATGGACGTAGATGCGCACTGCCAATGGCCAAAAGATCCCTGTAAATATCACTGAACAGGTTAGATTTTTCAGTTAAGAATATTGGTTTCAGATTTTGCTGTATAGCATACCTAATGATTGCGGCCGCAATTCTACCCTTGCCTATTCCTGTCTGATCCCCGATGATCATTCCCTGATTTTTGGCCTCTATATTATAAATAGCAGTTCCAACTGCATCTATTTGTTCAGCGGCTAAAGCATTACACAGTTCAATCTTCGAATTGAATCCTAATCGATGCCTGACAAAATTATCCATATCCCCACCAACCTCGATTCTAATCCTATCAATCGAAGACTGCGTCTCAAAAGACATACTGTCCGGCACCTGGGTATCTAACACAACACATGCATTAGATGCAGGCTGATAAGGAGCTTCCAAAGAGCCTAAAGGATCATTATCCAGCATTTCCCTTAACTGCCTTGCTCTTTGCTCATTCTCCTTTCTCTTCCTGATTTGGTTTTGTTTTACCCTTTTCATAATTCTATCATATAGCTCATTAAAGTCTCCGACTACAATATCATTTTCTGAGTCAAATAGCGGCGTGGCCCCAATCGGCCTATCCTTTCTACCATCGATTAAGATCAGTCTTACATTAACTGCCGTTCCCTGGCGGCTATATAATTTCTTACCGTCAATGTTAATTACATCATCAACATGGAACCGGCTGTATAAATAATTAAAAAAAATCCTATCACTTATTGGCTGTACCCTTCCCAGGTCATCCCACCGTGTATTTCCACCAATAATGATTGCGGCCCTACCATTATCCTTCATCGTCTCCAATGCCCGAATCGCCATTAAGTGTTCCAGTGAAGTAATTTTATAGTCCTCCACCATAAATGGCTTTACCAAACTACCAAACGGAGGATTAGTTAAAACAGCGAAAAAGTACTTAGCGTATTGGTTAAATGGAATTGTCGCATCCTGCTGTAAAACCTTATAAAATCCCTGTGCTTGCAGGTTCGTATTTCTTAAGTTGTCAATCTCGTTGACTATTACGTTCCTGGGATTCGCGGCAATAGTTAATAATCCATTCCCGGCAGATGGTTCAAAACAAAAACCGCCGGTATATTTGAGTACACTAAGCTTGCAGTATACTCCAAGTAAGTACCCTATTGGTGCTGGTGTGGAATATTGTTGTAATAAAATGGACTGGCTTGTACGATGTGATAGAATAACTTGCCTGCGATATAAGTCAACAATTCTGGTAAATCTCTCATACTGTTCAATTGGCAATGCCGCCAATTCCCTGGCATATATGACTATAGCCAATTCTGTCAATTCCTTAATAGTATTTTTATCATCAATACCAAGAGATAATGCCTTCCTTTCAACTATTCGCTTATTAACAATTTCATTATTGCGCAGGCATGATATTACCCAATCGATATAGTCTTCTCTCATAAAAAAGGAATAATAAGTTATAGGTAGCTTCCTGGGATCGGAAGCCACCTAAAACACTTTCTAATGTGAACCTGTATTTGCTAATAATTGCTTTATATCAATGAGCAGTTGGTTTTGCGTATCCTGCTTATTTATCAAAGTGGCATGCTGGCTACGTAAGTCATTCAATGTGGTATCCATCGTCGACAACTTATTAGTTTGAGATTTCAACTCATTCAGAACATCAGCGAGTGTAGTCTGAACTTGCCCGGTTATCACTTTAGTATCCGTCAACACACCTGTTATACTGTCTTGCTTATTTAATAGGCTTTGATCGGTTGTACTGATTACTCCCAACTTCTCAACCATGGAAGTAAACATGATGGAATGGGCACCAACCAGGGAGATAATTGCATCTTGCTTGGTCAACAATTCATCCTCTCCGGATTTTATATCAGATACCTTTTCAGCAAGCGATGAAATTTTCACTGTCTGCTCCTTAACTGACAATGTCTGATCCTGCATACTGGTTAGCAGTTGCTGGCCGTTTTCCTTTTCCTCCAATAACCGGTTACCAATAGCGATTAACGCATTTACCTGCAATTGTTGAAAATTGAGATCTATCTGCTGGGTACTATGCCACAGGTTTAAAACCTGTTTAATTTCTATAAGCTGGTCTATTCCCAGCTGCTGCTTATTCAAGGCCAATTCCTCATAATCGTTAGAATAATCAAGCATATGAGCTACCGCATCTCTCAAAGCAGCTATATCAACAATCCCTGAAGGTGCCGTCACATCTACCAATTTTATAAACAGATCTCCTAAAGTACCTTCCCCAAAACTGATCTTGATAGTGTCATCTCTCACAGTTTCTACAGTTTTTATTTGGTCTTTGGCTATTAAAAGCACACTATCATTAGTTACCATCCGGATAAATGCCCCATAACTATATATCTGCACACTCATAATTAATTTCTTTTATCGATTTTAATGAGTATTAATTCCGCTGCCATTGCCCCAACAAAACCACCTATAAGCAAATAAGGCACCTCTGACTTCCTGTTTGCTTGTGCATACCAGTAAAAGGCTAATGAGCTGATTAAAGTACTGGTAGCTATAACAGCCCTTTCTTTATTTTCCATATGCATTAATGAATGGCTACTACAACCAGGACACCTGTGATAGCCGCAAGAATGCCACCAAGCAACCTTTTACCCTTTCGGTGCTTTTTGATCATTTCCCGCTGCTGGGTATTTTCCGTTAATAGCTGCTGATGTTGGTAGGCAATACTTGTAAGATTATTCCTGAGGGTATCACATTCGTCTTTCTGCAGGGAAATCATACTGTCTTTTATAGAAACCTGTGACTGAAGGTCAATAACCATTGAGTCATACAAACTATCTTTAAGCTGGTCAATCGCTTTAAAATTCACCAATGCTACAGCCAGGCTATCACAATTACTAAAGATTGCCGAGGTATCTGTCTCGGTATAGTGAACAGATAGTAAATCATCAATAGATTGTCTTAATGATGCATTTTCAACTTTTACAGCAGTCAATGAACTACGAGTTTTGATAATATTATGATTTAGGTCTGCATTCACCCGCTTTAAAGAATCAATTTTACCGATGAAGTACTTCTCGGATTCATGAATTTTATCCAGGAACACAATCGGTTCCTCGACCCTTACCGATAATTTTTGAGAATTGCCTTTAAATAAAGGTTTTAAGAAATAATAAGCCATTACAGCGATTAAAGAAATAACAAACAGTTCTACTATTATTTTTTTCATGAAATATGTTTTATACTTATTGGGTTAAAAATGAGGTCTAAATATTTTTATTGGAATCAGTACTTTTCCTCTCCAGGGAATATCCAAAGGTTCCTGTGCCAATTAAACTGGCAAACGTAAAGAACATGGCTTCGGGAATATCCTTTCCAAGGAACTGCTGTCCAATCCAACTAATAATCAGGGCCAGCAACAATGTTCCGATAACCAATTCTCTTAGGCTATAGCTTCCATTCTTATCCTTCAGTAATTGAAGGATGAAATTCTTCATATCTCTCATGTGCTATTGGATTTTATGAGTTTATATGTGGCCAGTGATATGCCGCCGGCAAATAGTAATCCTGCAATACTGATCATTAATTTTTTTTTATGATAGACTTACCATCGCCATCAAATAGGGGCAGGCTACCATCCGGCAGGCCAGATAAAAGAGTGTAGGTAAACGAATTATTGTAAAGTGCGCGGTGCCTTTCTGCTAATTGGAGAAATACCGAGAAGTCATCAGCATTAGAAAACACCTGGCAACCAGCCGAATACTGATCAATATACTTCGTTGTTCCATTGGCAAGTGCCCTATGAATATTGATCCCATAAAGGCCGGTCTGTTCACGGCCTGAATTGTAGTCAGGCTTCCCATCCCGGTTAAAATCCCGTATAACAGTTACTGGCTTCACCTGGACCAGTGCCAGGTACTTCCCCCTGTGCATTCCCAATCCATGGCTACCTGGATATTGACCAGGTTTAAGAATGGCCGTTCCCTGTTCATTGGATGGATTACGTAACCAATATGTACCGGGATCAGTTGTAGCCCTCCAGCTGAAAGCAACCTGCTTTCCCGTATTATCTGTAAATAGCACGTTAATACTGTCATTAAAGACATTAGGAATACTGGTATTATGCCTGATACCGATGATATTTAGCTCCCATGGGCGCACGGCAATCTTATACCCCCTCTGAAGGAGAGCATCATTTAAAATAGTCTGCATTTTAATGTTGTTTGAAAGTGAAGAATATCGGGGTAACTAAAACTTACAGGTACTTTATGGATTTGGTGGCAACCAGGAAGTACCTACCTTTGTTTTCGAAAAGCGTATAGTCCAGTTTCTTAGTGACTTCAGCTCCTAAGACAGTCTTCTGAGGTACTTCCATTCTCTCATTCGCATTAATCCAGACATTGGCAGGCTCAATGGTGATTAATGTTCTACCGTCAATACCATCCAACGACCATGTGCTTCCATTATATCGCAAACCCATACGAATAAATTGATACCTTATTTGTTCCTTGTCAGATTCTTTGCTAAAACTACTTAAAAGTCCATTTACAAGGGTCTGCCGGACACCACGAAGCCGTAGTTGAGAGAAAGCCGCGCTAACTTGCTTATAATCCTCTTTTGTATTCATTTGCTTTAACAAGCCTAATACCGTTGATAAATTAGATGTTGTGGCCGCTGCCAGAAATTTTGAAGCCAATGCTGATTTATCCGTAACGCTACTACTCCCTTGTACAAAAACATAATAGGTACTTTCATCAATAACCGCTGGTAAACCCGCTTTTACCAAAGCAGCAATTGTTTCAGAACCAAAATCCCCATCTGCACCATACTTAGGTAAAATGGATACCCCGTATTTACTAATCAATGCCTGCTGAAGTGCTTTGACTAATTGTCCTTTACTGCCCTTTTTCAATGGAAAGTTGCTATTTGATTGGGATGTAGTTGAAGAAGTTGTAGCTTTCCCTGAACTTTGGCTGGTGTTAACAGCAGTTGGATATACCGGCGTTGCAGGTGTATCAGTATACGATGTTGTGGATGGGTAAACCGCCGTAGTAGGTCGCAAAATCGTATTTAAATCAGCAGATGTACTACTGGTTTTCTTCTTCTTCCGCAGGTATTGCCATCCCAAATACCCTAAGATCCCGGTTGCAGCAACTGCCAGTGTAGTTAACACTATGTTACTTTTTGCCTGCTTCTTTCCAGCTTTCCTGCTCCTCGTATTACCCGAAGTACTTTTAGCTTTTACCCCACTTTTTTTCATAAATATTCATATTACGGTTTACTTCTAATAATAGACATCATTGGATCATATTCCCAAAATTCCAATTCACTCCTAAGATCACTTTCCAGGTCATTCCCATAAGTCTGTCTGTAAATGGCGGCTACCTGTTGGTATACAGCCTTTGATGGTATCTCAATGAATACAGCTTTAACTGCACTCTCATCAGTTCCCGGAAAAAGACCATAGTGAATGTCAAATGCGGCTTTGAGACGCTGCGCCCAGGCAAGATATTGAGTAGGACCAATCACAGCAGAAGACGATGAATTTAAGGTATCTGGTTTGCCAGCAATTATGGCTAATAGCTCATTATACTCGGTCGTCTGTAGCTCATCCTGCATATCCCTCATCATGGTGCGGTTGTATAATCGTGAATAACTATTCATTACCTTCACGAAATCCTCCTTACTTGGAATACTTCGAATAGTATCTCGCAACGCTTCTACATCCGTACCCCACCAACCATCATTTTCAAAGGCCATCTTTATCTGTTTGGCAAAAGCAGGAATACTACCACTCTCAAAGGTTTTCTGTTCTTCATTATTCGCCCTGTTATTGAGCACTACTTTCCTTCCAATAATAAATGCCCCGCCTAATACCACTATCCCAATGAGGCTATACTGAATTTTTTCCCGGGTTGTTAGTGCGTCTTTTCCCATCTTACAATAGTTAAACTCCTAAAAATTGCTTAGCTATCGCCGTTTTGCTGGCATCTGTTTTCAGAACGTGGGCCATTTTTGCAAGTTCGGCAGCTGATAAATGGCTGGCTAAGGTGGCAAATGCTGAAATCTTATCTTTTGCCTCATTCTCACTGGAAGCCTTAATCTTGATATTATAACTATACTCTTTCATGTTGGAATGGATTTAATAAATGCTTAAAATGAATCAATTATGTTTGAGCTATTCTTTAATGTCCAAGGTGTGCGAGAACAGATGCAATTTTTTCAGGATTATTTGCCAGAACATCCATAATGGTAAAAACTGCTATCATTTGTTGCTCATTAAATCGCTCCTGCATTTGGGCAATGAGAGATAACCGGTTGCGGGTAGTTTCATCGGGTTGATCGTCATTGGATCGCTCAAAGCTCACAGATGTTTCAGGCAATGTAGCCGGTGAGAAATTAACAGGTGCCTCAGCGCCTAACAAACCTGCAAGTGCCGCTCCACCTGGCAATTTGGATGCATGTTGTTGTACCAGTCCCTTTAACACAACACTGGCTACTTCTCCTAACGATACCGCATTGGTATATCGTTTATCCTCCATCTCCTTAATACGATTCTGCAAAAAATCAGCATATTCTTCTGCTTCAGTTAGCTGAGCCTGCAAGTCTTTCAGTTTCTCTCTCATTCTATTCAATTCATACTCACGTTCTTTCTCTTCCATCTTCTGCGCTATCATCTGGTCTATCTCCCCTAAACCATTTAGCGTTGTGCTAGTCCTGCTGCCATTATCTGCATTTAGAATAAAAGAATACCGGGTATTCCTGTTCGTATTAGGACCGTCATAAATTAATATGCTCAAATTCCTTGTTGAATCTTTTATCTCTTGCTCATATTCATCAAACTCAGAAACATCATCGGTCCTGGAGACAATATGAAATCCGTCAACCTTTATTTCATAATCACGTGGGCGATTTTTATCAGCTTCACGTTGAAGAAAGCGTTTAAGGAAATCTACTTTCTGTTGATCAAATTTTTCTTCTATTAGTGGCATATTATGGATGTATAATTACCTGTAAAAATTCTATGTGTTGCCTATGATTCGAATAATTCTCCACTTCGATGTTCCCCATATGCTCATACTGCAACTCGTTAACTGTATCTACTGTGAGGTCGTATATTCCAAAAGCACTCTGTACCCGAATCATAACAGCAGGGTTAATGAGCAAAAATAGATGTGAATCAGCCTCGATATTAACGGTTTGCCTGGGCCTTAATACATAGTGCCTCAGCCTTATGTAATAGCTGTTAGCATAACCTAGCTCCCTCATTCTTCCATCAATATATTGCTGGGCAATTGCTGTAGTCATTTTCTATTAACTTGAATCCATAATGTTATGCTTATCCTATATGCTATATCCTTCGCCAACCTTTCTCCTAATACATCCTTATAATTCGCATAAAAGCAGTTACACGAGGGGAGGAAAATAGTTTCTGGTGAGTTCATTCCTCTCTGAGCAATTCCATTCTTTTGTAATAAGGTCGGCTTTGTAAAGCCTGCTTGGTAGGCTGTAAGACTCAAATCTGACTTCAGTGCCTGGGAAGATTCAAATTTGCATATGGTGTTATAGCACCCATTGGCTTTTCCAGTGGCCTGAAATTGTAAGAAACCTACCTGCCCAGTTCCTGTAGCCTTCACATCCTGCATTAGCTGGACACTACTGGCCACTCCTGAAATTGCAACGACATCCCTGGAAATATTTAGTTGGAAATATTGATGTTCTCCAGCCCTGGTTATTAACAGGGTATGAACTATTATTTCTTCCCTCATAACTCCACCTGTTCACAGTCCAAATAAAGGCTCACCCTATATAATTCAAATGTCATACGTGTATCATTACTATCCTTGTATTCCATTCTCACCAATCCATTACCAACCGGGATATTCGTAACATAATACCTGGCGTTCGGGGATACGTTTATACCACACATCAACAGTTTCGTTTCATAATTCTCCGGAAATATTTCCTGTTTGTTGACCTCGATCCGCTGAGAACCTCTATAGTAGAGTAGATCTTCTTTATCGGCGGTCAATAGTATTCCCTTAATGAAAGTGATATTCTTATCTAATTCGAACGTCTGTGAAAAGATCCTATCACTAGCGGTAACAGCAATATCAAATCTCTTTTTAACAATGGTAGTAGCCATAAAATGATTTTTAGAATTAGGATATACAGCAGCAGATGGACATCTGCCGCCTGATAAAACTTAATAAAGGAACAATTATGGCGTAGTTATCGTACCATGAAGACCCGCATATATGTATGTATTAGCCGGAAGCCCTTCTGTGCTTCCCAACTCTACAGTCAGTTCGATCAAAACGTCATCAACAATCAACCGGGGATTTGCCAATTTGTAATAACCTACCGGAACCTGGGTATATTGATCCGTTCTGAATACGTAATTAGAAGTTTCCGGTACTATCTGCTTTTTATTATACTTCACATTAAACTCCCCATTAAGTAATGCGGAATAATTTTCCAGCCCTATATACTTGGTTGAGAGTATCTGATCTTTTCCACTGCTTGCAGCGGTACCTGCTAGCAGGTATATACCAGATACCAATAAAGCCTGGTTTTTGGGTAGTTTCGCATTGGAGATATTACGAAATCCAACTTCACGGTCATCCTGCGTCTCCCACATCTTAATAGTCTTGGAATTAACTGGTTTAATTGAATAGATCAAGGTATCAGCCAGGCGAAGATCACCCTTGACTAATGCTTCTTTAATGGAGGCGGGTAATTCCCCAAAAAACTTCTCCATTTCCGCGCGGGAGCCTTTTGAAGGAGCGCCAGTAGAAGCCAGTTTATTTACTGTACGCTGCCTTTTCACTGGATTCATCCTTTTTAATTCTCCAATTAATTCATCGCCGTCAGACCCATCTAATCCAAGTAATGCACCAGAGTTATTATATTCTTCAAGTGGACCATTTAATCCGTCTAAACCGAGCATAGTGTGTATTTTAAAGGTTATAAATTATAATCAGAAACATCCCCTAAATCAGATAAATCCGCAATTGGGCCTTCTATACCAGGGAAATTGTAATCTGGAGATACACCGACACCTCCCTGTAGCTGAAGCCTGGACATGGCGCTATTTTCAACCTGGTCTTCAATAGCATTTAACCCTTCAATTCCGGCGATCTCGTTTGCGTAGTTAAAATATTGAAGGCCTCCTATCCCGGATACAGTGGATGCAGCTGTGCCTGTTTTATTCTTAATAAACTTATCGATATAGAGCTTTTGGGAGAAAGTATCTTTGAAGGCGACAACTCTATCTTTAAACCCAAGTAGGCTATCATCCTCTACACCACTTACAGATGACTGGGTTTGAAATCCGTTGGCCGCCATCATACCTACCCCCAAAAGACTTATTGCTTTATTGCCGACAAAATGTCCCAGCCCAGTTACCCCGATGCCGATTAATAATGATGGTTTACCGATAGCCGACCCCAACAAACCGCCACCCAGGACACCGATTAATAATTCTTTTCCTGTCTCAATTACACTATTCTTTAAATCTCCTTTAGTGTCCAATGTCCGGGCAATAGCCTGATAATGGGTCTGCTGCGCTTTTTTAGCATAACGATTACTTGTTTTCTTACTCATATAATAATAGTTTTCACATTATTTACATTAAGGCAACTTTTGTCTTCCTCTTATAATTCTTTCTCTTCTTACCATTCTTAGGCTTCGCGCTGGGAGGAATACCATTGAGGTGTTGCTTCCCGTTATGATCGCTTGTATGTAGCATTTTCATTCCGACTGTGATAGCGGCAATGGCCCCAACACCAATTACAGCAGGTAACAACCACTTTTTGTTCTTTTCCCAAAATCCCTGGGAAACTGTAGCCGCCGTGGTTGTATTTGCAGCGTCTGATACGGTGAGTGATGAGGATGTCGAAACGGGCAATAGTGACGAGTCTGACGAGGAATCATTAATATCATCTGAAGCAACCTTTGCAGATGAACTATTAGATGATGCTGATGAATCATAAGAACTATTCTCGCTTTCATCACTGGTTACTGGTGCTGAAGAGGAACTGGATGATGTATTTGTAGCGACAGCGGTCGTAACTGGCGAGGTAGTTGACGGTGTTTCCGCTGCTTCTTTATCGGCAGCAGCCGCTTCTGTGTCTGAAAAGTCTTCCGATCCTTTTTGCCCCCCGCCAAATATGTTTCCAATGCCCTTGATGATCTTTGATAACGCAGCGATGGCAGCAGAAGCTGCCGCAATTGCAGCGCCAGTAGCAGGCTCTCCCAGCTCTCCAAAACCTTCAAAGCCCTCCATTCCATTCACATTTTCATCATAATAGATGTCTGGACCAAGTAGTGTAGCAAGCGGGGTACTGCTGTTCATATATAATACTGAAGCATCACTATCGACAAAACCCAACCCAGCTACAGCAACCTCCTTATTCTTATTGCCTTTACCTTTAAGAATGGCCTTCTTTAGATTCTTGGGATTACCCCCAGCTGTTTCAAATATTGATTCCAACTTTTCCCTGACCTTCACCAATTTGTCGAACTTATCCTTTATAATACCACGCTTCACTGCCTCTTCAGGTGACAGGTAAGCATACTTTATCCTTGATGCTACCTTGAACAAGTTCAGTTTCATGGCAGCAAGGACACCGTTTCTCAACAAAATGGTAGCTGGATTTATCTTATTGATCTTACTCAGAACTTTCTTGAAAAATCCTTTCTTCTTTTTCTTTTTCGCTGCTGCTCCTAACTCCCCTATATTTCCATCAAATACAAGATCATTGCCTCGCTCACCTACTCCCTGCAGGCCGTCTAAATATTGTAGATCCATAACTATATCTTTTTTTTCACTAAATGGTACCTCGTAGTTAAAATGATCTGTTACGCAGTCTATAATGATCATTTTACCCCTATCATTTACTACTGGATAAATGTGTTGAAAATGATCACGCTGATACTTAGTAATTCTAAGACTATGAGGAATCCGAAGATTACTTAGAATGCTGCTAATAAAAGTGCTGTAACAGTCACAATCCACTCCTGTTTTCCTGTCAGCCCACGTGCGACTTGGGCTACGTATCTGTTCTAGACCATCTGCATCTTTCTGGTATGCCACGTTGTTATATACAAAGTGCCAGATGTTCTTACAAGTATCATATACAGTGGGGCCAGATAATTTCTGTGCAATTCCTGAGGTCTGAGAAAGCGTTCTCCCAACTACCTTATGGATAAATGAAACAGTATCCTCCAGGGTGGCATTTTCCACTACCGTTTTATCTCTATTCATCGCTGGCGGGAAAAGGTAGTCGTACTCTCTTCCTGGGTAAACTTTTCTTCTTGTAGCAGCCTGCATATCCGATTACTTTTTCAATGTTATTTCCTTCTGATCGTTATAAGGCACACGTGACCAACCTAAATCAATAGTAGTAATCGTCTCCACTTTCACTGTTATTGATTCCTTGTTCAGTAAAGCCTTAATAACATCATAAGCAACTGAAAAGAAGCTCATGGTAGATATTTCAACCTGGATGTTGTCAATCTTGACCTGACCGAATGCTGGAACGGAAATATCCTTATCAATAACCTGGCTGCTTCCAAGAATAGAATCTTTATGGCTTATCTTCACATATGGGAACTTCACTTTGAAGCTTGCCCCAGTTGGATTCTTCAGTAAAGCATCAATACGGACAGTCAGACCGGAAAGTGATAGAGAATGAACTGTTGCGTTGGGAACAACTTCTAATTGTACGGAAGCTCGTCGCATATTGGCGAAATAACTTATAATGGCTATTACCCCAGCTCCAACTGCTGTGCCCATTATTAATTTATTCAGTGTTGCCATTTTCTTTATTTGTTTTTTTGTGATGTACACGCCTGTATCGGGTACTATTTAGTTTCCGCTTCCGCCGTCGCTGGATATACTCACCTGCTAGTTTAAAAGCAAGCCATATGGCTCCGCCGGTCAATGCCTTTAAAGCATATTCAAACAAACCGGTCATATCAATATTTGCCAGGAGAATCGTTGCAGGCAATAGGATATTATTAAGAGAGGAATCGCCGTGGTTTGTTTCTGTTCTCATAATTTAGTTTTTACTGTTTTGTAGTACAAAGTTCCGACGATGGTAAATGACGGTGTCCTGATTATGTTGGATTATGCAGGATTATGTCGAATTATGTAGTTTTATGTCGAATTATGTCAAATATTACTATCCCTGAACTCCAAATCACCGGGTAATCCCAACCTGTTAATAATAATCAGCACCTGGTTAACGGTGTACATATGACCTACCCGTTCACCAATCAATGGAAGATGTGGTTTCAACCATCTGTTAAAGGTTCGGTAGTTTACCTTATATAATTTGGCAAGTTGTGCTGTATTATATGCGCGTAGTTCGAAAAGGACTTTTGGATTATTGGTACTCATAAATCAGTTATTGGTGGGTTAATAAGTAGTTGAACAATACAATTATTCCAAAGCTGGATGAGGTCATATTCCTTCAATGAAAGGAGTTTTGCAGCGCAGCTTTTTAGTATTTTATCAGAGGGGCATACCATGTACCGCAATAAGTGCCTGGCAAAAACCTTGATTCCTTTATAATATCCCTTCACTACCTTTCTCTTTTCCCTAACTGATTTATAGAAATCATCGTAGTTAGAGATTCCGTCAGGAAATTCAGGATTAAACCAAAGTGACGGTAGATCTATCCACCTTGAGTTATCATTACGTACCGTTTTATACGATAGAAGTAATCGTTCTATCATCTTTATGAAATTCTGATCAACTGACGGTTTGCTAAGGATATTCCAGATAGCATTTTTCGCATATAAGACTTCTGTTGCGGGTAAACGGTCGTAACACCAAAATGCATTGTAGCTTAGTACCCAACATGCATGGACATATGGGTGGTCTAATGAAATAGTGGGAGAATTGTTAATTGGAATTATCTTACTCATTGTGGCATTTGTTTCCACAAAGATGACTATAGCCAAAAACTCAATGTCCTAATTAGGTTGTTTTAGGTAGAAATAGGTAATATTTGGTTGTTTTTTGCAGGTTTTAGTCGGATTGGGCAGCTTTGGGCAATTTTGGGCAAATTCCACCATAACCTATTTACAAAGGATTCGAATTCCATTCGGAAGAATTTGAAAGCGAATAAAACCGGGTTAAAATCGTAATGGGGTATGTATAGAAATACAGATCCATTATAGCTATTATGTTATGAAAAACTTCAAATAAAAGCTGCATGGAAATACAACATCATTAGTTATAACGAAATCTAAGTTTCGGTTCAACTACTTTACTTGCTTTAAATTAGTATCCACTTTGGTAATAACGATCTTATTACGAGATAATCTTACTTTAATCTTGTCCCCAACATGAAACTTATATTGGTATAGCCAACTTCCACCGAATTTGATTACGGGTATATCCGCATATGTATAACTGTTCGAAGCCGCTTTAAAATTCAATCTACGGAACCCCTGCACCTGAAGGATTTTGACCGGATTCTCTTTTTTATTGACAACCGCTTGGACCTTCTTTGTGCCTTGTTTTTTCTTTCTATACATGATGCGATTTTACATTTTAAACATTTTAGCGAAACCAATGGCGGGGCGTCCCCGCTCATTGGTCGCTGAACATCCACAAAATGATTTGGATACACATATGGGTTGGAAAAGCATAGGCCAAATAGACATTTAGCCTGTTTTTCTTCACTTTTATATGCGTATGGATTATCGTTAAACGTTGCTTTTTATTAGCTATTCAATTTGATCTTCCATTTTATAGCCCTGTTACAAACCTGATCAACAGCAATTAATTTTTGATAAATTGGAATGATTAGTCCTATTTGCTTTTTATTAAATGCCGCATAGGTATCATAGTCATTCGCAACCGGGACCATCCTTTTATAATCAAAAACCTTTTCTTCCCATTTAAGTTTTTCACACACGTTTTGCTTAAATTGTAAGGGCGAATCAACCAACCCCCTGATTAAATCCTCCATTATATTCATCGAATAGGAATACGGAGACTGAATATCATGTCGAGTATCTTTATAAAAACCCCGCAGCCTCGTCTTCCAACCCTCTGCCCTGGTGGACATATGTTCTATACCTATTACCTGGTTATAAGTTCGTAAAATGAGACTTACCATCTTGCCTGAGAAGAACTCAGCATTTCCCTTTTCGTTTACCATATTAATTTTAGTCATATACAGTAAATCGGCTTCTCCGTATTTTAATGCCTTGCAAATAGCCGACTTGTAAATAGCCGATGATTGCTCCAGGGAAATGGATAGATCATTCAGAAAGTTGTTGGAGTATTTAGTTGCTTCTTTCATCAGTTCTACTTTTTAAATACTTTTGAATTGTGGCCTTTAGTTCAGATCGGCTAATAGGCTTCTTTAAAAACTGAACGATCCTCACTTCCTTTATTTCTGAAATAGCTTCAGTTTGGGAATCACCATACAAAAGAATGATAGGAATTTCTGCCAATGGGCTGTTTTGGAAATAGGCAATAAACGCAGGATCATAAAATTCCCTCGTCCACTCAGTTAATATAAAATGAGGTGGGCCCATTACTGTGTAGTTCTCATATTCTTCTATTGCCATCTGGAGATTAGAACAAAAGATGGGTACATGAACCCCCAAACTATCCAGTATTTCCCCTAATATTTCCCTGGTAGTAGGATTTTCATCAACTAAACAAATGGATATTCCCGTTTTAAGATAGCGTGATATCATGATAGTTATTTTAACAATGGATTAAAATCAAAATTTAAAGTGCCGGTGAATGAAGAGTCAAGTACCGGGATAAGCAGTGTTATTCAAAGAATCCCTAATTTGTACCTGCAACAGGGATTTTAGCAGTAAAAACTGTTTCAGCGGAATTGCTGACAACATGTATGCTCCCCCTTAATTCACTGATAATTTTTTGAGATAGATATAACTTCCTTTCCTGATCGTATGTAAAAGGCCAATCGTTAAGGAAATCTACTGGTTGAAATAATTCTCCGATAAGATCCGGATGGATTGGTTCGCAATTGCATTTAACCGAGAAGACTATATTTTCCTGCTCATAATGATTTTCAGAATGCACACCTACAGATACCAATTGACCAGGTGTAGCATAATAAAATCCTAAGTGCAATAGATTAGTTACTACAATATTTAACATGTGTATATCCGTAGAAATAATCCTTGAATATTTTAGCGTGTTTGTGATCTCCAAAATTTTTCCCATCGTTTCCTCATACAACCTAAATGGAGCAGTTACTTCATCTATAAATAATGCCAGGTTAATGCTATCCATTGTAGGCAAGAAAGAAAAATCATCCTTTGATATAGTTAGGCTCTTTATTACCGCCTTCAGCGATTCACTAGATTGACCTACAATCATCCGAAATGTGCTTATGAAATATGCTATCTCTGGTTTAATAGCAAACAATTTCATCTCATGAGTCTCCATGATCATATCCATGGAGGTTCTAGCCACCTTCATCCTAAGTTCAAGCAGATTTAAAAACTCGACAAGAAATGTGGATATACCTGGATGGATTCCCTTGTCCTTAAAGGGGCTTGCGAATCCAGCCCTGTTCCTATATTTTACTAAAAGAAAACTAGCCTCAATAATTCGTATAATGAGATTATTCGCGGCTGATTGGCCTGGTAGTTTATATACCTCCCTAATTAGGTCTGGAATTTCATCGTCTATGAAAATGCGGGTCAAGGCTAACATAGGGTCAGCCATCTCGTTATCTGTAAGCATAGAGGTAGCAGCCAACTTGTCTGTGGAATTCACTTTCTCCATTATTATTAATTTTAATTGATGAGAAATAAGGCAATAGGAAGAAGTTCCAGGATTAAGATCCTAGCTACCATTTCATTTGTTTAACCCCCAAAATAATTTCAGTAGTTTTGTTGAGGTATGGGCACAGGTGGGTTTGACCTTCTTTAAAGAAAAAGGCGCAGAACCAACTTGCCGCACGGGAGCCTGTCGAAGGGCTGTATGCTAACAAGAAGGCCCACGCCTATAACGTGAGCACTCTCCTTATCATCCTGGCATACATTGAATTTTCGACATTTCCCGTACCGGATAAAATAGAGCGAGCTGCAATCAATAATTTTTGAGATCGCAAATGTAATAAAACTATCCTGTATTTAAACTGGATGAATGCATTTTGAAACCCATATAATCAGTTTAATTGTTTCTAAATCGAAGATAAGGAAACGTTGGGATATATCCCAACGTTTTTGGAATTTTTTATCAATAAAATAGCTAAATGAGTAAAAGACCGATAGACATACTTATAATGGAGAATGTCAAGAAAATAAGAGAAGAAAAAGGTATTGGGCCTAAGCAGTTATCTTTGGGTGCAGGGTATTATGGTGAACTAGTGAATCATGTTGAAAATCCTGAAAGGAATGAGAAGTATAACATCTATCACCTCAATGACTTTGCGAAGTTCATGAACTGCTCAATTAAAGATTTTATACCGGATAACCCGGTATAACAGACACAATTCTTATAGGTTCAATAAAAAATATCATGACCATTTGTTAAACTTTATTTAAAGGATAAAGGTTTTACTATATATAATTATTAGTTATCAGGCATTTAAAATTCTTATATTTTAATGATTGAACAACCGGCGCATAATGGGCCGGTTTTTGGCGTAATTTTCGTAATATTTTCAATAATCCTGATAAAAAACCACAGCAAAAACGATAATTGATAAAAGATCAGTTAGTAACCCAATTTCCTAACGTTAAAAAACTACGCGACATCCATTAAACAGTACCATTAAATAGCACACAATATTAAACCTATATCCGTTTAACCCATTTCAACATCTGGTCTTATGAGGTCTAATTATAATCCTTTATCTGAAGGACTAAAGGCATATACTATAAGTGAGCTGGCAGGCTTTTATGGTATTAGCCCAAAGGTATTCGTACGATGGTTAAAGCCACACGAAAATAAAATTGGTAAGAGAGAAGGGCGTTATTATAATGTAGTGCAGGTACAATGTATTTTGCGAATTTTTGGAACGCCAGGAAGTATTGAGAATAACTTTTAATTAACATTACTGTCTTAAAGACAATCTATAATTAAAAGAGTTATATATATTTGTATATGCATCAAGCTATGGCAGTATTATTCAGCCCATTACGTAAAAATTATTTAATTTCCGGAAGGAATGCTCTTAATTTAATGTAGGTTATAGTATATCTACTATAATAATATTTGATAGCTACTAAATTCAAGGATCCTCTAAGCTATTAGTTAAAAATTAGTTACGAATATATATTTTTAATATGATTGGAGTTGAGCTCTTTGCTGGAGCAGGTGGTATGTCATTAGGAGCGGAAATGGCCGGAATCGAAATTAAACTTGGAATTGAAATAGACAAACATGCTGCAAGAACCTTTCAGTGTAATCATCCTCAAGCAACTGTTCTTAATGACGACATAAGAAATGTAAAAACATTGCCTATAAAGGGGAACCATTCTAATCAAAAAATCCTATTTGGTGGACCTCCTTGTCAAGGTTTTTCAAGATCTAATCATAAAACCAGAAATAAGGACAATCCAAATAATTGGTTATTTAAAGAATTTACCAGAATCACTGATCTGTGGAAGCCTGATTGGATAATTCTTGAAAATGTAGAAGGAATTATAGGTACAGAATCTGGGATGTTTATCGAAAAGATTTTTAAAAGTTTTAGGAAAATCGGATATACTCTCGAATACAGTGTCTTAAATGCAATGGATTATGGGGTACCGCAGAATCGAACTCGTTTATTTATTGTAGGCTCTCTTCATGGAACAAAGTTTCAATTTCCTGAATCAAAAAAAAAGAAACAAATTACCGTTAAGCAGGCACTCTCTGGCCTCCCCATTTTATCGAATGGACATCCTGATATTGATTTGAAATATAGTACAAACAGGCTCTCTAATTATGCTGAAATGTGTAAACAAAATTGTGAAATTGTTTATAATAATGCAGTTAGTACTAATTCGAATTTGGTTTTAGAGAGGTACATGCATATTCCACAGGGTGGTAACTGGAAGCATATACCCAAAACGTTAATGGGTAGTTACCGAGATTCGTCTCGATGTCATACTGGTATATATCACCGGCTAAATGAAGAAGAGCCATCTGTTGTAATAGGAAATTATAGGAAAAATATGCTTATCCATCCGACTGAACATAGGGGCTTATCAGTCAGAGAAGCTGCCAGGCTCCAATCATTCCCTGATTCATTTAGATTCCATGGCAATTTAGGTGATCAGCAACAACAAGTTGGTAATGCCGTACCTCCATTATTGGCTAAAAATATATTTGAACAAATAAGCAAAAAATAGATTTCTACAATGAATCTTTCGAACCTAACATTAGAAGAATGGTTGAAAGCTCCGCCTAAGGATGCCTTCAAAAATGCTGGAGATTCAACACCGTATAGTGCGAATTATGAGGCACTAAAAGCGCAATTAAATGTGCACCACAATGAAACAACTAAAGCGGCTATCCTTGAAGGTATAAAAGCGCAAATAGAGAAAGCCCATGATTTCCAGCTTGAATCAATGATATGGTTAAATGATCATGGTCCTAAACACATATCGACGGTAGTTGAAAGAGCCTCAGCAATTTTAGCTTGTGGAGATGTGAAGCTTAATGTACGAGAAGTATACATATTGTTAGCAGCTATTCAATTCCATGATGTCGGAAACTTTTATGGTCGACTTGGCCATGAAAAGAAAATAATGTACGTTATGGCTGAAACATTGCCAAAAGTTGCCTTTGATAGCGTCGAAACTCTATATATAAAAGACATTGCGAAAGTACATGGAGGGAAGATAAAAGGAAAAGATGGAAAGGATGATCCCAATACCATTGGCACGCTAAAAAATACAACCACGATAGATGGTTATGAAATAAGATGCAGGTTACTTGCAGCAATTTTAAGATTTGCGGATGAGATTGCCGATGATAAATCAAGAAGTGACCTTAAATTATTAAGTTCAGGGAAAATACCAAAGTCAAGTGAAGTCTTTCATGCTTATTCTGCATGTCTAGACACCGTCATAGTAAAAGAAGAATCAAAGACTGTAGAACTGCATTTTAAAATTCCTAAGTATCTATTGGAAAAAAAACTAGGCAAGGTAGACCATGAAGTGTATATTATTGATGAAATACATGAAAGGGCTTTAAAAATGCACACTGAAAGAATCTATTGTTCAAAATTCTGGAATCGCGTAATTCATATTGATAATATCTGGGTGCAAATTGAATTTTATACAATTCCACAAGTAACAATGGGATTGGATGATGAAGATCTATTTGTACATGATGATATTACCTACACTCTACATGATAATCAATACCCCAGTGGTCCATCAGATATTTACTCGATTTGCCCTGACCTAAAAAGCCGTGAAGGGAAAAAATTTGATGGAGAATATTTTCACGAAAAACTATTTAAAGTTGCAAACGAAGCTTAATAATCCATTTGAATTTAAGTATCCAGACGACATTGACCCTCAAGATGTCATTGACTTATTCGTACCTGTCTTTGGAGAATATTACAACATTCCAATATCTGGCCATACATTTATTAATGGCGCTAGGGGATCTGGAAAAAGTATGATGTTCAGATATATGAAACCCGATTGTCAAAGACTGGTAAGTAGTATAGGTGAAAGATTAGAGCAGCCTCGAGCTATCAAAGAGTTAGACTATTTTGCACTTTATATCCCGATTAAGAAAGGACACCTAAATAAGACTGACATTCAGTTAAATAATAAACATGGTGAAGCCTTACTAAATGAACACTTTATGGTTGTTCAGTTTTCCTTAATCCTTTTTAATGAATTAGCAACTATCGAATTTGAGGAAAGTGAAAGTAATGTTATAGAGTTTTTAGAATTCTATAACACCGTATTTTCTGTTATTTTAAAATATTCCGGATATACTGAAAACATATATCTTGAGCAAGCGACTACTCAAAAAAGCATATTTTCAAAGATTATTTCTGTACTACGGGATATTTCAAGTTCTTTTCAACATGATTATTTAAAAAAGCTCATCGGCGCAACCCAAGCGCTACCATATAATGGTCCAATTTTGTTATATTCTGATTTCCTTTACGAAATACTTAAGGAATTTCGTAAACTGGATTTTATGCCTAAAAAAGCAATCTATTTATTAATAGATGATGCAGATGAATTAAATGTAATTCAAAGAAAAATTCTTAATTCCTGGGTATCGCTCAGAACTTCGCATGAAGTTAGTTTAAAAATTTCCACTCAGCTTAAATATAAAATATTTAGTACCATAAATGATTCAAGAATTGATACTCCGCATGATTACTCAGAAGTCAATCTAAATGATATATATACGACTAAGAAGGATTTGTATTTTAAGCGAATACACGATATTGTTTCAAAACGGCTACAGAAATACAATTTCCCAATAACAGATCCTGAGTTATTCTTCCCATCTGACAAGTCCCAGGAAGAGAAAATCGAAACAATCAAGGAAGAATATAAGCTAATGAAAATAAAGGAAGGGCTTTCCGAGGACCAAGCGTTTCATTTTGCTTATAGATATGCTATACCAGATTATATAAAAAAGCTGGAGGGAAATAGATATAGCTACAGTTATGCCGGATTTAAACAGCTTGTTAATATTTCTTCAGGAATTATAAGAGAGTTTATCGATTTTGCTTCAGAGATGTATGTTGCACAGATGACAGATTTGAAAAGCAAAGAAGTAACTTGTATTGATCCTAAAATACAAAATAGCGAAATTAAAAAATTTTCAGACAGAAAGATAGAAAGTGAATTCGATAAGTTCAGAAATGAGAGTGAAAATAAAGGGGATATGGATAAGGTAAGAAATTTAATTATTGGAATGGGAGGGCTATTTAGATTAATACTTCACTCAGATGCATCAGAAAGGCGCGTCTTTTCTATTGCATTAAATGATGAGCCAGACGAAGAATTACGTTCTACTTTGGAACTCGCTGTGCAACAGGGATACCTTCAAAAATCGATGATTGGGAATAAATATGGAACTGGAAAGTCTAGGCTATTTGTATTAAATAGAATACTAGCACCCCATTTTGGACTAGATCCGTCTAATTTTGCAGGATATAAGTTTATGAATTCAGCCGAGCTAAAAAAATCGATAGTCAATAGCAAAATCTTCGTTGACTATTTTCGGAACAAAATTAACGGGAAATCAGATAGTAATTTACCAACATTATTTAATTTGGAATTATGAGTAAGCTTAATCCTATCAACTTTAAGACTCAGATTGGCGACGCTGATATTAGTATTTTTTTCACTTGTGCGTCTTTTGAAACAAGGTGCTTTAAGGTAGCAAATATTCTTCAAGATTTTAGCGCAAGAAAATTCATTTTTTACAATGAAAATGAAAGTTCTGAAATAAAAAAGAATGCTTATAAATTAAAAGAATCACTTAAAGATTCTAGTTTAGTAGCCTTAAATTCAGACCGGCCTGTCGATAACTTTCTAAAGATTGATAGTATATTAAAGGAACTGATTGATGGGCTTTTGGCATATCCAGAAACTGAAGTATCCAAGCCTAACATATTACTTGATTCTACAACTTTTACACACGAAACACTTCTTGTTCTAGTTCGTCTTTTGGCAATAAAATCGGAATTTTTAGGGCATATTTATATATCATATGTTGGAGCACAGAACTATTCAACAAATACGAAATCAGATGATGAAAAATGGCTTTCAAAAGGGATTAAGGAGATAAGAACTGTACTAGGATACGGTGGCATTACAGATCCTACTCGAAAAAATCATCTTCTAATTTTATTTGGTTTTGAATCTGAAAGGACACGTAAAATTATTGAAGAGTATGAATACGACCTAATTACGTTGGGATTTAGTAACTCTCCAATCCTAAGTAGTCATCAAAAAATTAATGCCAGGAGACATAAAGACCTTATTAAAGAATATCCCAATGCCAAGGAAGTTGAATTTTCTTTAATAGACCCTGAAACAACAAAAAAAGAGATCCTTGAATATTTAAGTGGTGAGAACTATATAAATGCAAATACAGTTATTGCTCCACTTAACAATAAACTTTCTACAATAGGAGCAGGTCTAGCAGCAATCGAAAATCAAAATATTCAAATTGCATATGCAAAACCCAACATTTATAACATTGAGGGTTATTCAGAAGCATGTGATGACTTTTACCTTCTACCTTTAAATTTTATTTGATTTAAATGAATGTCATCCTGATATTTTTATATTGAAATTTATTCATCCTGAAAATTACTATTATAATGGATAAATTTACCCTTATTGGAGAAGGTGGAAATTGGCGTATATATAGGACCCCGTTATCAAATTCGCCCTCAATAATCCGTATCCCTAAAATGAAAGTTGGAAATATTCAATCTTATATTACCAATCATGAAATGGTTAGATCAGTAGGGATGAATACTTTAATTAAAGTTGAACAGGTAATAACAGAAAAATATAGTGGTATACAGAGCGAAGATTTAAATTTTCAAAAAGATAGAATTTATGTAACACCAAATAGTTTATACACGGATTCACATATAGAAAAACATCAATTAGTAAGAGAGCTTTTAAATAGCCCAAATATCACACCATCATCACCTGAAGCGGAGTTGTTTCGATATAAAAATAAAATTCATAAAATCCTTAATTTCAATTCATTCACAACTGATATTATTAAGCAATTAAAACATGCCGCAAACAAAAAAATATTAATTGAATTTGATAGCTATTTTTTCGGAACTGAGAGAAATCAAACAGAAACAAAAATAGATTATATAATTGCTGACCTAGATAATATTTATCATTTGGGAAAACATAGTGTAAATTCAATTCATAAATTGAATTTATCACATTTTTTTAATTCCCTTAATTTGTTTATCAAATATTTTGTGGTTACATCGAGCCAGTTAGAATATCATGAATATATTCGCCTAATGCAGCCATCTAAATCATAGGCGACAAGCCATGTATGAATAAATAGCCTATTAAAGGCTCAATTTTGACAACTCCTAAGGATAAATAGCTGGTACTTTCGAACATCTTTATAGTACCTTAAAATTAGATTTCAATCATTCTCCAAAATTTCAAATAAAATAGCTAAAGGGAGAAATTCAAACGGCATCTAATATAATATGCTTATATATAACTATGCCGTCACGTGAAATTTATTGAACATATGTTATAAAATTTTTGAAAAATAATTGTTTTTTTCAATATATTTTATATCTAAAATTTTCTCATTTTTTTTCAAGCTTTTATGGTAATAAAGAACTTCAAGTAGAGTTTTCCAATATTGATCAATTTCTATCTCCTTTATTTCTTCAAGCGCAATATTTTCCATTCTTATTTTACGTTCTAAGGCAGTGAATATTTCAACTTGATTATTTAAAATTTGAGGCATTTCCAGATCAAGATATTCTTCTTTTGTTGTTATAATTTCTTGTCCTAATTTAAAATGTCGTTCATAGATATGCATGGAGCCTGCAATGTGAAAATATCTTCCCAATGGTATCCCCAATTCCACTGCCATTAATTCTTGGAAATATGAAAAGAGAAAAAAGTCATAAGGAAGTCCCCATATTATGTCATTGCTACGCATATTAACAATAATATCTAACTTATTATTTCTAATAAGGAATTGAAAAGAAATAGTACATGAGATATCTGGCTTATCAGTATTTATTTGCTCAGAGTCATCAATAAGATTAATAACAGCCCTTCGTGAACCAGGATCGGAATTAAGAATATTTATTACGTTATTCCATTTACTGATACCCTTATCATCTTTCTTAAATATTTTAAAGCCGTAACAGCTTCCTGTAATATGCTCATTATCTTCAGAAAATTTTCTCCAATTTGATAGATATGAAGCAATAAAATCAACATCATTAGATTTTGCAAAATGCCAAGATAGCTCACCCAATGCAGCTGCAAAATTCCATTTTCTTGCTTTTAAAGTGGTAATTCTTTTATAGGGGTTCTCAATAGCGAACATTACAGGAAAAATCTCCTTAGTCAAATATCCCCGCGTTTTTACTTCATGTCCATCACTTAAAATTGATTTTATTAAAAAAAGTTGTGCTTCATTAATATTATCGAAAGTTAACATGGCTATTTTTTAAGGGTTTTTATTGTTGTAGACATCTTCTTCGTGCTATCCTGCATTGATTTTAACTCCGTTTTCAGAAACTCGCTGGTTGTCTTTAACATTTCACTATTTGCTTTTAATGCAGACACCTCCATTTCATACCTTTTTACAGCTTTTTCCAAATCTCTCTCTTCTGACACTTTATTTTGGAAATATTCTGCTAATAAAAAGCTTCCACAACTAAAAATAATTCCCAGCCCAACTAAGTATTTCATTACTCTTGCAAATACGTCATTACTAACAGTACTAAGATTTAAAAATTTCTTATCTAGATTATCAGTATCCGAAATTCTTGCAAATTTATATTGTTCTAGCGTACTAGGAGAATAAGGTTTATAGTCTTTATAGCCACCATTTACTTCATGAAATGTTAATCTTAGATAAGACTGACCATTCATCAACGAATAAGGCTTTTTACCGAAATTGATTAACAAAGTCGATAAATAGCCATCATAACCAGGATCAACAATCCCTATATTAGTCGCCATAATACCTCGTTGTGTAATTGATGTTTTAACATGGGCAAGCGCAATTATATTTTCTGGTAGCTTAATATGCTCTTTGAACACGACGTAAACCATGCCTTGAGGCTCTATCTTATACAACTCATGAGACTTACCTTCCATATCAACTATTGAGCATGTAGTAAGATCATAGCTTGCATGCCTCACATGATCAGCATTGAAATTGCCAATGTTACCAGATATATTATTAATTTCATCTTTATTTAAAACCATATACCAATAATTTACAGTAATAGTTAATGCCCATTTTCTAATTTGAACAGACGATATATATTATTTAATTACCTCATTTTCAATTAAATAAAGCACTAAAGAGTAAATAGATCTAGAACTAAAAAAAAGTCTAAATTTATTTATTCTATACTGTAAAGATATAAAGTATTTACGCAGCCTATTTAGGTAATAGTAAAGCAATTCCTAAAATCCCAAAAGTTTTATTTTGTAAAAAATATTTGTGGTAACATTAATACATGAATGCCTAAAAGAGGTATTAAATGCTAATCAATTATTTTCATGTGTTATATTTGGCTTGACAAGTAGAATTGGGGAGGCAGATTGTAAAATTGTACATCCCGGCGGTGTTCTAATTTTTGACACATATTGACACACAGTCTCCATAAAATATTGATTCTCAGTATTAAAACCATGCCAGTTCTGGACACTAAATGACCCTGTAATCAATTGATTTACAGTGCTATTTTAATTTCTGCATGTCAATAAATCACAGGTTTTAACCTTTTGTATAACTATTATTGACAAGCAATTGACAAGCAGAAATTGTCGTATTTCTCTCCCTTTTATTTACAAAAACGATCACATCAAAACCAAAATTTTAAAAAATTTCTCGGTCATTACCAATAAATTAACATATTACTCCAAACAATCTATTATACTTGCACCTGCTATCATACCACAACCCACATGATTAAAGTTAATAAAGGAAGCGAGCCCCCATTGCTCCAAACCGAAAAAGTAAACTTCGCCATCAAACATTGCGAAACCTTTTACACTACGCTTTATAGCCCCCAGGTTAGGTATAATTGGTTACACTATAAAGAAATAGATGAAGAATTAAAAATATTGCTCTACAATATCTTTAATAAAAAATGTGGCTATTGTGAAAGCCTGATACCAGATTCTAACGCAGCCTATATAGACCGCTATAGACCTCATACAGGAGCTATGATAAATAGTAAATATTATCCGCAGTTATATTGGTGGCTCAGCTTAAACTGGGATAACCTAACATGTATTTGTGCAGTCTGTGCCAGTTATAAAGCAAATTTTTTCCCAATTACTGGCACTGTTGCTAAGGATCCCCAACATCCAATACATAGTGAAGAACCATTATTAATCAATCCTTGTATTGACACCCCTGAAAAGCATCTTTCTTACTCCAGTAAAGGTTATATTACCTACAAATCTGCTAGGGGCAAACAAACCTTAGACTTATTAAGATTAAACCGACAGCCGCTAATTTCAGAAAGAAAAAGAATCATTGATGAAACAATCTCGAAAATCTACAATATATCACGAGAGCATATAATTCCTCTTGATGAGAAAAACGAGAAATTATTTTACGAAAAAATAGGACTAGACCATTCGGATTCCTTTTTGGCAGTGAGAAAATGGGCTATTAGCTACTCATTTAGGAAAGAAAAAGAGGAGAAAAGAGGTATTATTATAGATACAATTGGACCGAGAAAACCGCTAAAAATACCAAGAATTAAAAATAGTAAAAATATCATTTTACCTACCGTCAAGAATAATTACTTCCCAATCGAATACATAGAAATAAAAAATTTCAAACGCATCTCGTACCTAAAAATTGACTTCAATGAAGACACTCCTCAATCCAAATCGTGGCTATTCCTATTAGGAGAAAACGGGGTAGGAAAAAGCTCTATCCTCCAAGCAATAGCCCTAGGCTTAAAACTCCCTATCGAAGAACTACCAAAAAAACGACTCCTTTCCTTAATAAAAAAAGGAGAAACTACTGCCGAAATAAAAATCAAAGAAAGAGATCAAGACAATATCATTATAACAAACATCTCTTCCACTATTGACAATACAATCCACCAAGTTTCCACCTTCTCAGGCTTCCTAGTTGGATACGGATCATTTAGATTACCCGGAGAGACCGTCGATGACAGCAACCCCGACACAAGATCCATCGCTTACGACAACCTCTTCAACACTACCAAACCACTAGCCGACATTTCAAAATGGTTAGCAAAAATCCATCAATCCAACCGTGACCTATTCGATAAAGTCGCAATCACCATTAAAAAACTGCTTCCAGAGGAATACAGCAATGACACGTTGACCATGCTTGATGGGCAACTATCCTTCACATCCACGAACCAACAATTCGACGAACTAAGCGATGGTTACAAAAGTACCATCCACCTAGCTGTCGATATCATGATGAAACTCTCTTCCGAAAATGCAGACATGGATAAAATCTCTGGTGTAGTACTAGTCGACGAACTCGGCAATCAATTACACCCCCAGTGGCAAATGAGAATCATCACTCAACTCCGCTCCGCATTTCCAAACATCAACTTTATCATTTCCACACACCACCCTTTATGTCTCCGAGGTTCTAAAAAGGGAGAAGTACTCCTACTAAAATTAGAAAACAAAGAAGTCATCCCCTTTACCGAACTCCCAGATCCATCATGCCTAAGAGTCGATCAAATCCTTGGCTCCGAATTCTTCGGTCTAAAAAGCCTCATCGACCCAATCATCGAAGCTGATTTCAACAAATACTACGCGCTCCTTGCCAATCAAAAAAATCTAACCTCGGAAGAACAAGCAACCTTTTCCGACCTAAAAGACAGATTAAGAGATAAACAACAATTTGGTTCCACCCTCCGAGAAGAACTCATGTACACTGTCATCGACGAATTACTAGCACAAAAAGTAACAACTTCAAAAGAAGCTCTTAAAAAAGAAGTCGTACAGCGCGTTGCTAAAATTTGGGAAAAACTTAAAACCAACTCGGAATGATCAACATAAACCGCCTCCCCTGCCCTGAGGTACTAAATGATAAAGGACGTCGTGAAACAGAAAATGTAATTGCATTTTATAGTAACAATCAAAACCTCGCTACCCCCTACCAGAAACCGGGTACCAAACAATCTTATATAACATATAAAGATGAACAGGTCAGGAAGACCCTCACTAAGATGTTAAATGGAAAATGTGCCTATTGTGAAAGCAAAATTCTATCCATCTACAATGGAGATATCGAGCATTTCAGGCCCAAAAGCAGCTATACCAGTAGTGACAATAAATCAACAAAACCAGGGTATTATTGGCTATGTGCAGATTGGGAGAACTTACTACTAAGCTGCCCATTTTGCAATCAAACCCATACTCACGAAATTGTGGATGGCAATACAATTACCGAAATCGTCCTGGGAAAATTAGATCACTTCCCACTACATGACGAAGCAAACCGTCTCAAAAAAAATCATGGGCAAATATTTTATACAGATGCGCCCTCTTATCGACAGGCTTACTTCCAGGAAGAACAAGTAAGACTATTACTAAAACCTTGTACGGATCCCAATATAGAATCTTATTTTATATACGACGATGACGGAAGTATCCTCGTAAATGAAAACATGTCCACTCTTGACCAATTAAAAGCGGCAACCTCTATAAGGACATATGCACTTCAAAGGTTAGGCCTTATACAATCCAGGAAAGAAAAGATTATCCAAATAAAAGCCCAAGTAAGAAGAGTAAAAGAAGCTATCATCAACTTTGATAACAACTACGACCAATTAACTGAAAGAACTTGGTTTGAATGTATTTTAAGAAGAGAGATGGAGATCCTCCAAAAATTCACCCATGCAAATCAAGAATATGCCGGCATGGCAAGATATATCATTGGAAAATACATGACATTCGAACCATAACATGCGAAAATTGGCTTAATTACTTTCCTCCCCTGCAGAAACTCATCATCATATTGCTACAATCGATTCTCCTTATTAAGCACCTCAGGTGTACCTAACCTACCACCCATAACTTAGTCAATCCATAACCCCAGTCTTTCCTATAATAATAAGAAACCTAGTAGTAGATAAAAAGATTGCTGTGCCGCCAATAATCCATTCCTTCTCCGCATCGTCACCAACACACTTGCATTATTAGGCGCATAACTCAGGTTAAGGATTTCACTGCCGGATAATGTAAAAACATCTCGAATTTTAATTGTTATTTCAAATCTATAAAAGGATGTACTCCCCAACAATATAAATCTCGGTTTCTGCAAATAAGGTTAATTCTATTGGTGTTAGGTCCTATTAACAACAAAACCACCCTATTTGAAACCTTACAAATTGAATCATGTAAAGAAGCTACAGGAGTTTCACAGAATGGAATGTCTAATACGGAGGTCATTGGGCCAGCCCCAACGGAGCATACCGGGCCAGTCAAAACGGTGATATTGGGCCAAAATGAAGGTATCCTATTGGCCTAAAACGGAAGTTACTGGGCCAAAAACCACCTTCCACTCTTTAAAACGGAGATCATTGGGCCAAAACAAGTTTAACCTCTGCTTAAAACGGAAGTCGCTGGGCCAAATTAATCGATAACCGTAGCTAAAAACGGAGGTCATTGGGCCACTTTCCA
>Ga0316604_10000459_pt1 | contig 49907 bp, 45 predicted proteins | sample OWC_soil_day20_C_FD_207650 | JGI IMG/M metagenome (GOLD analysis project Ga0316604, IMG submission 207650) | Wetland soil microbial communities from Old Woman Creek delta, Ohio, United States - OWC_soil_day20_CT | ecosystem: Environmental > Terrestrial > Soil > Wetlands | place: USA: Ohio...
GGTGAAGCATGGTTAGAATTTAGTGTCTCCGATGCAGGAATAATTCGCCAGGAAGCCACTTTCAGACCTGTAGGGCTTACCGGACGTTTTTACTGGTACCTGATGCTCCCATTTCATTATTTCATATTCCGCGGCATGCTCCGAAAAATAGCAACAACCTGATAAATTTAAAAAAGTCAGGAATGGGTAACTTGCCGGCATTCAGATATCCATCTTTCCCTGGCAAACAATTCGTAGAAAACAATCTGTGATCCAATCAACACTAATCCATAAAACACATCTTCTACAGGTATAGTCAATATTCTCCATCCAATGATCTCATGACTATTATACCAGACAACAGGAGCTTCTAAACAGCTCCCTGTTAATAACCCATTTATAATAATGAAAGGTATTAATAGCAAACTATAGCAAAAATAGAAGTGGCCTACCCAGCTCTTGTTCCTTACATACATTATAAATAATGCGAGTAAAAGAAACGTTGCACTGGTATACTTATACCTGAAAAAGGAAATGGAAACGATCAATCCTCCTGTTATAAGCACCCATGATATGAAAGATGAGATCTTAGGTGAAAAACTCTTATGTGGCCAAAACAATGTAAGACAATGATAAGAAAATGTACAGGCGTAAGGAATACACAGGAAAAACAAGACCTCTTCAACAGGAAGATAAAAACAATAAATTCCTGAAATATACGATGGATTAAATCCCCACACTCCTGCCTGAGTAAACCCTATATCCCACAAAATAAATAAAGTCCCTGACAGTAGCATAGCTAAAAATACTACACCCCAAACCTTATAAAATTTCACCCGCGGATGAAAGCTGGCTATAAATGGAACAATTATAGCACTAATATCAATCCACAGGTAAAGGTGTTTCATTAACATTCTTTTTTGAAACTAACCTGAAATATTTTAACGGGAAAAACAGCATTCCAAAACATTCACCTTTCCCCTTTCCAAGATGTTTATGATGCATTTTGTGCGCACGCCGAAGTGCCCTAAGATAAATATGATTGCTATTCCTAATCCATTTGAAGCGCTGATGAACAAATATATCATGCACCATAAAATAAGTAAATCCATATAATGTAATTCCCGAGGCAAGACCAATGAGGAAAAAACTTTTATGAATGGTACCAATTAAAAATAACGCCATTCCAGGAAGAGCAAATATCAAAAAGAAAAAATCATTCTTTTCTAAAAATTGCCCTTCTGGTTTACGGTGATGATCACTATGCAAAAACCATAGCGGACCATGCATCAGGTATTTGTGTGTCAGCCAGGCTACACCTTCCATGCCCACAAAACCTAATAGCAGCATGGAAATAAAAACAAAATTATCAATCATTGCTGCAATAAATTAAATGGGAATAAATAAGTTTGTAACATAATACCAAGCTTTTGAGTATTCGGTACTCTCACCCTCTCATTCATAATGCGCTGTGCCGGCAAACTCTTAATTTTTTTAAACAATACCTGGTAATAAGCATAAGCAAGATACACTCCCTTTCGCGAGCTGAGTGGCAATGCGAATATACCAGTTAAAGCCGCCTGGAAATCAGCTGATATTTCTGCCTCTATGGCAAACTTATCCCCATTTGTAAAATGCTCAAGGTTGACAAGTGGAAAGTAATGCCTGCCTAGTTGCTGGCTATCAGCTTTTACATCCCGGAGAAAATTGACCTTCTGAAATGCTGCGCCTAACTTCATGGCCGGTGTGCGTAGCTGGTTATAAATAGCATCGTTTCCTTCCGTAAAAACCTTCAGACACATCAGACCTACTACTTCCGCACTACCCAGTATATATTGCTCATAAATACTACGGGTGTAAAAATGCTGGTGGAGGTCCATTTCCATACTATCCAGAAATGTATCCACCAGCTCCTGTTCTATATTAAAAGTATGATAAACACTTTGAAAACTATTCAATATAGGATTCAGACTTATTTTATCAGTAATAGCTTTATAAGTTTCTTCTCTGAAATGCCGAAGCAATGCAGCCTTATCATATTCGTGAAATGAGTCAACTATTTCGTCTGCAAAGCGTACAAATCCATATATGGCATAAATTGGCCCATGAAATTTTTTATCCAGCAATTTGATACCCAGAGAAAATGATGTACTATATTCTTCCGTTGTTAACTTACTACAACCTGCACTTACTTTATCAAATAAAGATTTCATGTTTGACAGATTTTTGTTTTAAAATGTGATGAGCAACCATTTCCCCCGAAAGGATAGCAGGAGGCACACCCGGACCAGGAACAGTCAGCTGGCCAGTAAAAAACAAATTTTTGATCCTCTTATGACGAATAGAAGGCTTTAGAAATGATGTTTGCCCCAGCGTATTAGCTAATCCATAAGCATTCCCCTTAAATGCATGATAATCCTCAATAAAATTACTGTAGGCATAGGATCTGGAATAGATAATATCCTTTTCGAAACTCTCTCCACAAAACAATTCCGTTTCTGATAACAACATTTTTAAATACCTTTCTCTTATCTCTGGCGTATCTGCCAACCCGGGAGCAGTTGGAATTAAATAAAACAGATTTTCCATGCCTTCAGGTGCAACACTAATATCCGTCTTAGAAGGACAACATAAATAGAATAAGGGATGACTTGGCCATGTGGAGGTCTTATAGATAGCAGTAGCATGCTGTTGCAGATCATGTTCAAAGAAAAGATTGTGATGTAGCAGGCCAGGCAATTTACGGTTAACGCCTATATAATAAATGAGGCATGAAGGTGCCATTACCCGCTTCTGCCAATACTCTTCAGAGTAATTACTTTTTTGCACAGGTAACAATTCCCTATCCGTATGATGATAATCTGCACCGGAAATTACAATATCAGCTGAAATGAACCCTTTATTGGTATCTACTCCCGACACTTTATCATTAATCACTACCAGACTTGTTACTTCTGTACCATTTAAAAAATGTACCCCCTTTTCCCGTGCCAGCGTTGTCAACGCCTCCGATAACTTTACCATTCCTCCCATAGGATACCACGTACCTAATTTCATATCTGCATAGTTCATCATACTATACATCGCTGGAATTTTATCAGCAGTAGCTCCCAGAAATAATATAGGAAACTCAATAATCCTTAAAAGCCTTTCATCCTTAAAAAATTTGCTGGCATGACTCCTGAAAGATTGTAACATGTCCATTTTCAGAACAGATTGTATTACCTCTGCATTGCATAACTCACTTATATGAAGGCCCGGCTTATTTATATAAGTCTTCATAGCTGTCTGGTACTTATATTCAGCCTCACGCATAAATATTTTCAGCTTACTGCCGGCACCTTTTTCTATACTTTCAAATAAAGAACAAATACCACTAAAAGATGCCGGGAGCTGAACAACATCATTCTTTCCAAAAACTACCTGGTAAGAAGGGTCTAATCGTACAAGAGACAAATAGTCTCCTATACGACGTCCATGACGATTAAAAAAGCCCTCAGCCACTTCTGGCATCCAATACCAACTAGGTCCCATGTCAAATGTAAAGCCACTCTCACTGAATGCCCTCCCCCTCCCACCGGTAGTCTCATGCTTTTCTACTACAGCTACCTGGTATCCATAGCTGGCCATAGTAATGGCAGCAGTTAAACCTGCATACCCCGCACCAATTACCAAAACCTTTTCACCTGGTTCTTGTTTCATCTTTTATTAAAAATGTTAAACAAAGATAGTGTTTAAACTTTCAAAACAAAGGATAAACAAAAGATTTAATTTTGTCCAGGAATAATCGTTTTACGGAAAGGGAGATATTTATAAATACCGACCTTGACAATTCAAATTTGTAATAATGTCATCTGAAATGTATTCAATTAAGGATCTCGAAAACCTATCGGGCATTAAGGCACATACTATTAGAATCTGGGAGAAGAGATATAAAATTGTACAGCCAGGTAGAACAGATACGAATATCCGTTTCTATACCAATGAAGACCTCAAAAAACTACTGAATATCAGCATGTTGTCACAATATGGCTTTAAAATTTCAGCCATCAGTGAAATGAGCGATGAGGAGATTGCAAACAAAATATCAGGACTTAAAATTGTAAACCAGCAAGATACATATAGCGATAGTTTACTTTTAAGCCTCATCAATCTGGATGAACAACTATTTAATAAAACATTTCTGGATATAGTGATGACTGAAGGCTTTGAAAATACCATCATTAAACACATTTTCCCATTTTTCCGCCGTATTGGTATTATGTGGCAGATTGGTACGATTAATCCTGCCCAGGAGCATTTTATCTCCAATCTCATCCGGAACAAGATCATAGTTGCCACCGAACGAATTACCCGTGTAGTAAACCAGGATCTTGGCACCGCGTTATTATTCCTGCCCGAAAATGAGTTGCATGAGATCGGACTACTATTTTTTAATTATATACTGAGATCACGGGGATTTAAGACCATATATCTTGGGCAATCTGTTCCTTATGAAAGTCTTGACCGTATTGTTACAGCATGTGATTTCGCATTTATTGTCACAAATTTAACGACCCCTTTATCAGAGGATGATTTTATGAAATATTGCAGGACTGTGTGCCTGGCCGTTCCAGGCTCAAAAGTTTATTTTACAGGACCTATTCCGGAAAATGTCAATAAACATTTACCAGATAACGCCTTGTTTAAAAAAGACCTGCTGACATTGCTGAATATTTCGGAGGAATAATTTGCAAAGCCCATGATATGTTTAATAATTTTTAACTTTCATTAAACACAGACATATTGGTATTTAAGAAACAAATAATTTTATATTGATATTGTACAGGTGAGAAAATCAACCCATTCTTCTCCTGGATCTTAAATCATCGCATTTGTTTATGATCTCACTCCCCGGTAAAACTCAGCCAGGTATTAGGTCCTTGATTTCATAGCCTGGTTCGAAAAACTTACCCTACCGGGCACAAAAAATGAGAGTGTATCATAAATCAATGAAACTCCTGAGAAACGCATAAAATGGAATCTGGCTCCATCAGGTATCCGAATTAAAACATTCATGAAAGTTGGAATTCACCAACGGGGAATGAAAACCATTTTCAGAAAAAAGAGGGTGTATCTAACTCATGATACACCCTCTTTTTTTAGCTATTTTTTTTTATTGTAAGCTTCTCATTTTCCAATCTATATTGGTTCGCTCAATAGTCAGTAAGCCAATTTATTTTTCATAACTATTATATGAACTGATTGGCGACGCAATTCGGAGCTATTACAACTTAATCGCAAAAAGGATAAAGCGGGCAGAGTTTCAACTTAGCTTTTTTTACAGATTCGTAGCTAACTTCAAACTCTTCGGTATTGTTGACTTTAGGCGTCTGTGCACCTTTGATTTCTGTTAACAATGTCCGGTAGCGTTCAAGGATCTTAGCCAGATTTTTACTAGATCCATCATGCTGGTAAGCCTCTGTTGCTTTCTGCGTTAAACCATCAAACGCCTTATTCGCGTTGTCGTTAATAACGACATTCGCCAATATCTCACGTTTGGCTTCAGCCAGCTTTACATTCAATGAATCTTTGGATTGTGCTTTGCTTTGCAGGCAGAAAAGCAACAGGAACCCACATAATAGTTTGTACATTTTCATAAGATTTAGTTAAAAAGGAATTAAATAAGTGCTGTACAGGCAGACCCAATAGTAGCGTCTGGTGTTTTACTGTTGACAAGCATTTAATCCCCTAAGTTGTAAAAATACCAACTCCCGGGTAGTTTACAAACTCCCTTGCCAGATCGGGTTCCAAATTCCAGGATTTAATTATCGGCCTGCACAATCGGTTTGTTCTGATAGAATGGTGATATTTAGTTGACACCGAACCTCTTCCAAAAGCGCTACCTGCATCAATGCCGGATCATCGGCTCCTTGCCTTATTTTCTATTATTCCCCGAAAACAACCGCTTCCATATCCGCGCCTTTCATCGCCCAATATCCATTTTGGTGTGATCCCGGGCCACCCCATTTGAGCAAGCATTGATGCACTAACATTGACTAGCACATGTCAGGCAGAATAACAATGGTTAGACGGAATTCACCTTACATTTGTAGATATGATCAATACAGCGGCTATATATACAGATGGAAGTTGTCACCCCCAAAGTGGCCAGGGAGCATGGGTTGCCATCATATTGACAGACGGGGGGAAAGTGGTCTTGTCTGGCAGCGTACAAGACACTACACATAACAGGATGGAACTATCCGCAGTAATAGAAGGAATAAAATATGTTCAAAACAATTTTAAAGACATCCAACACCTGCACATTTACGCTGATAGCCAGTATGTAACGGGATTGATGGAGCGACAATATAAACTTAGCCATGCAAACTTCATTACCGGTAAGGGAACTATTATACGTAATGCAGACATGGTGCAGGAACTCTATCGCCTGGGGGCACAGATTCAATTGATTTTTACCAAAGTAAAAGCGCATCAAAAACAGGGTATGAATATCAATTATAATATTGATGCAGATAAACTGGTAAGAAAGATCATGAGAGAAGAGCTGCGTAAAAGAACCTTTTGAGACAAAGTGCCTGAGCGGATAATATTATCATACCCCCTTGATGGGAATCCGGGAAAAACGTTCTTCAATGATTATTCCCTTATTAGGTTGGTCGGGAATAAACAAAGACCTTACACCACCTGGTACTCAAATAACGAAGAGCGTGTATCAAAAGTAAGATACACGCTCTTTTAATTCCGATACCTGATGGAGACAGGTTTCCATTTATGCAGTTCTAAGGAGGTTCATCTATTTTTGATACATACTGTTCTTATAATAAAATAGACAAACGTAGTCAGATGCTTACTTCTCCAGCCATTCCCTTGCATTTATAAATGCTGTCAACCAAGGTGATACTTCATCCTTACGTCCATCAGGATAATGTGCCCAGTTCCACTGAAATGTTGAACGTTCTATATGCGGCATCATTACCAGGTGCCTGCCAGTTACATCACACAGCATAGCCGCGTTAAAACCAGATCCATTTGGATTAGCCGGATAACCTTCATAACCATATTTACCGACGATGTTGTATTTATCTTCTTCATATGGGAAATCAAATTTCCCCTCTCCATGTGAAACCCACACGCCTAAAGTACTACCCGCAAGATTTGACAACAATACCGATTTATTCTCCTGGATAGTCACCGATGTAAAGATGCTCTCATGTTTATGGCTGTCATTATGCAACATACGTGGTTTTTCTCCATGATCCAGGTTGATTAAACCCAGTTCTACAAACAACTGACAACCGTTACAGATCCCCAATGAAAGGGTATCTTTACGATCAAAGAATTTTTCGATTGCCTCCTTTGCCTTCGGGTTATAGAGGAATGCTCCCGCCCAACCTTTGGCAGAACCCAACACATCAGAATTGGAGAAACCACCTACAGCTCCTAAAAACTGAATATCTTCCAGCGTTTCACGCCCTGATATAAGGTCGGTCATATGCACATCCTTTACATCAAACCCTGCCATGTACATCGCATTCGCCATCTCCCGCTCAGAGTTACTCCCCTTTTCACGCAATACTGCTGCCTTGATACGAGGTTTTGTACTGTCAATGACAGGTTTCTTTCCACTAAATCCAGCTGGGAATGTAAATTTCAGCGGTTGGTTCTTATAATTTTCAAAACGCTCTTTTGCTTTTACCGTACCACATTGCTTTTGGTCCAACAGGTACGAAGTCGTAGACCATACATCCCGCAGGTGATTGATGTCAAATTGCCAGTCGCCCGTTACATGCTTCACCGTTAATGCAGCTGTTGTAGTCACTTCCCCTATCTTATGACAAGCAATACCAGCTTCTTCCAGTAATGTTTCTACCGAAGCATCTGCCTGGAAAACCACTCCATTATTCTCAGCAAATAAGAGCTTAATGATATCCTCCTCGCCCAATCCGCTCAAATCAATATTGGCACCCAGGTCACGGTCTGCAAAGCAAAGCTCCAGCAGCGTCACAATCAGGCCGCCACTGCCAATGTCATGACCTGCCTGTATACTTCCAGCTTTGATCAGCTGTTGCAGGGTGTCAAATGCCTGCTTAAAAGTAGCGGCATTCACCACATCAGGTGTCAGGTCTCCAATCTTGTTTACGATCTGCGCAAAAGAGGACCCACCTAATTTATAGTTATCTCCTGAAAGATTGATGTAATAGATACTGCCACCACTTTGGGTTAATACAGGCTCAACGACAGCCTTAATATCATCGCAATGGCCGGTAGCTGATATAATCACAGTTCCAGGTGCAATCACTTCCTTATCAGGGTATTTCTGCTTCATGGATAATGAATCCTTCCCTGTAGGGATGTTGATGCCTAATGCGATAGCGAAGTCGGAACAAGCTTTTACCGCCTCGTATAATCTGGCATCTTCACCTTCGTTCTTACATGGCCACATCCAGTTGGCCGATAATGATACACTGGTAATGCCATCCTTCAAAGGTGCCCAAACGATGTTGGACAACGCTTCTGCAATTGCATTACGACTGCCTGCAGCGGGATTGATCAGTGCTGACAGCGGGGCATGCCCAATTGAAGTAGCAATACCGTGCTGTCCCTGAAAATCCAGGGCCATTACCCCACAGTTGTTCAATGGTAACTGTAGCGGGCCGGCACATTGCTGTTTAGCCACACGGCCACTTACACAACGGTCCACTTTATTCACTAACCAGTCTTTACTGGCTACTGCTTCCAGTTGCAGGACCTGTTCCAGGTATTGCTGTAATTTTTTTACATCGTAGGTTAGCGGCTGGTAGCTGCGGGTAATGGTTTTATCCCGCATGTATATTTTCGGAGAACTGCCAAACATATCAGCCAGGTTCAGGTCTAATGGCGTGGCTCCTGTAGTGGCAGACTTAAATGTAAAACGATGGTCGCCGGTGACAGCTCCTACTACATACATAGGAGAACGTTCACGTGCCGCGATACGCTGCATGGTTTCAATATTCTCCTGGCCGATCACGATACCCATACGCTCCTGTGATTCGTTGCCAATAATTTCCCTGGCAGAGAGGGTCGGATCACCCACAGGCAGTTTATCGAGGTTGATCAAACCACCAGTTTCTTCCACCAGTTCTGACAGACAGTTCAGGTGTCCTCCCGCACCATGGTCGTGTATAGATATAATTGTATTATGATCACTTTCTACCAGGCCACGCACTACATTCGCTACACGCTTCTGCATTTCCGGGTTAGAACGCTGTACGGCATTTAACTCTATTGCTGAATCAAATGCACCGGTATCTGCCGATGAGACGGCAGCACCGCCCATCCCAATACGGTAATTGTCACCACCCAGGATCACCACCTTGTCATCGACGGATGGCTTCAGTTTAGTAGCCTGACTAGCCTTGGCATAGCCAATACCACCTGCCTGCATTATAACTTTATCGTAGCCAAGGGTAATCCCATTCTCTTCGTGTTCAAAGGTGAGCAGAGAACCAGTGATTAGGGGCTGTCCGAACTTATTTCCAAAATCAGATGCCCCGTTTGACGCCTTGATCAGGATATCAACAGGGGTCTGGTACAGCCATTTACGTTCCGCTACCTGATTTTCCCAATCTCTGCCTGAAGTAAGACGGGAAAGCGCCGTCATGTACACTGCCGTTCCTGCCAACGGAATAGACCCCTGACCACCTGCCAGCCTGTCTCTGATCTCACCGCCAGCACCTGTGGCCGCCCCATTAAAAGGTTCTACGGTAGTTGGGAAGTTATGTGTTTCGGCTTTTAATGAAATAACCGATTCGAATTCTTTAACTTCATAGAAATCAGGCACATCCGGACGTTTTGGTGCAAATTGCTGCACCATAGGGCCTTTTACAAAAGCCACATTGTCCTTATATGCAGATACGATACTGTTTGGATTGGTTTCGGATGTTTTACGAATAAGTTTAAACAGGGATAATGGTTGTTCCTGCCCATCAATCACAAATTTTCCATTAAATATTTTATGCCGGCAGTGCTCAGAATTTACCTGTGAAAAACCAAATACTTCTGAATCCGTCAGTTTACGCCCCATTTTCAGGGACAGATTATTTAAATAATCAACTTCTTCCTCACTTAATGATAAGCCTTCCTTTCGGTTATAGTCGGCAATATCCTCAATTTCGATAATTGGTTCGGGTACAATGCTGATGGAGAAGATATCCTGATTCAATTCAGCATATTTTTGAGACAGCATAGGGTCAAAATCGTTAAAGTAAGGATTTACCTTACTGTAAGTTTCAATACGTGCAATCCCATGAATTTCCATATTCTGGGTGATTTCCACCGCATTTGTACTCCAGGGTGTAACCATAGCCGCACGGGGCCCCACATAATAATCTTTCAGTACTTTTTCCTGGTGTAATTGTGCATTTCCGAACAGCCAACACAGCTTTGAAATATCCGAGGGTGTTAGCTCCTGCGCTTTCTGAACCGCAAAAATTGTATTAAAACTATTTGAAAAAAAATGGATCATACATGGTCAATTATTCGCAAAAGTATAATAAAATATGCCAAATTACCTTTCCTTTTAAAGGTGGTGAAATCGCTATTTATTTTTGTTAAAATTTCAATGGTTTTACCTTCCCCCTTTAAAATTCCTGAATGTTTCCACCGTTCCAGCCCCATATTTCAGCAAGATTAGTGCGTCCGTCGATGTCAGGATGCGCTTCCGCTGACCATCTTAGGTATTAACCAGGGGATGCAATTATCAGTCAACCCGGGTTGTTGTCTCTGACAAATTCACCAGGCCCCCAGGCAAATTCTTAAGCCAAGGTACCATTTCTTATCATGCCGCTTAATATCCCATTTGTAATCTTGTTATTTCTTACATAATCTACGATCGTAAATGGAAGTTAAGCTGGTAATGCGGTGTAATTGGTTAGCCATGCTGATGAATGTGTGAATGATACAACGATTTTATATTATTACGTAACACTTTCAATTAAATATTCATTGACCTTTATATGGGTTCAGGATAATCCACGAAAGATGTTACCCAGGCTCAGGCTATAGGCCTTCTGGACAATTATTATTGTGCTACGACCTGTAGTGTTAATTTCTTCTAATAAAATATATCAAATTAAATCTACCAGATCATGGGTAAAAAAAAGCGCATTTTAAAGGAAAAGCTGACTAATGCTGTAAAGAAAGTATTAATAGCTTATAATGTTTCTCTTATTAGTGAAATTACAAAAGCCGTTGAAAAATCCATCAATCAGATTGTAAGTAAAACTAAAAAGAAAATAAAAACCAGTAAGAAACCGGTTGTTGCCATAAATTAATATTACAGTTATCATATTCACCTTTCTAAATAAATACTATGTTTTACGACGGTTATCATTTTTGGGGAATGCACCTGGTATGGTGGTTGGTGTGGATGATTTTTATCTTCTGGATATTCGCTATTCCTTACAATATTCCCGGACAGCGAATGAAGAGAGAGGCGCCACTCGATATTTTAAAAAGGCGGTTTGCACTTGGTCAAATTAATAATGATGAATATCAGGAAAAGAAGAAAATACTGGAAAATGATTCTTCAAAGTTGTCCTGAAAAGTTATTCAATATAAATTAGCAACCCCTGTTTACAACCATATCATGACCGGCACTGCCAGGATTATTTCACTGTACAAATATTGTTAAATAACGGGTCATATGCCTAATAACAAATTGTCAAATAAATGCATAAACACAAAAATATTCCTGATGCCAGAGAAATGAATAAAGGGGAAATTCATTTCATTGTAGAAATCATTGAGTATATGCCCAACTCGGTTCTAAACAAAATTATTATAAAGAAAAATACTGGCAATATAACAGTCTCTGCCTTTGCAGCAGGAGAAGAACTGGTAGAGAAAACGCTTCCTTTTGATAACTATATTCAAATAATAGACGGTGCTGCTGCAATTACCATTGATAATAAACTATACAAATTAACCCAGGGACAGGGAATTATTATCCCCGCGCACTCCACACATTGCTTTAATGCTGATGAACAGTTTAAAATGATTTCGACAATTATTAAAAGCGGTTATGAAGACTAAACCCGTGTTCGCCGCAAGTATGCTTTAAAATTCAAACATCAGGTTACCGTAGGTGGGTATTCTCACAAGAATTTGGCCTGTCATTTGTGACTTATAAGTGTCAATAAGCCAACATAACTTATACACATTGAGACTATACATCAAATACATGGTTAGCATCCGTTGTAAGATGGTTGTTAAAGAAGCATTTAAAGAATTAGGTCTTCACTATGTAACTGTTAACTTAGGAGAAGTGAATGTATTGGAAGAAATCACTCCAAAGCAAAGGGATAAACTAAGGGTAATTCTGTTAAGATCAAAGCTCGAACTGATAGACGACAAAAGAGCTATTCTGATTGAAAGTATAAAGAATGTAATTATTGAAATGGTTCACTATGCTGACGACTTGCCTAAAACAAACTTCTCTGATTATTTAAGTAAAAAGTTAGACTATAACTATACCTATCTGGCAAATATTTTCTCTGAAACCCAGGGGACTACTATAGAGCATTTCATAATAATGCATAAAATAGAGAGAGTAAAAGAATTGATTATTTACGACGAACTTAACCTCTCTGAAATAGCTTACAAACTCCATTATAGCAGTGTCTCACACCTATCCCATCAGTTTAAAAAAATAACAGGCTTAACCCCTACCTATTTTAAAACACTGAAAAACAAAAAGCTTAACCTGCTCGAAAATTTATAAAAAGCTTTTCCAGACATAAATGCAGAATAAACAAACTTCAGGAATGAGACCTGGACATGTGAATTATACAAGTTAATTCTATAATAGTATAATTATTAAGGGACACAATTTCGCGACCTTTACTACACCATACATTTGTTTTCACAAAGAAATAAAATAAGCATACAATGAAAAGCAAGAATTTTTTTTCAATGTTAATTTTCGTTGTAATTTTTGGAACTGGTGTGGCAATCGCTTACGCTATGACCCCCCAGTTGGGTATAGTAGAAAGTGAAGGGATTGCTATAGCTGCATTCATCATTGGCCTGGCTGTTTCTTCCGCCATTAAGATTGCAGATCCATGGGATAAAGCTGTCGTATTAAGACTCGGCCAATTTCGTTCGCTCAAAGGTCCCGGCTTATTTTTTATTATTCCAATATTAGATACTATCCCTTACTGGGTTGATACACGTGTGATCACCACCTCATTTAAAGCAGAAAAAACACTTACAAAAGATACCGTGCCGGTAGACGTGGATGCAGTACTATTCTGGAAAGTATTGGACCCACAGAAAGCTGCGCTGGAAGTAGCAGATTACATGCTCGCTATCAATTGGGCTGCCCAAACCGCGTTGCGTGATGTGATCGGAAAAACGATGCTTTCAGATATGCTGGAAGGAAGGGACAAAATTAGCAACATACTTCAGAAAATTATTGATGAACGAACTGAACCCTGGGGAATCCATGTGAATTCGGTAGAAGTAAAAGATGTTTTAATTCCATCAGCATTGGAAAATGCAATGTCTATGCAGGCACAGGCAGAAAGGGAAAGACAGGCAAGAGTAATACTCGGGGATTCTGAAAGACAGGTGGCCGAGAAATTTGGAGAAGCTGCGCTGACCTATGCCAATAACCCGGTAGCATTACATTTAAGAGCGATGAATATGCTATATGAAGGATTGAAACAAAATTCAACCATCGTTATTGTGCCCAGTTCAGCAATAGATACGATGCAATTAGGAAGTATGGCAGGCTTAACTGCGTTAACAATGGGTATCGGACAAGATAAACTGAATAAAGGGAGTAGCGAAAATGGAACGCTCCAACAATCAAAATTGTAAGGAGGCTGTATACTGATATCAAAAAAATGACAATCATGCAAATCAATATAAGTAGCCTGATAGGCTATCACCTGGAAGCCACAGATGGTGAAATGGGAAAAGTAACAGCGTTTTATTTCGATGATGTCACCTGGACGATTCGTTATCTGGTTGTTGAAACCGGCAACTGGTTGTCTGGCCGGAAAGTACTGATATCACCCGACGCCATCCTTAAAGAGTCCGGCAAAACCGGTTCATTTACGGTAAATCTTACAAAATCCCAGGTAAGCAACAGCCCGGCTATTGATACAGAGAAACCTGTATCGCAGCAGCAGGAAGTTGAATTATTCAACCATTACCCCTGGCCAAATTATTGGGAGGGTGGATTTTCTTCAAGTGGTGTTTGGGGGATACTCGCCCCTTCTTCTTCAACGAATATTACCCTTGAAACAGATACAGACCATCCTCTTCTATCAGCAGATAGCAATACACACTTACATAGTACAAAAGTGGTTGCAGGGTATAATATTCATGCAACAGATGGCGATATCGGTCATGTAAAAGATTTTATAATAGAGGATCACACCTGGAAAGTAATATTCTTTGTAGTGGATACACATAATTTTTTTCCCGGAAAAAAAGTGTTGTTGCCTGTCAGTAATATTCAGGAGGTACAATGGAATGACTCCAAAGTGAAAATAAACATTACACAGGAGGAAGTTAAAAATTGCAGATTATTTGATATAGCAGAATTTACCCAATGGTAAAGAGTACTGATGAAAAATAAAATAACCATAATGGACCATAGACCTATCCGAATCGTTACCGAAAGCCGGACATCACCACTCCGGCTTTCCCCTCTACAAATTCAACCGCCCTTGCTCCGTCTCCGTCGCTCCACTCCTTTCCCTCGCCGGCATCACCTTCTTCCCGAATTTATAATACACACTTACGACCCCTCTCCTGCTATCATATCTGCTATACCCATACGATTTTAACACATTTGCATTCATTGATAGCCTATACCCCGCATCATGAAAAATATCATTCACTCCTACCTTCACATCCAGTTTACCCGATAAAAAACTCCTGGATAGCCTTACCTGATCCCACATACAATGAAGGGAATGGAAGAAATACTGCCACCCCTTTCATTTGCACGTGTGCATAAATCTTATATTGTATCTATGCAGGCAATCACGGCAATACATGGCAACACGATTGAACTTGAAGATGTACAATTGCCGATAGGGAGTAATTATAAGGAAGAATTTATAAAGAGAATTGAGCGCTAAACGGGAAACAAGTATAATAAAAAGAGCGTGTATCAAAAGAAAGATACACGCTCTTTTTATTCGGATACCTAATGGAGCCAGGTTTTCATTTATGCGATTCTAAGAGGTTTTATTTACAACCTCTTTTCATTACACTAACAATACCAAACTATTCTGGAATATGATAATATTTACATACAGCAGTATAATCGTTATAATCAGGATGAGCGGCCTCCTTGCCTCCGGAAACACCGCCAGGTATAATCACATACCGATACTGCAACAATGTACTCAACGCAATACTGTTACTATTATCATGTGTAAAACGCGTAACAAGTATTTTATTTAACATGGGCGTATATGAAATTGTATTAGGTTTTCCACCAGCGTTACTGGTATAAGGCAAGACGAAGGTGCCTCCACCATAGGTAAAATATACGATTACCGTTCCTGAGTTAAGAATGGTAGTGGACAGGCTGGGTGCTGCTACGTATCCCACTTTCAATGAAGAATTATCAATTGTTGAATCATTGAAGTTAGTAGCATATTTCCAGGTGGAATAGATCACATTAGCAGTACCTGCCGGCCCTGCAGGACCCTGTGGACCTGCGGGGCCTTGCAATGATAAGGCAGAACCCCATGCTCCGGCTGCTTTAGGACCATATAAATTATAGGTAGATTTATCCAGGTAATAATCGCCGTTATTCCCTACACTATTGGCAGGAGCACCTGTACCACTGAGTATCCTGCTGCCGGCGGCACCCGTTGCGCCGGTAGCTCCGGTTGCCCCTGTTGCGCCCTTCAAAATAATAGGTGTTCCCCAACCATTGGCTGTCTTAGGACCATAAAATTCTGAAGTGGAAAGATTCAGATAAAAATCACCAATATCACCAATGGTGGTTTCCGGTGTACTACTCCCGCTATAAATCTTACTGCCGGCAGGACCAGCCACCCCCTGTGCCCCTGTAGCACCTGTTTCCCCTTGTGGTCCAACCGGGCCCTGATCTCCTTTTTTACAACCTGCCCATACCAGGATCATAAAAGAAATAAACATAATTACATGTAATAACCGCTTCATGCTAAGTGTGTTTTATTTTTTGATTGAAGTTGAATTGTATTCGTTTGGAGTAATAACAATCCTGCACTTAGCTTTGCGAGCTAAATAGTAGTTTACGTGATCATTTGCCAGAGAAAATAATCCGGGGTATTATTTATACTATCTCATAAAAATCTCTCACTAAAGGATATTACAAGACAATAAACAGTACATAGTACTGCTACAGTAAGTGCTTACTTTTCTGAGGCTACCACAACCAAATCCAGGTTTGTTTTTCTTTTTTAGAGTAACAAATAGTTTCGATAATACTAATCATAAAATTCAGGTGCTTCACCCTGAGTTTCCAGTTTAGTAAAATTAAAAATAGTAAAAAAATAGTATCTGCCTAAATACTAAACAATTATTCGCTTAACTGGCCGCTTTTTGCTGATAACCGGCAGGAATTATTTAATAACAGCGCCAATAATTTAACAATACAGTCTTTAGCCTGCGGCACCATAAACTTACATTTCATAAAGGCAAATTAACTACTCGTCAAGAAAGTTTCTACTTCATTGCACACCAAACTAGTTTAGGGCTCATAATCACAAAACAATGATGAGTCCAGATAAATTTACACATACCTGTATGCTGCTGTTATTGCCAATATATCTCTTTGCCCAGGGCAGGGTGACAGGGAAAGTGACTGATGGAAATATACCTTTAGCAGACGTAAACATAACCATCTTAACTACAGACACTAACTATATTACAAACGCCCAAACGGACTCGCTCGGCATTTATACATTCCAGCACAAAAATTACGACAGCGTCCTCTTACATTTTTCTCTAATGGGCTATGCAAACAAAATGTATTCTGTAAAGACCTCTACATCGTTGCAAACAATAATCCTGACACCTACATCATTTACCATGGATGCCATTACTATCACAGGTAAACGTTCACCATATAATATCAAACCCGGTATCACCACCGTCGATCTTTCTGCCGCATCTACAGGATCTGATGGCACGCTCTTAAACACACTTGGCAAAATCCCCGGTGTACTCATCCTCAACAATGGCACCATCCTACTCAATGGCCAGACAGGCGCTAACGTAATGATAAACAGTAAACCAACTTACCTCACCGGAGAAAATCTTGTTAACCTGCTACGCTCCATCCCCGCAAATTCCGTTGATAAAATAGACCTGGTATCACACCCTTCTGCCGCCTACGATGCCGCTGGTACATCCGGATTTATCAACATCCAACAAAAACAAAAAACAAAAAACGGCCTGCAGCTGAATATAGCTTCAAATATCGAAGCAGGTATTTATACCCGTCAAAACCAAAGCTTCTCTGCCCGGTTCCAACATAAACACTTCACTATTTACACCGACTATTCATTCTATAAAGGCACGGACTTCATGTTAGTCAGCTCTTCCCGCCAGTACGCTAAAACGGATCTTAACCTGAACATGCAGGCCCAACGAAAATTTGCCAACAGCTCCCAATATTTTAAATCAGGTATTGACTACCAATGCTCAGATCGGCTGAGCATCAACACCTATCTATCCACGAATTGGTTTAAACGCAACAAGAACGAACTGGCAATATCTGATTTCTACCATGGCCTGCCTGCCAGTGACTCTACGCTTCACACTGTCAATCAACAACACACCCAACAAACAAATTTATCCGCAGGTGCGAACTTCGCATACAAATTCAACTCAAAAATTAAATGGGAAAACACCTTCAACATCCTTCATTTCTTACAAGACGATCAATCGGACCAAAACAGTAAAATTAGCCATGGCAATACCGATGTATTAAAAGGGATCATGACTAATAATATCAATATTTACACCTTTCAATCAGATATGTATATTATCGTCTCCGATGATCTTACCATACAGTCAGGCATTAAAACGACTGCCATCAATATCAAAAGCAATGCTCAATACAACTCACCTCAATCAGGACAGGATGAAAAGTTGAGTAGTAGTTTCCATTACCAGGAAAATGTATATGCCGGCTACATGCAGACAGATAAAAAATGGACTCCCCGATTCTCCACAGCGGCCGGCTTACGTTTTGAATATACCAACACCGCATCACCCACTCTCTTCCGCCGCTCTTACGCCCAATTATTTCCGACCCTTTCAGCAAAATATCAAATCAATGACGATCAGGTATTAGCATGCTTATACAGCAGAAGAATCGCAAGACCTAACTATCGGGATCTGAATCCATTCACAGAAGTAAATGACCGCTATCTCCAGGAAAAAGGTAACACCCGTCTACAACCAACACTCATCAACAATATGGAATTATCATGGCTCCTGCGATCACAATATGTATTTAGCATCCTTTATACGATACAGGATAATCCCATCACCAAAAGCTACCTTACCGAAACAGGCAGCCAAACCACCATTGTAATGCCACTCAACCTGGGACGTAGCCATGCCATAAGTATCAAGGCAGGCATGAATAACCTGAAACCCTCCACCTGGTGGACCACCCACCTGAACGTGAGCCTTGCCTACAGAACATTTTACTGGTCGGAATTTAACACACCCTACAACAATTATTTATTTACACCCACAGCACAGGTCAGCAATCAATTTACCCTTTCCCACCAGTGGATGATAGAAGCCACGGGCTATTTCAATGGAAAAATGGCGGAGGGACAGGCTATTATCGGAGAAATGGGGGCCCTGTCTTTAGGTCTCAGGAAAAATTTGCTGGAAAATAAACTGTCGATATATCTTTATGCCAATGATATCTTCCTGACAACCGGGCAGCATATCCAATTAAATAACAGCGTACTGTCGGGCGCATATAAAGAACGACGTGACAGCCGTATGGCAGGCATCACTTTATCCTGGCACCTGAATGCGGGTAACCTGACTAAAATAACTGATAAAAAATCCAACTGGGAAGAAAGTAAAAGAATGAATTAATAACTTGAATCCACGTAAACAATGACTGCATACAAAAAAATATCTTTGAATCGCATATATCCCACCTTATGGGGAGTAATGATGTACAACGTTCTTAGAGCGATCACCGACTTATCTCACAACGGTCCTTTCTGGGATGGCAACCTGCTGCTACATATAGTGGGCCTGTTCTTTTCTATACTTTTCTGCTACGGCTACAATCATCTATGGGAACGCCGCTTATGCACTGCCGACGGAAGTCATTCATTTGCCAGGGACTATCTCTATACTTCATTAGAACTATTTGTTTCGCTGAATATACTATTATTGATAGGCCAGTTGACCGGCGTTTTATTTATGGGTGCCGGCTGGATCGATTATATGTTAATCAACGCCACCTATCTACCGCTGCTATTAATCTTCTATACCTTAATACGCAATAACATTATCAGCAGGAACATCCACACAAATTTGCTGACATTGGAAAAACTGAAACTTGAAAAAAAAGAAGCAGAACTCAACTTCCTGAAGGCACAGTACCATCCTCATTTTCTTTTCAATGCCCTTAATACCATCTATTTTCAGGTGGATGAAAGCAATGAGGAAGCAAGGGAAACCATTGAACAACTATCAGGATTATTGCGATATCAGCTGTACGACGTTAATCATCGCACGGTATTCAAACAGGAAATTGATTATATCCGGGCATACATATCTTTTGAACAGATCCGCAAAACGAATAAATTATCTGTAAACCTGGATATTGACCCATCCTTACAGGAGCAGCAGGTACATCCGCTATTGTTCCAACCCCTGATTGAAAACGCGTTCAAGTATGTATCCGGCGCTTATAGTATAGACGTTTCCCTGAAACTAATCGATAACCAGGTAAACTGTATCATTCACAATTCTATTTCTGAGCGGATAGCAACGGTAAATAAAAAAGGAAACGGTATCGGATTAGAAAATCTGAGACGCAGACTGGAACTGCTCTATCCGGGCAAACACAGTCTGCATACACGGAAAGATAATAGTTTCTTTACAGCTTCACTCACCTTCAAATTATAGAGACATGGAAATAAAATGTATCATTACAGACGATGAACCAGTAGCACGCAAGGGTTTGAAAAGCTATATAGAGAAAGTACCTTTCCTCTCTTTACAGGCAGAGTGCGAATCACCTTTTGAGCTGAATACTATTCTCAAAAAAAATCAACCAGATGTTGTTTTTTTAGATATTGAAATGCCAGAGCTTTCCGGCATAGAATATCTTTCAACTATAACCCATCCTCCTAAAATCATCATTGTATCTGCTTATGAACAATACGCATTGCAAGGGTATGAACTTGAAGTATTTGACTACTTATTAAAACCAGTTTCCTTCAACCGCTTCCTCAAGTCCGTGAACAGACTACATGATCAACTTGTAAAGACGCAGACGGCAACTGATCATATCTTTATCAAAACGGATAAAAAAACAAAAAAAGTATTGCTGAAAGATATACTGTTTATAGAAGGTAAGGAGAATTATATAATGATATATACCCACACTTCTAAAGAAATAGTGTACTGCACATTAAGGATGATGGAAGATAACTTACCGCAGGGACAGTTTGTATCAATACACCGGTCATACATTGTCAATATAGCATATATTGAAGCGATAGAGGGCAACCAGCTGGAAGTGGGTTCATATAAAATCCCTATTGCACGGAATTTGAAAGAGAATATATACAAGCAATATATTGAACAAAATCTTGTAACGAGGGCGAATAAGAAAAAGTGAGGTAGATTAGAATTTTCTTCAATTCATGAGCGCCTCAATAAAAGAAACCTCCTTAAGCTTACAAAGGATTTGATAATAATACCCATACTGATCACTGTGGGTTTATACTTACTGAACGGATACGGATTCAGGAAGAGCGGAAAAATTGGACCTACACCAATGTCAGAATTTAGCTCAGATGTTGTGCGCAACACATCTGATTTTGCGGCTAAATATCTCAATAATGTTTTTGGCGCTGCTGACACACTGGAACTCACGACGAAGATAAAAGACCTTTTGTATGGGAGCTAAATCAGGCAAAAAACGCCTGCATATCAAAGAGTACAAGGGAACAGGCAAGCTATACCAACGCCGGAGATTGAATCTCCGGCGTTATTGTTTAATACTGTTAATATCCCTTTATACTCAAAGCCCTTACTGACACACCGGCGTTACCACCAACAATGTCAACGGTACCTGCCGATATTTCTTAAACACATCAAAATTCAGTTCAGCAGGTAAATCCTGGAAAAACCTTTCATCTGCCTGCAAAGACACATTATCCTTCTTGATCTTGAAAAATATCTTACTCCACTCTTTTGTCACAGCCACATCCTCATTCTTGTCAAACAGCTCCCCTATCGTGGTACCAGCGCCATATCCTGATGCTGTAGTCACTTTAGCTGAATTTGTTGACAACCGCTGCACCTTACCTCCATTGATATCTGAAGTTTCCATCAGCAGGTAAGAGCTATCTTTCAATATAGCCTTTACATAATACCATTTCCCCTTCTCATAATCCGTATTGGTAGTATCTACCTTCGCAGGAGCTAGTGTTTTAATTACTTCGCTGATACTACATAAGGAAGTAGTCCCTAAAAGCTTGTCTGTGATGACAAGTCCCTCTTTATTAACAAGTTTCTTACTCTGAGTGCTTGTGCAGGCAGTAAAACATAACGTGGAGAGGGCGAAATAATAGAATAATTTCATAGTTCTTTAATGTTAGTTAGTCACTAACGTAAGGGTAATTATTGGCAATAACTATGTTTCTCGTCAGTCCGGGAGTGGATTTTGGTAGGAAAGGGAAATTGCGGGATTTAATTGTAACGTTTATATGGTTAATCCGGTAAATTGATACCAATACATGGAGCAAGCTGGCAAATTTATCCCCCTCCCTGATGAAAAAAACAAAAGACCGTCCTATCTTGTAAACGACATTGGTCGTCAGACAAAACAAATACGTTATGAAACGGATTATTCTATCATTGGCAGTGGTCTCTGTATTTTTTCAATATACAGCAGCACAATCCCCCTTATATACCTCCGTAGATCCTTTCATCGGCTCCGGTGGAGATGGGCATATCTTTGTAGGCCCATCTACCCCTTTTGGCATGGTAAAACCAGGCCCGGATTGTAAAGGCCATAGCAACAGCGGATATATTGCGGATAAGAAAGCCCCCCTCTTAGGCTTTAGCCAGACCCATGTAAGCGGTACCGGTGGCGGACCAAAATACGGGAACATTCAGATTATGCCTTTCTCCGGCGATTTTGATTCCATCTATCAGGAATCCCCCAGGGGTGAAGAGATCGCCAAAGCAGGCTATTACAGCATACTACTGGAAAAGTGGAAGATCAAAGCAGAACTGACCACCGCCGACAGAGCGTCCTTTTATCGTTTTGTATTCGACAAAAAAGGAAAGAAAGCTATAAAACTGGATGCCGGTTTTTTCCTCGGTGAACCGTCTACCCCCGATCCCGATGCACGCGAAGCACAGCAGTTCGTAGGCGCTGAAGTGACAGTCACGGGCAATAACGAGATAAGGGGCTACACCCGCATCAGGGGAGGATGGAATAATGGTACTGCCTATACAGTTTATTTTGCCCTGATATTCGACCATCCTTTCAATACCTTCTCCACCTGGAAAAACAAACAATTATATCCCGGGAAAAACACCCAGTTTGACTCCGGCGAAAAGACCGGCGCTATCGCCTATTTTGATGGCACAGCCGGAGATACGATACAGGTAAAGATTGGTATCTCTTACATCAGCACAGAGAAAGCACGCTATAACCTGGATCAGGAAATTCCTGACTGGCAGTTTAACAAAGTACTGGCAGCCAACCAGCAAAAATGGGAGAAACTACTCAACAAAGTAGAGATCGATCAAACCGCTACACAGGAACAGCGCATTATGTTTTATACCGGCCTGTATCATACCATGCTGATGCCTGTGGACAGAACCGGAGAAAATCCTTTATGGATCTCTAATGAGCCTTATTATGACGATTTCTATGCCATATGGGACACCTTCCGTTCTTCCAATCCATTACTCACCCTCATTACGCCTTCACGGGAAGTCAGCATTGTCAATTCCCTCCTCAACATCTACCATCGTGATGGCTATATGCCTGACGCACGCAGTGGCAATTACAATGGCCGTACACAGGGAGGTTCCAATGCCGATGTGCTGATAGCCGATGCTTATGTAAAAGGACTTCAGGGCATTGACTACAACCAGGGACTGCAGGCAATGCTGAAAAACGCCGACGTACCCCCGGGAGGAATTGAAGAAAAAGAAGGACGTGGTGGACTGACGGATTATAATACCCTGGGCTATGTATCTACACGCTTTGTAAGAGCAGGCACACGTACAGTGGAATATGCATACAACGACTATTGTATCGCCACCGTGGCAAAAGGGCTGCAACAGGATAGACTGTACAACCGTTTTCTGAAACAATCTGATAACTGGCAGAACTTATGGAGACCTTATGAGAACAATGGTGCTACCGGGTTTATACTCCCCCGAAATTCCGATGGAAGATGGGTAGACACCATTGACTGTAATGTACTGAATGCGCCTGTCAAAAAGATGGAATACAATCCGCTGGCAGTAGATTATCCGCTGTGTGTATGTTGGTGGTGTGCATTTTTTTATGAGGCCAGCTCATGGGAATATTCTTTGTATGTACCACACGATGTGAAAACGCTGATCAGCAAAAGTGGCGGAGAAGAAGCATTCAGAAAAAGACTGGATATCTTCTTTAACAACAAGTACTACAACGTATCCAATGAACCCTCCTTCCTCACCCCCAATCTATATCACTGGATAGGCAGACCGGATCTGAGCTCTATAAGAATACATCACATTATAGACAGCAGTTATAATACATCTGCTGCTGGTTTACCCGGTAATGATGATTCCGGCGCGATGTCTTCCTGGCTGGATTTCCATATGATGGGGCTCTTCCCAAATGCAGGACAGTCTTATTATCTGATCAATGCACCGTATTTTAGTAAGACGGTAATTCATCAGGAAAATGGAAAGGATTTTGCCATCATCGCACATCATCTTTCAAAAAAGAATAGCTATATCAGGTCGGTAAAACTGAATGGGCAGGGTTATGACAAATCATGGATAGAGCACCAGGATATTGTAAATGGAGGAGAACTGGTACTGGAAATGGGAGATCAACCTTCTACATGGGGCACACAGGTGAGACCACCATCAAAATAAAAAACTATTGTAAAGCTTCCGGAATTTTCGGGGGCTTTACAGTATTAATGCTTACGCTCCTGTGCCTGCTCGTGGGGGCTATTTCAGAACTATTATTTTTTAAGCAGACGGCGTATAATGAATGCCTAAGGATTAGAAATTGGATTTAAAACTGGTCAGTAAATGCTCTTTCCATCAAATCCTGTTCCCGCTTAGGCAACCCTATTTTCACCGCAATTCTTCGCCAATTACAAACTGCATTTAATACCTGCTCAATTATTGCTTCAGCCTTATGATTGGATACCCGAAAATATGTAATCACTGATCGTACTAAATCCAGGTCCAAAGAATTATCGTCATCTGAAATATTCAGCGTCAGGCCAGTTCCATCCGGAAATGGGTTCACGTCATATACCGGAGAAAGAATCCACCCTTGTTTCGTTAGGAGGAAGCCATGATTGCGCAAATGATCATCTGTATTTTTCATACAAACATTCAATACAATTCTACGCCAAAGCTCTTCAAGATCTTCGTTTACATTTGCGCCATTTCTTATAAGAAACTCTGCCAATTCCAGATAACTTACACCAGTAGTATAGTCCGCACCATCAGTATAACCAAGCATGGTCATAGCTGATGCAAAATGAATTCTTTCACCATTCGGATTGCGATCAAAGCGTTGACTTAAAAAAGTATGATACTTATTGGAAAATTTCTGAGCTTTACATGGTGCCACTTTTATCCCTGCATTCATAGCTATTTCCATTGCGACAGCTTCCCACCCACCAATGTCAACTATATCACCACCACTTGGAAATTTAGCAATCCATAATTGGCCATTAGGATCTTTTACACTTGCTTTAGGGCGTGCACCTCCCAGTGAGGATCCTGGCGCCATCAGCATATTCAACCATTTTAATGCTTCGTCATCATCAAAGTCATCTTGTTCTAATTGAAGACTAGCTTTTTCAAGTTCTCGCAATGACGTCCAGGGCGGTGCCGCTAATTCTTGTTCCCCACTAACAAAACCACCATCAGGGTTTAATTTAAACCGTAATGCACCTATGCGATGTTCATCGTATACACCTAATAAATAGTCGGATTCGAACAAAGTTGCTTGCTTACGATTCTCTTTCCTTGCTATGATAGCTTCACGTCTTTTCATTAATACCCGGCCCCATCTGTCTGGTGAAGAATCGAGAAATAAACCGAAATTTAGTTTCTCGCCACCTCCATACTGACGTCCTGCATAAAATTGAAGATCGGGGTCTAACACCTGACCATTGCCAGATGCAAGCCATTTTTGTTCATATTCGAAAGAAAAAATTTCTTTACCCTTATTATGTACACTATTTAAAGTGCCCATAAGTAATGGCGCTCCATTCAGCCCTTCCCAATCTGCGTATACATATATTGTCTTTTCATTTTGCATTATCTCCTGTTTACTTTGTATTTCGTTTAGGAGCTCTTTGGGGAGTTACCAACCCGGCATCCTGTAACTTCCTGCCAAGCTGATCATCTTCAGCAAGTTTAAGGAAATCGTTCTCTAAGCCTAATACGAACAAAACCATAAAGTAATTGCCGATCGTTACAGAAGGTGATCCTTTTTCAATTTGCCATAGAGTAGCCCGGCTCAGTCCGGCCCTATCAGCTACTTGTTGAGCGCTTATTTTTCGCCTTCTTCGTGCCAGATGAATGTTCTGTCCCATTTGCTCCATCACTCGGCGAGCTCGTGGTAACAAGGGGGAGGATTCCTTCATAATGTTTAATATTATTGACAAAATTAGCGTTTTTGTTTAATATTATAAACATTATAATTTGGGGAAGTGAATAAAAAACGAACCCTACTAATCGAGCAGGGTTTATAATTAGTAACTTTTCAACAAGTTAAATTTAGATTCCAGCTTTGCCTTATGAGGTTATTCTAACAATCTGAATCCCATCATTCACCCCTCCGCATAACTCTCCGACGTATAAGTCACCCTCGCAAAATTCTTCGTCACCAATTCCGTCTCCACTACCTTCCCACTCTGAAATTTCAATATCTTATGCCGCCATATTTCATTCTTCCTATAAAACTGTGCATCTATCTTTAGGAACTGGTGTTCTTTTTCTTCAACATGATACGCATAATCCAACTCTTCATCAATCCTCAATTCCCCTTCCAGACATTTATCTGGGTACCTGGTCAGCTGTCTTTTGATACGTTTTGTCCAGACAGATAGAATATTGGGTGCCGCTGGCTAAGCAATTTTTTAGTCACTTGATATAGGGTAGGCTTATAAAATTATTAACTTTTACATTTTGTTTGATAGGTCGCAACCAGTAAATATTAATTTTGAAGAAGCTATTCTAACTCAAATATCTTACGATATTCAATTTCCATCTTTTCTATTTCCTGATCAGTCAATTTAGAAAATTGTTCCCTCCTACGCTTCGGGAATATTCCTTTGTTCTGATGTAAAAACAAAATCATCATGTTTATATTCCGATCTGGCATATCTACAATATCCTGAAGTGCCCGCTTTACTTCATCATACCGTTGTATAAACAATAATTCTTCGGGCATATCTTCTTTCAAAGTCGCATGAATTGTTTCTGCCAAATAAATGCTCTGTTCTGTTAAATCGGGGAACCGGTAGTAAGCTTCCACGTCTTCTGAATTCAGGACTTTAATCCCGCCTTCCTGGGTTTTAGTGTATTTAATAATCTGCATTAATGGTTTAGAATAACGCTCAAGTATACTATCATAACCTCTTATATTATTTAACATATGAGCTGACACTGGTATAATGAGTCCCTTAGGAACAACGTTATCATGCACTAATACATCATGAATTAAAAATCGATGTATCCTTCCATTCCCATCTTCAAATGGATGAATAAAAACAAAACCAAATGAAATGACAGCAGCCCTGATTTCAGATGATATTCCACTAGTCTTGTTAGAAACATCCATAAGCCCTGCCATCAGAGACTGAACAAAAATTGGTGGTGGACATATGTAGTGGATCAAATCATGGTATCCCGGTAAGGTCTGTCCGAGATAGTTCTGAAAATCTCTAAATCCTTCGGCTGCAAATCTATTATCAATAATAGCGTTCTGCAGCTGTGTCAATCTGCGCTCATCAAGCATTACTTCGGTATCCTCTGTTCCGGCTTGTGTTAGTAAGGCCACAAACTTTTCCATTCTATCGGGAGTTGGTTGCTCCTTTTCTATTTCATAAGAAGATCTTGTTTCCTTATTATATAAGTAATTAATAGCTCTGTGAAAAACTGCTGGCGAGAAATCAATTTTTAACTGTTCAATCTTTGCATTGATGTCTTGCGTCAATAACTCCTTTAGCTTATTAGTTTTTCTTATTATAGGGCAATAAGAAGTTGTTCCTAAAAGATTATTATTAATCCGCCACCGCGTATTCTTTACTATATTTCCGGTGACATATCTATCATCCTCTAATAAATCCACATAATTCCCACTAATGGGTTTCCTGATCGCTAATTGTTTATCAGTTAAAAATTCAAATAAAAAACCTATTCTTTTGGAATATTTGCTCGATGGAGATAACTCAATAAACCTTTCTATATCTTCTATGACAATATTATCAAACACCTTTCTCAAAAAAGGAAGATTCAAATCATCATATTTTAATGAAAATTCCAAATGAGACATTGGAGTGTCTTCATGGGGAGCATACTTTCGGTTATACACCTGCTCAATATTTCCTTTATTGGTAATTTCTATTGAATCATTATTTCCAATGTAGGAACAATGGGTCAATATATACCCAGATATATTAAACTTTTCCTTCAACCATTGATTGCCGGCAGGGCTTGAGACCATATAGTTATGTTTATGGTAAAAGAATACTTAGCACTGTAAAACGATTATTTTAAGCATCTTTTACGGTAAAACGATTATATTTGGCTAAATTTACAGTAAAATGATTACTTTATGCAATTTTTTAGGAAAAACGATTACACCTCGAATGACCAACCTTATTTACTAAATATTTAGTTCGCGCACCTATCGCCAAGCAAAAGCCCTCCTGCTTTACTCTTTATCTCAACTTACCCCTTCTTCACTATATATTCAAACAAATAACGGTAAGTCAATGAATTATTCACATCCAAAAAATCCCCCCTACAGCTGCGGCCTCATTCAATGTAAACCTTACATTCGTCCTATATGCTGCTTCTTGCTGACATTCCCATCCAAATAATAATATTCCGAAGTAAAATCCCTTATATAATGTCCCGGCCGCTACACACTTCTACCATGACATTTCCAGCCTGGATGTAATAATGGATATGGGCTGGATCGTCACATACGGTACCCCTACAGAAATGAAACTCCAATTAAGCATAGCCGCACAGGGAGGTTCAAACACGGCTGTAGCTGATTTATCAATAGGAGTAGATATCGTAGATGAAGCTTATACAAAAATGCAGGAAGCTGGTTTGGTCAATAAATATGGAATCGTGAATGAACTATGGGGCGTACGCCGCTTTTACGTACGTGACCCTTTTGAGAAGCTTGTAAATATCCTTGCTCATATAGATTAAAAGAGAAAATGCTTAATATTACGCTTCACATCCCTTATAACAATGGCAAAATCACTTAAGGAATACACTACTATCTTCCAAATAGTCATTTTAGTTATCTTTTTGGCATTGGGATTTCAGGAAGATATTGAACTGATAGGAACATGACGATATACTATACTGCAAGCGGCAGATTCGGCCCGTGGAATGGAGATACATGGGACACCTATATTAAGTGGACTAAATTATCACATCTAACAGAACTGATTTCTCTTAATTGCCATATGGAGACATCAAACAATTGGAATTAACGCAACATGAAAAAAAGCACATCAGTAAGGCTACTCACCATACAGGAAATCATGGTTGCTGCCGGCACTAAACATGGCAAAGAATTCAATATTTTCAACAACGGCGAACTTGGAATAGAACCGGAAATATCCATTCCATTTCTTTTAGACCATTATACAATTATCCTTGTCACAAGTGGAAAATTGAAAATGCGCTTAAATCTTGTTGAATACGACATTCCTGCTAATTCCCTCATCATCTGCAACCCCAATATGATTTTTGAGTTCTTAAGCGACATGCGCAAATGCACTTTCATAGCCGCTGATTTTAGCGCAACGCTATTGGCAGAAACTGCGTTGAATAAAAAATACATGGATGGATTTGGTATTTACACAAGACAACATATACCCGTACACGGTCTCAGCCAGATGGAAGTCCGCAGTATTAAAGCCATTATGGACCTTCTCGCCATCAAAAATAAATTGCCCAAAGAACACCCTTTTATCAGTGAACTGCTCCTTAATCTATTCAGAGTATTATTTTTCGAAGTTGCCTCAGTATTGCATGATAAAATAGCTGCCCAACAAATTCAGTTAAACAGTAAAGAAGTACTGGTAAAGAAATTCTATGCAGAGCTGACATCTAACTTTAAAAAAAGAAGGAATGTTGAATTCTATGCTGAAAGATTAAACGTCACTCCCAAATATCTCACTAAATGTGTGAAAGAGATTTTTGGTAAATCAACCAGCGAAGTCATTACACAAATGGTCATTGTAGAAGCCAAATTTATGTTAAGCGACCTCTCTGACCCCATCAGTAAAATCGCAGAAAGGTTAGCATTCAGTGACCAGTTCTTCTTTAGTAAATTCTTTAAAAGAGCCACCGGCATCAGTCCCAGTGAATATAGAAGCCTGGTGTCGGTTTAATTACCCCAAGGAGTGAAATAGACATATACTGGAGCAATATGGCCATTTGTTGACACCACTGCAAATTGCAACTTGCAGTAGAAAAAAGCAATGTTATGGCCAGAGCTAAATTAGCAAGGAAGTCTACATCAGTTGATATGACAGCGATGTGTGACGTGGTGTTCCTTCTCCTGAATTTCTTTATTATGACGACCACCTTTAAACCGGATGAACCTGTTGCAATCGTTACACCTTCTTCTATAAATACATCACTCTTACCTGATGCGGATGTCATTTTAATTAGTATCGATAAAAACGGACGTGTATTTTTCGACATGCAGGGTCAGGGCCAACGGCAAAAGTTAATTCAGGATATCAATGATCAGTTTAAACTGGGATTATCAGATGCGCAGATCATTAACTTTACAATGGGGGCATCAGTAGGAACAGATCTTAACCATCTGAAAGAATACCTTTCTTTAAAATCTAATGACAGGAAAAAATCACCGCTTGAAAAAGGGATTCCAACTGATTCAACCAATAATGAATTAGTAACCTGGATTGAATACGGCAGGGCCGCTCAGACCAGTAATATCAAGCAATTGAAATATTGTATCAAGGCGGATAATGAAACACCTTATCCGGTAGTGAGGAGAGTACTGGATACTTTTAAGGAGAAAAATATACAACATGTGAATCTGGTCACGAATCTGGAAGCAGCTCCGGAAGGGACGGCAGCGGCGGTAAAGAGTTAACGAAGATGACTTTCTGATTCGACACAAATATTCACTCAGACAACTGTCAAATGCACAAGCATTCACTCAGACAGCACTGTCTAATTCAACATAAGCATTCACGTAGATAGCCTCCACAAACATTTGTTTCTGTTTTCTAAGATTACAGGGACAAATGTTTCCCTCATTTACTCCAATCTCACTTCCCTGACCGTTTCATTCCCCGGCAAATCCACCGCCACCACTATTATCTTACCACCCGGTGGCTGACTCGCTACCTTATAATACCAATCCACGCCATTCCTGCCTAAAACAGCGGCTCCTCTATCCACTATCACACCATCAGCATCCACCACCCGTATTTCCACCGCTGCTACCCTAAATTCATCCTTCGCAGTCACTACCACAGTCTCTTCTTCAAACCGGATATTCTGCACTTCCGGAGACTTATAAGCATCCTTCACCGCCATATTATAAGCATTCTGCCCAGGCCCTGCCAGCGACTTATAATAAGCCTTCAGGTCGGGATCTTCCAGGATCGCCAGGGCATAAGCCGCCGCTATCTTCATCTTATACCTGGCTTCCAGCTGCTTTATTGTCGGCTTATTCTTCGACGGACCGCGTTTTTTGGCAATAATAATCTGCCCGTTCCTTTCGTAAATCGTGAGTTGATCACCGAGAGAGCCTCGGATGCATTGAAGGAGTATGTTGTCTTTTACAAGAGCCATAACAAACAGTTTTGAGGTTATAAAATCAATAATAAATATAGCTATGCTAATATAGTGAATCTTTATCACTATATCAATACTAATACATCATTAAAAGGGCACTTCAATATCAAATCGATATTGAGGTGCCCTTTTAATGACCTTATAGTAACCTTATGGAAGTATAGTTATGTTATATTGTATTTCCCCTTACCTTCACCTTATTAAACGCATCTGTTGATCATATTCCATCTGGGCCGCTCCGGCCATTTTTGCTTACTGCTCCAGTAGGCTGACATTCCTTTATCAAAAAATCAACATGCAACCACATACCACTATCGCCGTTATCGGTGGTACCGGTAAATCCGGCCAATACCTCGTAAAAGCTCTCCTTCAACAAAACTTCGCCGTGCGATTGCTAGTCCGCAACCACGCTATAAACGACCCGCGAATCACATTAATTCAGGGAGATGCCAGAGATCTAACAGCAGTCAAAACACTCGTAGCAGGAGCCGATGCCCTTATCAGCACCATCGGACAACGGGGCAATGACCTGCCCATATTCAGCGCAGCCACTGCTAATGTGATGCAGACACATATTCAACGTTATATTGTGACTACCGGATTAAGTGTAAATACCCCAAATGATGAAAAAAGTCCATGGGTAACACAGGCTACAGATTGGATGTATCAACATTACCCCGCCACCACCAGCGATAAACAAACTGAATACGAATTATTGCAAAATAGTCAGCTGAACTGGACAATGGTCCGGCTGCCGTTAATTGAACTGACTGATGATAATACCGGCGTGACCGTTAGTCTCACTGATTGTCCCTCCGGTAAGATCAGTGCGACCAGCCTGGGAAACTTTCTGGTGAGACAGCTGGATGATCAAACATACTACAGGACTGCACCATTTATAGGTAATGTATAACAATAAGAGCGTGTATCAAATTAAGATACACGCTCTTCATTCGGCTACCGGATAGATCCGGATTTTCATTTATTAATGATAACCCACTCTTATTCTTAATTCAGCATCATACTTTTCCTTTTTTTCCAGATCTGACAGTACCTCATACGCCGCTGCCACATATGCCAATGCCTCTACATGATCCTCCGGTGGCTGAAATCGCATCACTTCATAAAAGCGTCCATCATAAATTTCATCCTGCACTTCGGTAAAATCAGGAATATTAAGAATAGCATAATAATTCAGCGATGACCGTATCAAATTCAGATGATCTTGTAATGCAAGATCATAGCCGGGCTTTATTTCCGGATCGCCCAGTATATTGTTGGCCAGTTTTAGTGCTTCCAGGGCAACGGTATCGCCCATCTCAAGCAATGCTTTATAATTATGGCAAATAGCTGAATGTTGTATTGGGAGCATTCCGAATGATTGAAGGCAATTCATTAGATTTTCGAAGTAATATTGCCTTAAGATTAAATCATCTATGAATGGCTGAATCTGTCTTCCATGAAGAAGTTCCTGCTCACATAATAGTTATATTTTCAGCATGCCAATACAATTATTACAATATATTTACTCCCAATCCTAAATTTATTCAATGAGTAAACCCTGCACCATTCCTACCAACGGTAAATGTGGGTCAGCAATCGTTTGAAGTAATCACCTGCAAGATAATTCTGGACGATAGCCAGAAAGATGAAAAATCACTGAATGTACTGGGGAGTACAAGAGGTGCCATCTATGTAGAAGGAGGTAAACATAACGCTTATTATCTAGACAACATTGGAGATGCTCCCAATCTATTAAAAACCGCCAGAGAAAATGGTGATTATCTAAAAATGACCTCAATGGATATTAGTTTACGCGTTAACAAATATCCATTTATGAAGATTATAAGAAAAGATGAGGACGAAAAAACTGAAAATCTGGAACAAAGTTTACCGCAAATGAATGTCACTTTTGCTCATGAATGGGAATTGCACGTCGCGCCAATGATTGAATTGTACGAATGGGTTAGGATACAACAACAAATCATCGATAAACAGGAAACAAAAAGCGAAAAGCTGGAACAGGAAAAAATAGTTCCGCTGTTAGACCTTTTGGAAGAAGGAGAGGATGCTGAACACAAGGATACTACGAACCTTGCTTACTTCTTTACTTTACTGGAAAACACAAAAGATGGACTTAGTGAAGATCCCAAAAGCCTTGCAATTGTAAAGCGTCAGATGATAGGGGAAATGATAAATCTTGGCCTCAAATCAGAAGATGTATTTAACCTGCTGGATATTTTACATCCTCCCCAGGAAGACTCAGATAAAGAAAAAGAAGAGAAAAAAGGAGAAGGAGAAAAAAAGTAAGAACCCAAATTTTTTCATACCCAGCCACAAGGTTCAGGACTTTACATAGCAGACCCTTTAGTAGCCAGACGCTTGCAATAAAATAAGTGAAGACTTCCCGCATGTTACCATTGAAGACTCAAAGAACTTACTACTCCTCACAACGGAACGAAGCACCAATAGCAGACCATTCTTTCAATTTACTGAAAATGCTTCCCCATCGTATCCTTCTGGTGTTTCCATAACTCCTGAAAGATCGGACTATTATTCCGAAGATGTTCAAATGTCCCTTCATCCACAATACGCCCCTGGTGCAACACATACACATAGTCAAATTGTGGCAGCAGGTGCAGGCGATGAATAGAAGAGATCACAGCCTTATCTGCAAATGCCGCAAACAGCTTATTGTAAATCATGACTTCCGTCTTAGGATCTACACTACTGGTAGGTTCATCCAGCAATACCACTTCACTTTCACGTGCCGCGAGTATACCTCTGGCCAGCGCCAGTCGTTGTTTTTGTCCACCGGATAGGTTCACCCCTTTTTCACGGATATCCGATTCCAGGCCCATAGGCAGCTGGCTGATCACATCTGTAAAATGTGCGTTTTCACATACTGCATGTATATCAGCTTCGCTGAAAGGCAGCCCCAGGGTCACATTGTAGGCAATGGTATTCTCAAAGATCTCAGGCTCCTGTGGAAAGAGGGTCACTGTTTCATTGAGCGTATCCAGGTCGTATGCCATTCCATCTACTGTCAGTTGCATACCCGGGCGCGGCTCATATAGTCCTCTCAATAAGGATAAGAGCGTACTTTTACCACTGCCACTTTCTCCTATCAGTGCTATCCGTTTACCACGGGGTATACGGAGGTTCAGGCCATGCAGACTTTGTGGTCCATGTTCGGCATCGTATTTTTCTCTGTGAGAAAAGCTCAGGTCTCTTATCTGAATCTCCTGCCAGGTGTGCGGCAGGTCTGTATGTGCATCAGGGCGGTGTTGTTGTTTGAATGCGCTATCAATATTGGCGGCCGTTTGTACAGAGGTATTGTACTGTGTAATATCTGTATACTGCCAGGCAAAATCGTAGAACACGCTGGTGAATTGGTTCACATATCCCAGTAGCGTAACGAGGCCAGCTACATAAAATACCGTTCCCTGTTTCCAGTTTTGCAATACGTATCCTACCGCTATTACACAATAAATAAGGGTGATCAGCATATCAGCCACAAACCATTTCCATTCATTGATCCGGACGTTCTTTTTAAATGGAGGTAGTATCAGGGCTACTTTTGATAATAAGCCAGTTTCCATGCTCTTTTCCAAACGCAGGGTAATTACCGTCATGATATTGGAAAGACTATCGAACAGGGTCGAAGAGACCACATGCTCTCTTTCATTCACCTCATCCAGTGTACGAATAAAAGGCTTGTCAAATTTAAAGATCACCCAGATGGTGATGGCACCGAGCACAACACCGATGGTACCAAATAATGGCGAGAAATAAACGATGGCAATGACAGAAAAGATCAGTTTCCCAATAGCTCTTAAATACATAAAGCCATGATCGAAGAAGGTCTTCAGGGCTTCGTATGCCTTACGGATACGATTGATGGTGGCGCCACTATGGTGATCCTGGTGCCATTTTACGGGCAGGTGCAGTACCTGGTGATATCGGGTATGGAGGAAGTTACGGCTCAGGTTAAAAGCAAGGTCCCGTTCCATTACACGGGCAGGGCCGTGGAAGCACCATTCCAGTACTTTTAGGCCGAAATAACTGGCGGCGTAAAGGAAAGCGAAGTGTAATACCTGCTGAGTATCCTGTTGGATCTTATTGATAAACCATCCCAGCAGCATTGGGTATAATGCGTAAATAATAGCAGAAACTGTAAACATGGCATACACCAGTACATATCTCCTCCTCTCCTTTCGTGCGTAATGCCAGGCAGTGCGCAGCAGGGAGATATATGGGTTGGCCATAGCGATAAAATTAGATATGATGCAAAGATATAAAAAATAATGTGCTGTATATTTGCGGCACAAACAATATGAAATGGAATCAAAAGATCCTCTACACGGCATTACGCTTGAGAAATTGCTTACCCAACTGGTAGATGCTTATGGGTGGGATGAGTTGGGGTACCAGATCAGGATCAACTGCTTTATTAGTAATCCTTCGGTTCAATCTTCTCTCAGGTTTCTTCGCAAAACACCGTGGGCAAGAACAAAGGTGGAAGAGTTTTATAAAGATGCGCTGAAAAGTGGGAAGGTGAAATAATTAATTCATCTTCCTTTGCTATGAATGCTCCTTTCTTTGCAAATAATATCAATTCATACATCCTCCTTCGCAATTTATACTCACCTTTCGCAAAATGAGCTGCGCTAAATCCGTAAAACTCTCTGCGCAAACCTCGTAAAACTTCCTTCGCAAAACTCACCAACCACACCCACCTCTCTCCGCAAAACCGCCCCCACAAAAAACTCCATACACCAAAATAAAATTCCCCCTCAAAAAACAGCCATATTCAAACCGCCAATACACCCGAGGCTGCAGCGAATTGCACTACATTCATATATAGAGCAAATTATTGACCAAAAAACCCTACGCATGAGACAAGTTCTACTATTCGTCACTGCATTACTATGCAGTACCCTATCTTTTGCCCAAAACTACTGGAGACCCCACACCGACGGTGCCAGAATTACCCCCGACAAATCCGTATCCCGCCTCGCATTTCCAGCCGAATACAAACTATTCGACCTGGATCTGACACCCCTGCGAACCGAGGCATTCAGAGCTGTCGGCAATACTGCCACCCATGGAACCATCATCTCCCTGCCCAATGCAGACGGCCAGATTGAACAATTCGAAATCGTTGAAGCTTCCAATTTCGAGCCTGCCCTGCAAGCGAAATTTCCTGATATCAGGGCATTTTCAGGAAAAGGTATCACCGACAAATCCGCTATCTTAAAGCTGAGCATCTCCCCACAGGGAATACAAACGACTGTATTCCGTGTGGAAAAAGAAACTGAATTTATCGAACCCTATTCTTCCGATCACACTGTCTACTCCGTGTTTAAAAAGCAACCAAAGGCATTACCCTGGAAATGCGGAACGCCTGAGCAAAAACTGGTTACTGACCTGAGTAATAACGTTGCCGCCCGCTCTACCGGTGACCTGAAAACATTACGCCTGGCTCAATCCGTGACCGCTGAATACTCCAATTATTTCGGTGCTACCAGTTCCAGCCAGGTTGCATTGGTGCTCTCCGCTGTCAATGCCACACTGACCCGTTGTAATGGCGTGTATGAAAAAGACCTCGCGCTCCACCTGAACCTGGTCTCGACCACGACCAATGTATTTTATTACAACGCCTCTACCGATCCGTATTCCAACGCCAGCACAGGCGCCTCCGGATCCTGGAACAGTGAGTTACAAAGTACCCTCACCTCTGTAATCGGCGCTGCCAATTATGACATCGGTCACCTGTTTGGTGCATCCGGTGGTGGTGGTAATGCCGGTTGTATTGGTTGTATCTGTGTCGATGCTTCAAAAGGGAGTGGTTTCACCTCTCCTGCCGACGCTATTCCACAGGGCGATAACTTCGATATCGATTATGTAGCACATGAAGTAGGCCACCAGCTGGGTGCCAACCATACTTTCTCTTATGGCAATGAAGGTACCGGCGTCAATGTGGAACCCGGTTCCGGTATTACTATTATGGGTTATGCTGGTATTACCAGCTATGACCTGGCACCACACTCGATTGATATCTTCCATGCCGTTTCTATTGGACAAATTCAGACAAATCTTAGCAGTAAGACCTGTCCAACCACTACCAGTATCTCTGCCAATAACGCAACTCCTGTAGTAAGTGGAGGTAGTAGTTATACCATCCCAATCAGTACCCCATTTGCACTGACTGGTTCTGCTACCGATGCCAATGCCAGCGATGTGCTCACTTATTGCTGGGAACAGACTGACAATGCCTCGTCTTCACAAACAGGCAGCAGCAGCGTAGCCAGTGCGAGTAAAGCATCTGGTCCTAACTGGATATCCTTTGCACCCACTACTACTCCTACCAGGTACTTCCCAAAACTGGCCACTATCCTGGCAGGTAGTTTAGTATCCGGACCATTGACCGGTGGCGATGCAAGTGCGAATACGGAAGCACTGAGTTCTGTGTCAAGGACTTTGCATTTCCGGTTAACTGTAAGGGATAATGCACCTTATAGTTCGACGTCACCGGTGTCTGTCGGTCAAACGAATTATGCGGATGTAACGGTAACCGTTTCGAATACATCAGGTCCGTTTGCAGTAACGGCGCCTAATACCGCTGTATCATGGGCAGGCAATTCATCCCAGACCATCACCTGGAATGTAGCCAGCACCACCGCATCACCAGTGAGCACAGCCAATGTAAAGATCTCCCTCTCTACCGATGGTGGTACGACCTTCAGCACACTGGTTGCAAGTACGCCGAACGATGGTAGTGAGGTGGTAACGATTCCCAATACCCCCACCACTACTGCCAGAATAAAGGTAGAAGCTGTTGGCAATATCTTCTTTGATATTTCTAATACCAACTTCACCATCACTGCCGGTACGGGTTGCGCTGCACCAACAGGGTTAACTTCCTCTTCAGTGACAACTACATCCGCTACCGTAGGATGGACAGCTGTAAGCGGTGCGGCATCTTACAAAGTAGATTACAAAGCTACCTCATCCAGTACATGGATCAGTGCAGCGACTGCTACAACTGCTACTTCTGTAAGCCTGACCGGTTTGACCCAGGGTACTACTTATGACTACAGGGTAAGAACCACCTGCACCAGCGATACCAGTACGTATACTGCGGCACAGTTTACCACCATCTCTACTGATAGCTGTAATGTGCCTACCGCGCTGACAAGTGCTTCTGTTACATCTACCGGAGCTACTGTAAGCTGGACGGCTGCAAGTGGTGCAACAAGTTATAGCGTAGACTATAAACTGAATTCGTCTTCTACCTGGACAAGTGCGGCGACTGCCACTACTGCTACTTCTGTTACCTTAAGTGGCTTAACATCGGCTTCCCTGTATGACTGGAGAGTTAGAACCAATTGTGCAAGTGGCAGCGGTTCATATATTGCAGCACAATTTACGACCCTCACAGCTTCAGGTTGTGCTAATACATTGGATAATTCTACCAATGGCACGACCTCAGGTGCTGCTACCATTCCATTTAATACAGATGTCACTGGTCTGATCAGCCCAAGTGGAGACGTGGATTATTATAAATTCGTGATCACTACCAGTGGTACAATTACCATTACTTTGGGTACATTGCCTGGTGATTATGACCTGAAACTGTATAACAGCTCAGGTACACAGCTGAATGTTTCACAGGCATCCGGTACGACGAGTGAAAGCATCAGTCGTACAGTCAGTGCAGGTACTTACTATGTACAGGTATATGGTTACAATGGTGCGAATAGCGCAACTACCTGTTACACACTGCGGGTAGCATTGGGTACTGCCACCCGTTCCGTTGACCTTACCAGCGATCAGGACAAGGTGCAGGTATATCCAAATCCTGCCAATAGTGTGGTGAACATTAACCTTGCTGGCGTGAAAGGGAAATCAGAAGTAAGCCTGTTTGATATAAACGGCCGTCAGGTAATGCGTCGTGAAGTGAATACGGCAAATTTACAGCTGGATATTTCTACATTAACTCCAGGCGTGTATATAATAAGAGTGAAGAATGGAACAAAAGAAGTGAGTACGACGAAGATCATTAAACAATAATATCTTCAAAAGGTAATATGCCCCCAAAAAGCTATATGCTTTTTGGGGGCTATTTTTTTATTGATACATCTTCTTTTTTATTATTTTTGAGGATGCCCGATATTGATTTATATACAACTCCTTACTACTAAGACTACGCCCCAAAGATGTAGCCCATGCTGGCAGGAAATGGTTTTCGGGAAAAATATTGAAAAATTAGTTGGTATAGCTCAGCGGCAGAGCGCCCGGCCCTTATTCGGGTGGACACAGGTTCGAGTCCTGTTATCAGCACCTTTATAGACATCCCTATAAATATTAAAAAGCTAATTGAGAAATGAGACACTATCGATTGTACATGTTACTCCTGCTGAGCGCATTTACGCAATGTACCAATGCTCAGAAAAAGGTTTTGCTAAATGGTTCACTGTCGCCTAATAAGGTTTACAAAACCGAAATGAATAACCAGATGAACATGGTCATGAACATGAGCGGAGATTCAGCGATGATGGAACAATTAAGTGCCAGCGGCATGAAAAGCCCGATGACCATGACGATGAACCAGGGTATGTTTATGACCACCAAAACCGGTGCCACGCAGGCAGATAAGAAGATCCCTGTGACGATCACCTATGATAAAATGAGCGTTACCACCAATATTGGCGGACAGGAAAATACACAGGAAACCAACCCGTTTTCAGATGCAGTGATAAAAGGTACAACCGAAGGGGATGGAAAAATCAAGGTAGATACGATCATTGGTAATCTGGATGAAGGTATGAGAGCCAATTTGAAAACCATCGTCAACAATATACAGGCGGCAATCAAATTTCCTGAAAATGAATTGAAGATCGGTGATTCTTTTGACCAGGAGACACCGCTGGTAATGCCTATTGCACAGATGCAGGTGAAGATGAAAGTGCATGCGAAGTATACGCTGAAGGAGATCAAAGGGAGTAAAGCGATATTTGATCTGAAGCAGGATATTGCTATGGATATGAGTATGACAGATACGCCTTACAAGATCACAGGTACTGGTAGTGGAACAGGTGTGATGATTTTTGATATAGACAAGAAGATGATGGATAAGTCTGATGCAGATACGAAGTATAAGATTGATATGGAGATAAATGGAATGAAGATGGATATGGATTGTAATGCGAAGACGAGTGTAAAAATGGAAGTAGAATAATGAAAGAGCGGTTGCCTCAAATATGCTATGATGGTTTGGAAATACCCTTCACCGAAAAAGGATCAGTTACACGCGTAGGAATATTTTGAGGTTCGCGCTCCAAAGAGATAAATTTATTAACGTCTGAATTTAAATAAATTCAGACGTTAATAACAACACAATCAAAGACAATACTTATCCCGCTCAATTACAACCACTTAGAAAAACCTGACCACCATCATGGTTTAATAATTGAACCTTGCCAGTCTTAATTCTCAGGCTGTTATTTCATCCGATTTCCCCTCAAAAATGGCGGCTGAATGCCATTTATTTTCGCACCTCTGTTGACAAGTTTTAAAGAGCTTCTTCCCCCGATCAGGTATTTTACACCCCGAAATAACCCATTATAAGCCATGAATTACGTTATCAAAAGAAACGGTGAGTTTGAACCTTTTAAACCCTTTAAGATAAAGGACGCCATAGAAAAGGGATTCATCGGTGTGAATAAAAAACCTGATGAAACAATCTACCAACAAGTTACCGCTCAACTGCTGCACAAAGAAGTGTGGTCAGTAGAAGAGATCCAGGATATCATCGAAAAAGAATTGTTTGCACACAGCCATTTTGAGGTAATGCGGGCTTTTATGCTATACAGGCACACCCGTAAATTGCAACGGGAACATGTACATGGGCTCACGCCATCTACAACGCTGGTGGATAGCACGCAAACAATTGAAGAATACATCTCCCAGACTGACTGGCGCATCAATGCCAATGCGAATACTTCTTATTCCAACGCAGGACTGGTAAACAATGTAGCGGGCAAGATCATTGCCAACTACTGGCTGGATAAAGTATATTCTAAGGAAGAAGGTTATGCACATCGCAATGGTGATATTCACATTCATGATATCGACTGCCTTACAGGATACTGTGCCGGATGGAGCTTGCGTTCATTATTGAACGATGGTTTCAATGGCGTAAGAGGACGCGTGGAAAGCCGCCCTCCGAATCACTTTCGCGAAGCACTGGGACAGATGGCGAACTTCCTCGGTATTCTCCAAAGTGAATGGGCCGGCGCACAGGCGTTCAGCTCTTTTGACACCTACCTGGCTCCGTATGTTTTTAAAGATAATCTTCGCTATGAAGATATCCTGAAAGCAGTGAGGAGCTTTGTATACAACCTGAATGTACCTGCCCGCTGGGGACAATCCCCGTTTACAAATATTACTATCGACTGGACGGTGCCGGAAGATCTGAAGTTACAGTTCCCGACCAAAAAAGATATACATCTCTTTGATGGCATCACTGATCCGGCTATCCTTCAAAAGGCAAAAGACAGGGGTGTAGATCAACTCAGCGAACTGACCTACATTCATTTCCAGCCTGAGATGAACCTGATCAACAAAGCGTATTATACCGTGATGACAGAAGGCGATGCCAGTGGGCAACCGTTTACCTTCCCGATCCCTACGGTGAATATTACGGAAGACTTTGACTGGTATGGGGAGAATACAGATTTGTTGTTTGAAAACACAGCACGAATCGGGTCTTCTTACTTCCAGAATTTTATCGGTAGTCAATACATCTTTGATGACAATGGCAATCGGGTAGAAAATCCGAATGCTTATAAACCCAACGCAGTGAGAAGTATGTGCTGCCGCTTACAGCTGGATCTGCGTGAATTATTAAAACGCGGTAATGGGCTATTTGGTAGTGCTGAAATGACAGGAAGCATTGGTGTAGTGACCATCAATATGGCCCGCCTGGGATACCTGTACAAAGGAGATCAGCAGGCGATGTACAAGCGATTAGATTTCTTACTGGACCTTGCTAAATCAACGCTGGAAAAGAAAAGAGTCTTTATACAGGATATGTTCGACAGGGGATTATTTCCTTATACCAAACGCTACCTCACACATTTCCGGAATCACTTTTCTACCATTGGGGTGAATGGGATCAATGAAATGATCAGGAACTTCACGAATGATCAGGATGATATTATTTCTGAAACAGGTCGTGACATGGCAGCTGCTATACTGGAACACATCCGTAAAAAAATGACGCAGTACCAAACGGAGACCGGCAACCTATACAACCTGGAAGCCACGCCTGCAGAGGGTACTACGTACCGGTTTGCGAAAGAAGATAAAAAACGCTTCCCTGAAATTATACAGGCGGGGATGGATAATAATATCTATTATACCAACAGTTCACAGATTCCGGTGGATTATACCGACGATCCATTTGAAGCACTCCTGCTGCAGGATGAACTACAATGTAAATATACAGGAGGCACTGTGCTGCATTTGTACATGAGAGAGAAAATCAGTACGCCTGAAGCATGTCGTAATCTCGTAAAAAAAGTACTCTCACAGTTTAGGCTGCCTTATATCACGGTGACACCGGTGTTCAGTATTTGTCCTGAACATGGGTACCTGTCAGGTGAGCATGAGCATTGTCCGATATGTGGGGATGAAAGCCGGAAATGTTTGGTATATACACGTGTGATGGGCTATCACAGACCGGTAGAGAGTTTCAATATCGGTAAAAAAGGGGAACATAAACAAAGAGTGCATTTTACGGAAATGACCCATTGTGAGTAAGCCAATACATAGTATTACGCCCTTTACATTACTGGATTATCCGGATAAGACAGCCTGCATACTTTGGTTTGCAGGCTGTAATATGAGATGTTTGTATTGTTATAACCCGGGGATAGTGGAGGGGAAAGGGAAGCTTAGTTATGCCGATGCGTTGCGTTTTTTACGTAAGCGGAAGGGGTTATTGGATGGGGTGGTATTGAGTGGTGGGGAATGTACCTTGCATAAGGAGCTGGTGGCATTTTGTGCACAGCTGAAAAAAGAGGGAGTTTTGGTGAAGGTGGATACGAATGGGTCTAATCCTTCTTTAATGGCTGATTTGATGAAAAATGGATTGATCGATTATGTTGCGCTGGATTACAAAGCACCTGTTTATAAATATGAGGCAATTACCCAGTCTTCATTATATGAGAATTTTGAAGCGACGTTAAGATTGTTACTGAATGGGGTGGTACCTTTTGAGGTGAGGACAACTGTACATACTTCATTACTGAATGAAGAGGATCTGCAAAATATGGTGGATTATTTAGCGGAGCAAAAATTTAAGGGGAAGCTTTTTATCCAGCATTTTATAAACGATACAATTACGCTTGGTAACCTTGCCAATACTAGCAATAGAATTGATCCTGGTAAGGTTTCCAGGAGTAATTGTATCGGGTTGGTATTAAGAAACTAAGGTTTAGTATTAAGAATAAGATGCCCGGAGCCGCATTCATCAGTAACAATACAGGTCAATAAAATAAGCAAAAAGTAAAGTTTGAACTTCATAAATGAGGCTTTACAGGTTTGGGTTCCTATAAAAATACACTCCCCAGCCAATTAAATAATACAGAATTATTAGCAGTAAATATCAGCGCTCAATCCTTAAAAAGTGGCCCTTTATTAACATAAACCATTGACTACCAATAAAAACACCTCCTCAATTGCACTAATCTGTAAGAGTTATTATATTTGTAACTGAATCTATACTATGAAAATGCAGGTGCAGACCACAACATTATCTGGAAACCATATTTCAATTCTTCAGCATCTATATAGATCGAAAGATTAGAAAGTTCCATTTACCTATGCATTTGACCTGGTTAAACAACTAAAAACTCAACATGGCTGAAGAAGCAAAGCTGGAAAAAGAAATACTCGCCGAATTAAAGAAAGATTACCCAATGACGAAAGAGTCATCGAAGGAAATCAATCTGGCTCATTTCTCTTCTTTCCGCAACGGTGATAATTTCAAAATTACTTACGCCTGGAAACTCGCTAATTCTTTACAACAAGTAAGTTTTGTAAAATATCGGAACACGGCCATAAAGGATAAATCCAGGTATGCAGGTGTCTGCATAGACCTGATGCACTTACTGCCTGAGTTTAAGATCACAGCCAACACAGAAAATGATAAATTCCTCAATTTATACCTCCCCAATTCTGTCAAGGTAAAGGCAGTACCGGCATTTAATCACAAATACATACTTGAAGCTGCTGACGCAGGTACGATAGAACAAACGATCGGTATTGAGTTTTTTAATAAGATCATGAGTGTTCAGGACCTGAATGTAGAGGTAAAGGATCATAAATGCCTGATCTATGGGGTGTATCCTTTTAACTATGAAAGTTGTAAAGTGATGTTTCAGTTAGCCGAGGATATTGTTAAAATGGATCAGATTAATCAAACTATACAATGAAATATTTCTACATCCTGGTAGTAGCTATGGGTTTTGCAGGTTGTGACCCGGCGCCTGGTGCTAATGGTTCAGATTCTACGGCAGTTGTGGCGCCTTCGGTGGCCACTGATACCCTTCCGTGGAAAGATGCGCTGGTAGAAAGGTATGTACAGCATTCTGACAATGCACTGTTAAAATCCATTGGGAAAGATAGTGTGTCCTGGATATGGGATCGGATGGTGACGAACAAGACGACTACCTATTACATTTGTAATATTGGGAAAGATGTGGTAGATGCAGGCGGGGCGAGGTTCGTTTCGGCACAGTGGGTGTATATTGATACCGTGAACCGACAGTTGTATGAATACGATGTGCCGAAGGATACGTTGATCAAATGGAATAAATAAAACCGACAGATCCATCAATACAAAGTCATCAATGTTCTATATCAGCGAAATACAAACCGCCCCACCGGCCGCATTCAAAACACCCCTACAGGAACTGGTGTATACTACCTTACAACACCTGCAGGTACCTTTTGAACGCGTTGATACAGACGAAGCCATCACCATGGAAGACTGTATACTGATCAATGAAAAACTCAATGTGCAGATTGTAAAGACACTCTTCCTCTGCAACCGCCAGCAAACGAACTTCTATCTTTTTGTCACAACAGCAAACAAGCCTTTCGTGACCAAAGATTTCAGCAGCGCCGTAGGTATTCCCCGCGTATCATTTGCTTCTGTAGAATTATTGAACAATCTCTTAGGCACACCGGTAGGCGGCGCCACCATTTTCGGCACCCTGCTGGACAAGGAAAATAAGGTACAGGTACTGATAGACAAAGACGTACTCAATGAAGAATGGTACGGTTGCAGCGATGGTACACCCAAAGGCTATATGAAAATAAGCAGGGAATGGATACTCAATGACTTTCTCCAACATACAAAACACACACCTACATTTATAGAGGTATAAAAAAACTTTCGCCCGCCCATAAGATCTTTTGGATACCCGCTTCATTTATTCCTTTTAAATCGAGCGGAGCATAGCATGAATTTTGCTATCCTTGTTAAAGTACGCTGCATATTGTACATTGCCTTCCAATTCGTACTGGGTAAGCATAGGTAATATAGGTAAACATATAAAAATCTAAATGCATCTCTGATCATTATCAGACGCAATTAGCCTTATTCTCCCTAAATTTGTCCCCGGATTATTGAAAAAAGTATTGATATAATGAAGAAACTGCCCGGATATATCTTATCCCCCATCCATTATTTATTCTTTGGTGGATTTCTGCTGATTTTCCACCCCATCCAGTGGCTCTGTCTCAAATTAGGAGGCTACAAAGCCCATAAGACCTCTGTTGATATTCTGAACGGATTGCTATCCAGTACCTATATGATCCTGGGCTGTCGTGCCCGCTTTGTCAATCACCAGACCTTGCCCAACGACCGTCCTATTATTTTCGTGGCGAACCACCAGAGCATGTACGATATTCCACCACTGATCTGGCACCTCCGGAAGTACCACGCCAAGTTCGTTTCCAAAATTGAACTGGCCAGTGGCATCCCAAGCATCAGTTTTAACCTTAAATATGGTGGTGCGGCCAACATCGACCGCAAAGACAAAAAGCAATCTATGGGTGAACTGCTCAAGCTAGGTACCCGTATGCAGGAAAAGAACTGGTCTGCCGTTATCTTCCCCGAAGGTACCCGTAGCCGGAAGGGCGAAATGAAGCCTTTCATGACCGGGGGCGTCAGCATCCTGCTTAAAAAAGTTCCTCAGGCACTCATCGTTCCTGTCGCCATTAATGGTAGCTGGAAGTTTTTCAGGTATGGAAATTTCCCACTGGGCACCTTCGAAAAAATGAGTTGGTCCGTACTCACTCCTATCGAACCTGCAGGTCGCTCTGCAGAGGTAGTTTTGCAGGAAGCAGAAGACGCTGTTAGGAAAAGTATTGAAAATCAATACTAAAGTCTACAATTTTTCACCATTTTCTCTTACATTTTATAGACTATTCTGCCTATATGGGCTTACTTTATGCCCATAATTTACCACCACGTATTATGAATACATACATCAATGAACCTTTAAAAACTAAAGCACTTAAGAGGCATATTCCGATCATGTTACTAACAGCCAAAGGTTCTCATGAAACAGAACCCGGAGGTAAGGCCTCCTTTCTTTGGAAGTGATATTGCCAAAAGTTACCTTTTGCAGATCATGGAATGAAAGGAATGGGTATGTATCTACGATGGTAACCTGGATAAAGGGATTGAATTGTATGGTAAAGATGTAAAATAAAAACCGAAGGCTGGAAAGCCCCCGGTCACTCATTAGCTCTTTAGCTCATTAGCTCTTTAACGAAAAAACGCTCATTTAAGCTTCCTGCAACATTGCCAAAGCCTTGGGAAATAAAATGTTATTCTCTAAATGAATATGTTGTCTTAAGTCTGTATCGAACTCCTGCAATTTCTCAAAGAGGAATCTGTATGAATTGCACGCACCTTCCGGCACCTGGTAATTATTCGTCAACCTACGCCATTCTTCCAGTGATTCTCCTGATGAACTGTGTTCTTTCATCATACTTTCTACCGCACCTTTTACATATGGCAGCCCTGTTTCGCCAGCAGCCATTTGTTTGATAGCCGGGAACAGGATCTGTTCTTCTTTTTCCAGATGATCCAGCAGATCTTCTGCTTCACGCAGCACAGCAGCTCTCAGATCAATCAGCTCTGGATGCGTATCCCCATGATGTCCTGCTACCTTCTGTGCAAACTCCCAGATCACGGGCAATGCTTCTTTCACAAATTTATGGTGTGTACTCAGAATGTGTTCTGCCAGTAACTGAGGTGCTAATACACTGAAGTCGCTCGCTGGCTGTTTCGCCTTTAACGCTGCCGTTTCCAGTGCTGTCCACAGCTCTTCTTCTGTAATACCACCCTGTGTTGCAGCCTGCGCAATGGTCTGACCGCCACCACAACAAAAATCGATACCAAAACCTCTGAAAACATCAGCCATGCGATAGTCCTTTCCAGCCATTTCTCCGACTGTGATTACATTATTTCTTACCATGTTGAAATTGTTAAATTTGATTACAAGTCTTTTCTATTAAATCGCCGCAGCGCGCAGCATAACGGCCACCCCATCCATAATAACAAGAGTGTAAAACCCGTGAGCATACCACCCACGCTTCCGAAAAATGAGGCAAACACCGCGCCTGTATACCCCATCATCGCAGAACTATCCAATCTTAATAAAACTATGATTCTACCCAGATCTATCGGGTTCAATGCTCCCATCACGACTGCCGGTTTCTCCAACGGATAGTCGCTGAACTGAAACAAGAGAAACAGCACCAAACCATCATACAACAAGGAGAAATAAAACCACGCCAATATCGCTACCCCAATGCCTCTCGCCTTGTCACGCATAATCACAGATCCTAAAATGGCCAGCGCTGAAAAGATCACTGTCAGCGCCATGCCTACCAATATCAACAACACCGCCGTCATACTCCCGTCAAAGATCATTAACGGTACACCCACTCCTACTACAAATGCAATCAGCAATGACAACCCCAATCCGGTATAGACACTTAATAATATCTTCGTTCTTCGCAACGGCTGACAAACCAGCAACTCTATAAACGCCGATGCATTATAATAATAGATCGTTGAAAAAATAATACTCACCAGTGGTAATACAATCAGCACGATATTTAATAAGCTCAGTAACGCTTTTGTGCTGTTGTCTGTGAGACAGAGTAATAACATTGACACGACCAATAGCAGTACTGTATAACTTACCAATATCCTGTTACGTAAGATGTCTAGTAATACGTATTTAATAATCTTTTTCATAGTCCTCCATTTTCCATGATACGTGCTATTACATGCACTGTGTGCTTATTACCCTTTTTTATAGTCCTTCATTTTCCATGACACGTGCTATTACATGCACTGTGTGCTTATTACCCTTTTTCATAGTCCTCCATTTTCCATGACACGTGCTATTGCGCGTACTAACTTTTGCTCCCCTGTCTCCGCCTGCAACTCTGCCACCTGCTTATGAAACTGTACTTTACCATCCTGCAGATACGCCACCTCATCTACCAGATCATCCAGTTCCGACAAGATATGTGAGGTGATTAGCACCAGCTTACCATTCTTTGTCTCCTGCAGGATCTTGTCCTGCAAAATCCCTGATGCTACCGGGTCCAATCCCGCAGTAGGTTCATCCAGCACCAACACTTCAGGATTGAATAAAAACGCCAGACAAGCACTCACCTTCTGCCTTGTACCACCAGATAATGTCCGCATGCGCTTATTGGCCAGCTGTGGCAATTTAAAGGCATGTACCAGGTCTTCATCCAACGTTGTATACTGCCTGATATCCTTCATCATCTCTATCACCTGTGCAATAGTCATATTCTCAGGATAACTGCTTATCTGCGGCATATAACCAATATTGCCCCTGTATTCGCAACTACCTAATACGGAAACTCCTTTAAAAGCGATATCCCCCTTATCAGGCACCACCATTCCCAACAGACCCTTGATCAAAGTAGTCTTCCCACTACCATTTGGTCCAATCAAAGCAATACTCTTTCCTTCTTCAAAAAAGAGATTGATATTATCCAATGCCTGTAGCCGGCCAAATCGTTTGTATATATTTGTAAAACGAATCATAATGAAAGGGGTTTCATACTCGGTGCACGATCCACCAGGTTCACAGGTGTGATACCCGGCATTACTTTTTCCGTCCGGTCCAGCAAACTCACCATGAAACTGTGAAACAACATCATCACAGCCGGGTTCTTATCTGCCACCATTGCATACAAACTCACCGGGTGATAAGGCACGT